>ERZ1740070.1085-NODE-1085-length-17356-cov-4.228137_pt1 | contig 17356 bp, 19 predicted proteins | sample MGYA00581734_ERZ1740070 | MGnify/ENA primary metagenome ERZ1740070 (study PRJEB43018, sample SAMN04849744) | marine metagenome | isolation source: floating plastic debris | place: Pacific Ocean | collected 2008-09-01 | study: EMG produced TPA metagenomics...
ATGATTCCGACAAGGCGCTCTACGCCATGTTTGAGGAAGAGACCGGCGCGAAGCTTGCGGTTCGCGAAGCCGGCGCCAGCCAGTTGCTGGAAACGATGAAAGCCGAAGGCGATCAAAGTCCCGCCGATATTGTTCTCGCCGCGGATGTTGGTAGCCTGTGGCGGTTCAGGGATGCTGGCCTGACTCAGGCGCTGGAAAGTGACACACTGGAAACCCTGGTCCCTGCCAATTATCGCGGCGCGGACGGCCACTGGTATGGCGTCGCGCGGCGCATGCGGGGCATTGCCTATGATCCAAGCCGCTGGGACGCTGAACAGCTGGCGACCTGGCCCACCCTCGCTGCGGAAGACAAAGCCGGTGAAATCTGTGTGCGATCATCGTCCAATATCTATAACTTGTCTCTCATGGGTGAGTTGATCCATCGCCTCGGTTCCGAAACCGCGCAGGAATGGGCGACCGCAATCGTGGCCAACATGGCGCGCAATCCGCAAGGCGGGGATACAGATCAGATCCGTGCAATTGCCGCTGGCGAATGTTCGATTGCGATCGTCAATCACTATTACTGGGTCCGACTCGGCGCCAGCGACAGCGAAGCGGATCAAAACGTGGCGGCGTCGACATCCTTCCTGTTTCCGGAATTTGTCGAAGGCTCTGGCTCGCACGTGAACATTACCGGCGCGGCGATCACCACAAGTGCCGATGATCTGGCGCTCGCGGAGGAGTTTCTGATCTTCCTGTTGACCGAAACCGGGCAATCTTATCTGACCCGCGACACCAAGGAATTGCCATTGATCGATGGCGCGCCGCTCCCGGACGGCGTTGACGCGCTGCCTGACTTCACGCCGTCGGATACGGCGCTCGACGTCTATGGTGAGAACCAGGCCGAAGCACAGCGTCTTTTCGACCTGGCCGGTTGGAATTAGGCCCAATCGCGGCTTAGACAGGAAGAATGCCGCGGACGTTCCCATCTCTGACAGCAATCCCGCCAATACTGATTGTCATATTGGTAGGATTGCCGGTCTTCATGGCCCTGTATACCGGCATTGCTGCGGGCGATGGAGCGACATGGGATCATTTGCTGCAAAACCGTCTCGTCCCTTACACGATCACAACGCTCCTGACGCTGCTGATCGCCGGCATTATCATGCTCGGCTTCGCCGTTCCTGCGGCCTGGGTGATTAGTCAGTATGACTTTCCCGGCCGCGGGTTTTTCAGCTGGGCGTTGATTCTACCGCCCGCCATGCCGGGCTATGTCAGGGCCTATGCCTGGGCCGATCTGATGGGCGCGGCGGGGCCGTTACAAGCGCACCTGCGAGATCTGACTGGCCTGTCAGCGAGGGATTACTGGTTCCCCAATCTGTTCAGTGTTCCGGGGCTCGCTTTCGTTCTCGGATCGACTCTTTTTCCTTATGTCTACATCACCGCCCGGGCGGCATTTTCCATGCAATCGCTGGCGACACTGGAAGCCGCGCGCAGTCTCGGCGCGCGGCCACTGGATCTGTTCTGGCGCGTCGCCCTGCCCGTCGCCCTGCCCGCGATTCTCGGCGGTCTTTGTCTGGCATTGATGGAAGCGGCAGCGGACTATGGCGCGGCGGACTTTTTGGGCATTCAGACCCTCGGCGTGGGGATTGTTCGGTCCTGGCAGTCCTATAATGAACCTAACACAGCCGCTCGGTTGGCGCTGATGCTGGTGCTGATCGCAGGCAGTTTGCTGATCGCGGCCCGGCTTTATCAGGGGCGCAAAGGCGTTCAGCAGACTTCATCGAGATGGCTTGTCCCGCGGCGCGCGCGCCTGTCACGACCGATTGCCATGATCACGACAGCCCTTTGCACGCTCATTCTGTTGATCTGCTTCATCGCCCCAATCGGTCGTTTGCTCTGGCTGGCACAGGAAACCAATGCACGCAGTATCGACTTGTGGCCTTTGCTGCGCGCGACCCTGGCGCTTGGCGTCATGGGGGCGGGCGCGGCCTTTATCGCGGCATTTATCTTCACCCTTGCCGCAAAGCGGAGCCAGGTCCTGCGCATGCTGACCCGGTTGATCGCCGCCGCCGGGTACGCGGCCCCGGGCGCCGTGCTGGGTCTTGGCGCTCTATTCATCCTGCGCGAAACTGGTCAGGCCCTTGCCGGCCCGATCGCCATCACCTTCCTGATCTGGGTCTATATCAGCCGATTCACATCAGCCGGTGTCGAACCTTTGCAAGCCACGCTGGATCGCTTACCAAAAAATCTCGACAGCGCGGCGCAGAGTCTTGGCAGCAAGGGCCTGCGCCAATTCCTGCGTCTCGATTTGCCATTGCTGGCCCCAGGCGCCTTTGCAGCCGGCCTGATCCTGTTCGTCGAAATCTTGAAAGAACTCCCAGCAACGCTGATGCTTCGCCCCTTTGGATGGGACACGCTGGCCGTAAAAGCGCACGCCTATGCGACGGATGAAAGACTGGCCCAGGCAACATTGCCATCCCTGTTAATTGTCGGCGCCGGTTTGCTGCCAGTGTTATTGCTGTCTTGGCGGCTCGGCGCGACGGAGCGATCCTGAGCCATGACGTCGATTCATCCCCTCATCGCTGATCAGGTCAGCCGATCCTTTGGCAAAGTAATGGCCGTTCGTGACGCATCACTGACGCTCAATCCGGGTGAGATCACGACGCTTATCGGCTCGTCCGGATCCGGCAAGACCACATTCCTGCGTCTTCTGGCGGGAATGGAACGCCCCGACCGCGGACAGATCCTGTCAGGCGATACCGTTCTGGCCAGCGCAACGCGTCATGTCCCGATTGAAAAGCGAAAAATCGGACTGGTTTTCCAGGATTTCGCCCTGTTCCCGAACATGACCGTTCTGCAAAATGTGATGTTCGGTTTGAGGCATTTGCCAAAAGCCGAACGTGTCCGTGTGGCCGACTCCTGGATCGAGCAGCTCGGCCTGACACATCGCCGCGATGCGTTTCCGCATCACCTCTCAGGCGGCGAGCAACAGCGCACGGCGATTGCCAGAGCGCTTGCCCCCAATCCTGTCGCCATCTTGCTGGATGAGCCCTTTTCCGGGCTGGACCCGTCTATGCGGGATCGTGTGCGGGAGGCGGCCTTGGGTGCGATCCGCTCTGCGCAGGCGCCGGCGCTTCTAGTCACGCATGATGCCAGTGAAGCGCTGATACACTCTGATACAATTGCCGTGATCGACCAGGGTGCGATCTTGCAGTCCGGCACCCCCGAAACGGTCTACCGGCAGCCGCGTTCACTCGCCGTTGCCCGGGCTCTGGGACCCGTCCACAAGATCGAAACCGGTCAATTGCCGCCAGACTGGCGGACCGTGATCAATCCGAAATCTGAGACACTCTGGTATCGTCCCGAAGCGATTCTATTGGGCAATGGGCAGGATTTCACAGTGCAAGCCAGCAAATTGGCGGGTCCCGTCACTGAATTGCGTCTTCGCATCTCGGACGCCAAGGATATCCATGCTGTTTGCCAGTCTGCGGGGTCGATCAGGCCGGAAGAGATAGTAAAAGCGACGGTAGATCCGGCGCTATTCTTTGAATTTGCACCAGAATCTACCTGACAAATCCGTCATCTTGCAGACGCTGCCCTCGCCAAGCCACAATCAAGTGCTTATTCTGTTGTGGAAACAAGGATCGCCGCGATAATGAAACACCTCAAGACGCTTTTTGCCGCTGCCATTATTTGGCTCGCATCGGCGACACCCGGTCTCGCGCAGAGCTTGATCCGTGACGCGGAAATCGAACAAATATTGAGAGACTGGACGAACCCGATTCTGGAGGTCGCAGGCCTGCAACCCGAAGATGTCGGACTTTACGTTATCAATGATCCCAGCGTGAACGCATTTGTCGCCGGTGGGCAACGCATTCACATTCACACTGGCTTCATTATGGCCTCCGACAATGCAAGTCAGATCAGAGGCGTTATGGCCCACGAAACGTGCCATATCGCCTGTGGGCATACGGTCACACGCGCACGCGCCGCAAACGTCGCGTCGCGTCCGGCCTTGGTATCGATCGGCTTAGGTGTCCTCGCCATCGCTGCTGGGGCCCCGGATGCTGGAGCCGCGCTGATCGCCAGCTCTCAGCAATTTGCGGCGCTGAATTTCTTCGTTCACACTCGTGCCGAGGAGGCGATGGCCGACACAATGGCTGTCCAGTACCTGGTCGCGCTCGACCAATCTCCTATGGGGATTGTCGAATTCTTCGAGAAATTCCGCTATCAGGAAGTTCTGTCGGAAGCGCGACGATTTCCCTATTTTCGATCACACCCCCTTTCGTCCAATCGCGTGCGTACGACCCGGAGGCTGGCAGAGGAATCAGGGCTGGCGGACAAGCCGGAAGATCCTGTCGCCGCGAAACAATTTGATATGATGAAAGCCAAACTGGTCGGTTTTCTGGAGCCACCCGCCCGGGTATTCCGGGACTATCCGCCAACCGATTTGTCGCAGCCCGCGCGATATGCCCGATCCATCGCAGCGATGCAGGCCGCCGATTTGACGACGGCCCTGAAAGAAATCGATTCTCTCATCGCGGAAGAACCGGAGAATCCCTATTTTCACGAGCTGAAGGGTCAGATCCTCTTTGAAACCGGAAAACCCGTCGACTCGATTGACCCTCTGATCGAAGCCAACCGGCTGCTGCCCGGCAATGCCTTGCTGCAAATTGCCTTGGCGCGGTCATTGCTGGCCCGCGGTGAGGAAAACGATGTGGCCCTGGCGGAAGACGCCTTGCGCGACGCGCTGATTGCGGAACCGAATAATGCATTCGCCTGGACCCAGCTTGCCATCGTATTTGAGCAGCAGGATGATCGGCCCATGGCGCAAGTGGCGACCGCTGAAGCGGCCTATAATATCGGCAACTATCCAAGGGCTTATTCCTTCGCCGAGCGGGCCATTCGGGAACTGACCCCGAATACGCCGGCGTGGCGTCAGGCCAGCGATATTCGCAATGCAACCGATCCTGCCCTGCCGGAGAATGAAGTTTTCTGGCGGCGACGCCGATAATGGAATCACGTAATTGTCAGGATTCACATCTTGCTTTTCACACCGATGAAAGCATTTGCCCAATAGAGTATTCGAAATCAGATCTGATCAGGACCCCGATATGACCCGCACTTTCTCCATGGCACTTGCCGCTACTGCGATCGCTCTAACGCCCGCGTGCGCCCAGGGACAGGTGGATACAGCGGACAAGGAAGCGATCGAGAAAATCGTCTACGAATATATCATGGAGAATCCCGAGATTATCGAAGACGCGTTGATCGCCCTGAATGAACAACGCGCCGCCGAGGAGGCCGCCCTGGCCATGGCGGCGATTGCCGACAATCAGGATGCCCTGATCAACAATGCGGCGGATTATTCCGTCGGACCTGCGGATGCGCCGGTAACCGTGGTTGAATTCTTCGATTATCGCTGCGGCTTCTGCAAACGATCTGCGCAATGGGCGGTCGACCTTCCGGAGAAGTATGACAACAAGGTGCGTGTCGTGTTCAAGGAATTCCCGATCCTGTCCGCGGAGAGCGAAAAAGCCGCCCTCGCGGCGATCGCCGCCGGCAGGCAGGATAAATATATCGAAATGCACATGGCCCTCATGGAGCTCGACAATGGCTCCGGCTTCGGTCCCGATCAGATTGATGCAGCTGCCGAGTCCGTGGGCGTCGATGTCGCCAAGATGCGGGCCGACATGAAGTCGATCAACGTCCAGAAGACGGTGGCCGATGCCAAGAGCCTGGCCCGAACGTTGAGCATTTCCGGTACACCAAACTTCATCGTTGGCACTGAAATGGTGTCAGGTGCGGACACAGAAAGCGTCGAGACCCTGATCGAAGCGGCGCTTGCCGACAGTTAGATCAGGCCAGCCAGAGGCGAAGACGGGTCAGCATAACGTTTGCGACCCATGCGCCCAGCCAGATAGGCTTCACGCCCTGCAATTACCGCATGCTTCATCGCTGTCGCCATCCGGATCGGATCTTTGGCTTCTGCGATCGCGGTATTCATAAGCACGCCATCACAGCCCAGCTCCATCGCCTGAGCGGCATCTGATGCCGTGCCCACGCCCGCGTCGACAATCACCGGCACCCGCGACTGTTCGACGATGAGCCGAATATTCAATGGGTTCTGAATCCCGAGCCCAGATCCGATCAGACTGCCGAGCGGCATGATCGCAGCGCAGCCCACATCCTCCAGCTTGCGCGCATAGACCGGATCGTCCGAGCAATAGACCATAACTTCAAACCCGTCCGCGATCAGATCCTTGGCCGCCTGCAGAGTCTCTTCCATATCCGGGTAGAGCGTCTTCTGATCCGACAGGACTTCCAGCTTGACCAGATCCCAGCCGCCGGCTTCCCGGGCCAGGCGCAGGGTGCGAACCGCCTCATCCGCGGTGAAACATCCGGCCGTGTTCGGAAGATAAGTAAATTCGTCTGGCAAGACATGATCCTGCAAACGGTCCTCGTCCGGGTTGGACAGATTCACACGCCGCAACGCCACCGTCACCATTTCAGCCCCGGCAGCGCGAGCAGCCTCGGCATTCTGGGCGTAAGAGGCGTATTTTCCCGTCCCAACAATAAGGCGAGAATTGAAGCTTCGTCCGGCGACGATCAAAGGAGTGTCAGTCATTCTGCTCGCTTAGCTGCGGGCGCGCCGGAGAGCAAGATGCCAGGGTGTAGCAAGATCGCGCTTGCACCGGTCCGATGCGCATAGTTAGCTGCAAAGAAAAAAAGAGTGAGGAGACACAAATGGCGGAACATGAGCACGATGTGCTCGTGATTGGGTCTGGAGCAGGGGGCGGCATGGCGGCCTATGTGCTCACCCAGTCGGGGGTGAAGGTCCACATGCTGGAAGCCGGACGGGCCTATGATCCGGTCGGCGAAACCCCGATGTTCTCCGAAAACCGTGACGCCCCCCTGCTGGGCAGCGGCACGCCGGACAAGGATTTTGGCTACTATAACGCGACGATTGATGGCGGCTGGGACATTCAGGGCGAACCCTATTCGACCGGCGAGGATACCGAATTCCTCTGGTGGAGGTCCCGCATGTTGGGCGGGCGCACCAATCACTGGGCCCGCAATTCGTTCCGGATGGGCGAATATGATTTCAAGCCGAAAACGCGGGATGGTCTGGGGTTTGACTGGCCGATAAGCTATGCCGACCTCGCGCCCTGGTATGATCGGGTGGAAAAGCTGGTTGGCGTCTATGGCGTCAATTCGGGCCTGGCCAACCATCCGGATAGCGGTGAGGGCGTCTTGCAACCGCCGCCAAAGGCCCGCGTACCGGAATTATTTGCCGCGGCCGCCGCGGCCGATATCGGCATCCCCTGTGTGCCGGCCAGACGCGCTGAGCTGACTCGCGACCCCGGAGATGGACGACTGGCCTGTTTCTGGGCCACGGATTGCGGCCGCGGCTGCAATATCGGCGCGGCGTTTCAGACCACCACCTCCCTTCTGCCCTGGGCCCGCACCACCGGAAACCTGAACATTACGACCGACGCCATGGTCTACGAAATCACGACCGGCGAAGACGGCAACGCGAATGGCGCGCGTTATATCGACAAGACCACAGGCGAGCATAAATTCATCGGCGCGCGTGCGGTCGTCCTCGCCGCGAGCGCAGCGGAAAGTGCGCGCATCCTGCTGAATTCAAACGCAAGGGATAGTGGCGGGCTGGCCAATGGGTCCGGACAGGTCGGGCGCAATTTGATGGACACGGTCGGATCCGGCATTACCGGTCAGATCCCTGCCCTGGAAAACCGGCCGCGCTATAATGAAGACGGCGCGATGGGGATGCATGTCTACATCCCATTCTGGCTCTATGACAAACAGGCCGCCGGACAGCTTGATTTTCCCCGCGGCTACCATTTGGAAGTTTACACGCAGTTCAGTGCGCCGGGTATGGGATCCGGCAGCGGCCTCGACGGATATGGCGCGAGTATTCTTGAATCTGCTCGTCGCTATTATGGCAGTTTCATCCATTTCGCTCAGCGAGGCGAGATGATCCCGAATGAAAACTGCTATGCCGAGATCGATGCCGAGGGCAAAGACAAGTTCGGCATTCCGATCCTGAAATTCCATTATAAGCATTCTGATCATGAATATGATCAGGTCACTCACGCGCAACAGGCCTCGATTGAGATCATTGAGAGGATGGGTGGCCGCGTGGTCAGCGAAGTGAAAGCCCCGAAAGAAGCCATTGCCGCCGGGGGCGAAATCATCCACGAGATCGGCACGGCCCGTATGGGCGCGTCGGCGGCGGACTCCGTCACCAATTCCTATGGCCAGGCGTGGGATGTCCCGAACCTGTTCATTCTCGATGGCGCCATTTTCGCTTCGAAAGCGCACAAGAACCCGACGTTGCCCATTCTGACACTGGCCATGCGCGGTGCAGACCATCTCGTCAAAGAAATGAAACGGGGGGTCCTATGAGCCAGCCCTATCTGCCCACGGTAGATCGCCGCACGACGATGAAATGGTTGCTGCTCGGCGTTGGCGTCACGCCAGCACTCGCCGCCTGTGGACAAGGCGCTCCAGCTGATCCCGCGGCCTCGCAACCCTTGCTCGGGACACCACGCCCCATCTCTGGAACACCTTATGGTGTGGACCCCGATATGCTCGACCCGCAAGTGACCTGGCAAAAGACGATGACCGGCCCGCAATTACAGCTCGTGGCGGCGCTCTGCGATGTCGTCATACCCGCCTCAGATGCAGTACCGTCCGGCAGTGCGCTGGGCGTCCCTGACTTTGTCGATGAGTGGGTGTCGTCCCCGTATGAGATGACACAAGGCGCCCGGACAGGCTGTTTTGCTTTGTTTGAGTGGCTGGAAGGCGAAGCCCGCGGGCTGGGCGCGGCATCGTTTGCGATGGCCCGTCTCGAGCAACAGACAACTTTGCTCGACCGGATCGCCTGGAGCGATCGGGTGGAACCGGGGCTGCAAGACCAGGCCTCGGCCTTTGACACGTTCCGCAATCTCTCAGTCTCAGCCTATTTGTCATCGGCGGAAGGGTCCGAGTGGCTCGGATATCTCGGCAACCGGCCGTCCACCGGAGACTATGCCGGACCAAGCGAAGCGGCCCTCGATCATCTCGCCACTGCACTTGAACCGCTGGGCTTGAGCATTCCGGAAGGCCTGTAAGCCCCACCATAAGCGGGCATCGATGAGACGCGCTGTCATATCTGACAGGCGCACGACCCATACAAAAGCTGAAAGTACGACGTCACGAATACCCCCGCTTTGTGAGGTCCGACCATGACATGCATCCAATCCAATCGAAGCCGCGCAACCCGTTGCGCGCTTTTTGCAATAAGCGTCCTTGCCGTAGGTTTAGGATCTGCGTTCGCCGATACCGATCATCCCGTGCGATATCTCCATCTTCAAAATGACGGCAATTACACGATCAGCGACATAGAGCTGAAATGGAAAACCCCTGACGGCAAGTCCAAATCCAATATGTTCACAAAGGATCTGACCAAGGCCAGAGGCTTCTGTCTGGACCTGGAGAAATTTGGCGATGTCCCCGATGGATCCGAAGTCTGGCTGAAGGCCTATATCGCTCTTGGGGACAAGGAAAGTTGCCGAAAGGACAATCCGCGCATTTATCAGCAAGGTCTGCCAAAAGGCAGTGCCACATATACGCAGCAATACAAAATGGGTGGGCAAACCCTCACCAATAATATGTGCAAATTGTCGAGCGGCACGGAAGGCAAAACCGAGAGTACGAATGATATCGGGAACTCAACGGATTGTCCGTATCAGTAGGATACCTGGACGCACGTTCCCAGTCCGACCTTCGCTTTAGAGCTGAGCGTCAAGACTTGGGGCATCTATAGGTTGTCTCTGGTGCCAGAAAAACGTCATCCAGAAACACATCGCCAAGGTGCCAAGCCCAACCGGAGCAATCGTCCAGAGCCCAAGAAACGCCATTTCGCGCGTGCGTCCTTCGTAAACCGCCTCGATCAGAAATGAGGCATTGCCATCTTGAACTCTCAAATCGACTTGATCGGCCAACGCCATGTAATGATAAAACGCGCCCATCATATTGATCAGGATGAATGAAACGGCGAAGACCAGAAAGATGAAGGACATCACCTTGGTGAAAAAAGGCGCGCGATTGAGGAAATAGAAAGCGCCCGCAATATAAGCGAAAATCACCGTGCTCAACATGGCAAAGCCTTGCAGAAACAGATTCATCGTGTCCGTGATCTGATTGGCGATCTCAAAGTCGGTCATTATCCGCCGCCGACAAACTGAACCACTTCCAGGCGATCACCCTCTTCCAGCAGGGTCTGACCATGCTCCGCTTTCGGAACAATTTCGAGGTTTCGCTCAATCGCGATCCCGCGCGGATCATCCGACAGCGTCAGCACCAGGGCTTCAATGCTGGTCCCGGGATCCACATTGCGGCTTTCGCCGTTCAAATATATCTGCATTTGCCCTGCTCCGAATGCTCAAATTAGGCTTGCCAAGCTTGGCGATCCAACGCAAGAGCGTGTGGCAATGACGCAACAGCTATATGTTCTCAACGGACCTAATCTCAACCTGCTCGGAACCCGCGAGCCTGAGATTTACGGATCGACCACGCTGGACGACATTCATCAGCAGATGAAAACCGCTGCCCCGACCGCAGAGATCACGTTTCGTCAGACCAATTCCGAAGGCGAACTGGTCGATTGGGTACAGGACGCCTCCAAGGCGGCAGAAATTCTCATCATCAATGCCGGCGCTTACACCCATACTTCGATTGCGCTGCATGACGCCTTACGCGCCTGTGACGCCCGTATTTATGAAGTTCACTTGTCCAATCCGGCGGCCCGAGAGGAATTCCGGACGACCAATTACGTTGCCCCCTGTGCCACAGCCTGCATTGCAGGATTTGGCGCGCGCGGCTATTTGATGGCGTTAGACGCCGCTCTACAAGAATAAAAAAGACTGAGGAGCCCACGAACCGATGTCCACGAGCAAGACAAAAATAGATGCCGGCCTGGTCCGGGAATTAGCCGCCATCCTGCGTGAAGCAGACCTTGGCGAAGTTGAGGTTGAACATGAAGGCCTGCGCATTCGGGTCAGCAAAGCGACCTCCATGGCCCCGGTCGCACCAGCCATCGTACAAGCCCCCGTCGCGGCCGCACCAGCGCCGGTTGCGGCCCCCGCCCCGGCTCCAGCAGCTGCACCCGGTACCGCCGCCGCACCGGCTGCGGCCGCCCCGAGCAATGCCGTGACCAGTCCCATGGTCGGCACCGTCTATCTGTCACCAGAACCCGGCGCGAGCGTGTTTGTGAATGTCGGAGATAAGGTCAAAAAGGGCGATACGCTGATGCTGATCGAAGCCATGAAGACCTTCAATCCCGTAACAGCGGAGGCCGATGGCACCGTCCAAGACATCCTCGTCGAGGATTCCCAACCGGTCGAATTTGGCGAAGCTCTGATCGTCGTCGCATAAGGACCAGGTTCGATGATTGAAAAAGTCCTCATCGCTAATCGCGGCGAGATCGCCTTACGTATCCATCGCGCGTGTAAGGAGATGGGCATTGCGACGGTCGCCGTCCATTCCGAAGCCGATCGCGATGCCATGGCAGTGCGCCTGGCCGATGAAAGCGTCTGTATCGGCCCGGCGCCGAGCGCTAATAGCTATCTGAAAAAGTCGCAAATCATTGCCGCCGCCGAAATCACCGGCGCCGATGCGGTTCATCCCGGCTATGGCTTCCTATCAGAGAATGCCCAATTCGCGGACATGGTCGAAGCGCATGACCTGATCTTTATCGGGCCGACAGCGGAACATATCCGCACCATGGGCGACAAGATCACGGCCAAACAGACCATGATCGATGCCGGTGTGCCCGTCGTGCCGGGCTCTGAGGGCGGCGTATCCTCCATCGGAGAAGGTAAGAAAATCGCCAAAAAGATCGGTTATCCGGTCTTAGTCAAAGCCGCTTCTGGCGGCGGTGGTCGCGGCATGCGGGTCGCGGAGACCGAGAAAGACCTCGATAACGCGCTCAAGTCCGCCAAGACCGAAGCCAAAGCAGCGTTTGGCGATGATGCAGTCTATCTGGAAAAATATCTCGGCAAACCACGGCATATCGAAATCCAGCTGATCGCCGTCACGCATGGCAATGTCTGTCACCTGTGGGAGCGCGATTGTTCGCTGCAGCGCCGACACCAGAAAGTATTCGAGGAAGCGCCCTCGCCCGCCCTCAATCAGGCTCAGCGCGAGGAAATCGGCACGATTGTCGCCAAGGCAGTCAAGAAAATGGGCTATCGCGGCGCGGGCACGATGGAATTCCTCTATGAGGATGGAAATTTCTACTTCATCGAGATGAATACGCGGATCCAGGTCGAGCACCCGGTGACGGAAATGATCACCGGCATCGACCTCATTCGTGAGCAAATTCGTGTTGCGGACGGCAAGAAACTGTCTTTCTCGCAGGAAGACGTCATGCTGGTTGGTCACGCCATCGAATGCCGGATCAATGCCGAGCATCATGAGACTTTCGTGCCGTCGCCCGGCAAGATTACCGACTTTCACGCGCCAGGTGGCCCGGATGTCCGGCTCGATAGCGCCGTCTATGCCGGTTATACGATCCCACCGCATTATGACAGCATGATCGCCAAACTGATCGTGCATGGCCGCACGCGCAATGAGTGCATCATGCGCCTACGTCGTGCCCTCGATGAGATGGTGGTTGGCGGGGTTGAGACGACGCTGCCGCTACACCGCCGGCTGGTCGAGGCGCAGGATGTGGTCGATGGGAATTATGATATTCACTGGCTGGAACGGTTTCTGGGGCTGAAATAGTCGCCTGAGTTGATACTCAAGATTTGGTAAGATGACCTGCGATCGTTTGTTGTCGCGCGGTGGGCTGTCCTTGAGCCATGAAACGTTCCTAAGACAGCGTATTGGCTCGAAGTGGCTGAGTTTTTGTCCGCTTTCGGCGTCGAAGCGGACATTGCCCAAACACCACTGCATGATTAGTATTTACCTCGACTGAACACGTTAACCTATTGAGGTGCTGCGAGTGAACCTGATGCGACACATGTTGTTGACGCTACTAATAATCAGTTTCGTGGGAGTTCAATTCGCTACGGCGCAGATTGAGAAGATCGAGGTTTCCGAGGCGGGTGACTTGGTCTTGCCCAAAACGACAGACATTCACCCAGCCATGCAAAAAATCCTTACGTCTGTTAGTGAGTGTGAGATTTCAGAGACGATTTGCGAGCTCTATGAGCGTTTCGCTCGCGACTCATACCTGGGACAGATTTACAGCACGACGTTTGCACAAGCGGAGAGTGATGTGGAAAGCATCGGCGGGCTAGACAGAGAGGCATTTGCGGGGCTGCGTGATCGAGTGACCTCCGAGAACGAGGCGTGGCTAAAAGAAATCCTGACCGAGGTACATTGGTTTGATATTCGACACTTCGGAAAACGCGCGGATACGGCAGCTTTTCTGATTCTTCAGCACAGTCAGGATGCAGACTTTCAGAAACGTATTCTCGATCGGCTTGAGCCATTGGCTGAAATTGGAGGCACGCAAAGCCGGAATGTGGCCTATCTGATGGACCGAGTGCTCATACGGAATGGGGAATTACAAAAATTCGGAACGCAAGGAACCTGCAATTCGCAGAAAGAGTGGAGGGCGTTCGATGTGCTGGAGCCAGATGGTTTGGCGGTGAGGCGCGATGCATTTGGACTCGAACCGCGCGCTGAGTACGAAGCCGGGGCCACGATCTACTGTCGATAGAATTGGTAACTAGAATGACATTTTCTTGGTTCGAACTCAATTTTTGTTGTCGGTGTCGGAGAGAACAATTCATTCGCTGTCATCCCGGAAATTGCGCAGCACTTATCCGGGACCTCGTTCATCTAGCTCCCGGCGCTCCGCTGCGCTGCGGCCGGGATGACAAATCACGTTTCGCGCGCTGCTAACGTCCCCTACTGATCCAAAGGCGACGATAAAACGGAGCGCAAAAACGGATGGTGGAATATAGTCTGAAAGCGTCCACAAAGAATGGGACCAATCGAGCGATATGCGCTTTTAGGCGCGCACCAAGCTTGAGAAGACGCGTCGCTCGCTAACTGGCAGATTGGGCGAATTTTGAGATTAGTTTGGCCCGGAGTATTTTGACCAATTCGATCGTGGAAGCTTCAAAAGCGTCCGCCAGGCCCTGTCCATTTGAACTACATGTGCCAGTAGGTTGTGTTTCCACCTCAACGTTGGTTTCGTCACTCGTGACCTGTATTGGTGTTTGGTCGCCATTTGGATCAGTTACCAATATCTCTGCTCCCATGGCAAAGCGGACCCTTGCGACTCCGGTCATGTACGATCTGCGTAACTGCATAATGGTTGGAGTTTGCGGGCTAAGCGTAGCCTCGATTGTGTAAACCGCCCCCTCGAGATCTTGTCTGAAAATGGGGTCGAGTCCGGCAATCGAAACTTCTGAAAAGCGCTCTTGGAAATTGCCAATTGTATCCACCGCACTGCATGTAACGCCCAACACTTTTGCTTCAATTGTAAGGACGGAAGGATTCTGAATTTCGATCTCAAAATCGCCGACGATGCTTTCCGACACCACCTCAAATTCGGGCGCTTCAGTAGATATGTATGAGTTTGTGTTTACCGCACATCCGGCCGTTAAGGCCAATACTAAAAATAATACTGGTGATGCTTTCAATTTTTTATTGTCCTTAATTTTTGTTTGTGTAAGCGTTACAATTATTTCATTTTGTTGGATAGAGGGATTTCCATTGAGGTCTAGATTCAAAGTTCTTTTAGGTTGCGTCGCAGCAATGGTCTTAACTGCCTGCGTCACGCCTGTGACGATTGTGCAACCGGTCGATCCGGCAATCAGAGATTCGTTAGCGGTTGAACGCACGGAAGTTGTCGTCGACGACGATTTGGCCGACTATAAACTACTGGATCAACCGAAATTGGTCAGCGCATTAAAGGATGAATTTTCAAAAAGCTTGCCAATCATCACGGACGAAAATTCCCAAACACCGGTCGAGGTTCATGTAGAAGTTTTGGCATATCGAGAGCCCAATGCGGCATTGGCGATCGTTCTAGGTGATACCGCGCAAATTGTCGGCAATGTCGTCCTCAAAGAACCTGAAACCGCTCTTGTTATCGGCGAGTATTATATCGAAGTGATAGAAGGGGCCGGTGGGTTATTGGGCTTGGCTGCGGCGGACACCAATGAACCGGAATTGGCTCGTGAATTTGTCGAAAAGTTCATGGAGTTTCTCGTAAAAGATTCGAAATAGCACTGGCTGCGTATTCATCGCATTGCATCGACCATTCGAGCGGCGCACCTAGATCAGCAAACGGCTAAGGCGAAGATCTTGGATTCGACGCTTTTGCTTGCCTATGCCTGCGAGGCACCCCCAAGTCTGTTGGTTGATTATCGGACGTTTCCACGATCGGTTATTCGATTAAGGACGCCATTCGCACAGAGATTTTGCTTTGCCCAAACAATGGACAGTCGTCTGGTCCGCTGCAGGCTCAAAGCAACCTTCCGCCGGCCCGAACCGTCAAATAGTCCCGCATCACCCTCTGCTCGCGCATGCAATTGTTTTTCAAGCCGTCTCAAGTAAACTCCCCTCATGTCCGATCGGTTCGACACCAATGATTTGCTGAACTGTTATCGCCGTGGGGTGTTTCCGATGGCGGATTCACGGGAGGATATGCGGCTCTTTTTGATGGACCCCGACTTGCGCGGTGTGCTGCCGCTGGAGCGGTTTCACGTGCCCAAAAGGCTACAGCGCACGGTCCGTCAGAACCCCTATCGCGTGACAGTCGATACCGCCTTTAATCGCGTCATCGAAGCCTGCGCAGAGCCGCACCCGTCACGCCCCGCCACCTGGATCAATGATGCCATATTGAACCTGTATGGCGCCCTGCATCGGCAAGGCCATGCGCACAGTATCGAATGCTGGAATGATAACGATCAGCTGATTGGTGGCCTTTATGGCGTGTCCCTCGGGGGCGCCTTTTTTGGCGAGAGCATGTTCTCTCGGGCGACTGATGCGTCAAAAATCGCACTCGTGCATCTGGTCGCGCGGTTGATTGTTGGCGGATACAAGTTGCTCGACGCGCAATTTCATAATCCGCACCTGGAACAGTTCGGGCTTGAGGAAATCACGCGCGACTCATTCCGCGCCCGTTTGTGGCGGGCGCTGCGCGTCGAGGCAGACTTCTACTCGATGGGATCGAGAGGTTCGAGTTCTGACGGATCGACTTCGCTACAGGCGATCACCCAGATGTCATAGACCGGATGCTCGAGCGCATTCAGACCGGGGGATGAGGCAAACATCCAGCCGGAGAAGCGCACTTCAGCGGCTTCCTCTTCATCTTCGGATGCCTGCAATTCCGCTTCCGTGAGATCACGCGGCTCGGCCATGGTCTGGACCTGCGTGGTGTTAGCTGTGGTCACTTTTATGAAAGCAGCGCTTTCCGGCGGCTCTTCCGGCGGGGTCTGGAAACAGGTCTGCAAGTCGATGCGCAGCGAGCCATACACTTTCGGCTCGCCGACCAGCATTTCGAAATCGGTCGAGCGTCCTGTAATCTTGTCCAAAGCGCGCAAGATGACTGTATCATATTGTTTATACGTACGTTTTTGCGTCGGGACCAGCTCGTCTTCGTCTATTTCATCGCCATCGACCGTTGCTTCATCACCGAACAGTTCGCGCTCGAGGTCACGCACTCCCTCGTCACGCTCCTGTGCGCCGGCGAGGGCGACCATGGCAATCCCAATCAGTCCCAGCCCGATGGTACGGATCACTCGCTGTCTCCGCCGCCACCGCCAGAGGCGAATGATGCGAACAGCGTTAGCAAGTCTACCGAACCCTGCGCATAGAGAATTTCACCACATCCGGTTTCGCCGAAGAGTTCTTCACCCTCTTCACAGACAAAAATCTCTCCAAACCCCGGGGCTGGTTCAAGATTAATGTAAGTTCCGCCCAGCAGACTCTGAGATTGGACACGGGCAGATGTTCCATCGCCAATCGGGAGGATGCGCTCATCGACTTTCAACACCACTTTTGCTTCCGTCCGATCGAGATCCAAAGCAACAGATTGAACCTCACCAATTTTCACACCGGCCATGCGGACATCTGTTCCAGGCTTGATCCCGTTTGCGGCACTAAACCTTGCGCCGAGATTTGCGTACACCGTGTCGACTGGAAGAGGGGTGGATGCTCCGAGAAAATTTGCAACTTCTCCGAAGGCATCGATGGCGCCACGGGCCAACACGATCTCACCGCAGCCACTTCCATCAAACAGAGCCTGCTCACCTTCGCAGAGCGAAATTGCGTCACCACCATTTGTGTCGCTGAGGGCAATGTGTGCGCCCCCCAGCAAACCATCTGACGTGACCTGGGC
>ERZ1740070.1086-NODE-1086-length-17336-cov-6.090099_pt1 | contig 17336 bp, 13 predicted proteins | sample MGYA00581734_ERZ1740070 | MGnify/ENA primary metagenome ERZ1740070 (study PRJEB43018, sample SAMN04849744) | marine metagenome | isolation source: floating plastic debris | place: Pacific Ocean | collected 2008-09-01 | study: EMG produced TPA metagenomics...
GCTTTGAACTCTTTGGCTACACCTAAACACTAGATGTAGCAGCATCCACGGGAGTTCCTAGAGAGCCAACATTTTCCTCGATTCCGATTAGCTGAGCTAGCTCAGTTATTGAGCTACCCCTTTCATCTAAAAATCTTTGAATTCGTAAACGCACCATGACTGCATTTTGTATTATTGGTAAAACAATTCGAATCAGTGTGAAAAATTGTAATATTTTGCAAGGCGTAGCTATCTTAAATAAACAGAGCCTAACGATAATGAAGCCCAACGATAATGACCATATCACCCTAATGCAAATATCTGGAAGTAGTTCATTCGTATAGGTCCGAGAAAACTGTAAATGCAAGAGGAAGCTGTCAATAAATGGAAATATTTTCTACACAGATGTTTTCTGTGTAGAAAATAATCTGAGCTACTCACAACAAAGCATTATGTCTAGCACAGTGCTTTCTCAGTAGGCTCTCATGTTGAAAAAAATCATCATTTTAATCTGGGTATGTAGAGAGCGATAGGGAGTGCCCTCCATGAATAGTCTTGAGAAAATCGGTCTGAATTCCACAGCAGACCCCATTCGAGTACTGCTGGTAGATGATGAGGATATTGTTCGCTATGGGCTAAAGTCGATTTGCCAGGCAGAATGTGCCCTAAAAGTTGTGGGTGAAGCGGCAAATGGTCAGGCGGCTATTGAGCAGGCCCAGGCCCTGCAACCCGATGTCATCCTGATGGATATCAATATGCCGGTGCTAGATGGCGTGAGCGCTACAGCAGCGATTCGTCAGGCTTTGCCGGATACCAAAGTATTGATTTTGACTGCGTTTGAAGACGATGAACATTTGGTGGCTGCGATGCAGCAGGGGGCGTCGGGCTACCTACTTAAAAACACGCCGCCAGAAGATTTTGTTTGTATTATTCGAGCTGCTCACAAGGGCTATTTGCAAATTGGGCCCAGCTTGAGTCGTCAGCTCTTTCAGCAGTTGAAGCCCCTGGCTGCTGTGAAAAAGCCCACGATTCGTAAAGGGATTACGCCGAGGGAACAGGACGTGCTCAGCTTAGTGGCTGAGGGGGCGAGTAATCGAGAAATTGCCGGAATGCTACATATTGCTGAGAAGACGGTGAAAAACCATGTGAGCAGTTTGCTGAGTCGGGTGGGGGTGCGCGATCGCACCCAGCTAGCCCTGTGGGAGAGACAGTTCAGCGAGAGGCCATTGATCGCCTAAACGGAGCCAACGCAATACACTCAAACGAAGACAAGATTACAGATGGCTTAAAATCCACAGCTTGGGATAGCGTGATGAAATTAGGCAGCTTGGGAACAAAATTTAGCGTGTTACTCGCGCTCATTTGGCTACTCGGTGGCAGCGCAACAATATTTACCTTATCTCGGCATCTTAATGCACAAGCCGAACAAACTGTACGAGAGCGAGCAGAGATTGTTCTGACTGCTATGCAAGCCGCTCGCAACTACACTCAACACAACATTCAGCCCCTAGTCAAAGCCTACTCACTCGCTGATAACAGTTTTACTCAAGAGATTATTCCAAACTTTGCTGCCCGCAGTATTTTCTCTAACTTTAGGCAGCAAGATCCTAACTTTTTAGACTACTTGTACAAAGAAGCCGCTATCAATCCTACCAATCCTATTGACTTAGCCGATAGTTTTGAAGCAACACTCTATCCTCAGCTCGAAGCTTTGACAGAGACGCCCCCAAGAATGCTCTCAGGGTACAGAACGCTAAATGATCAGAAGTTCTTTTACTTGGCACGACCTCTAGTCGTTAACGATGAAAGCTGTCTGGCCTGTCATGGTAATCCCGAAGAGGCACCGTCGCCGCTCCTTAGCTTATATGGCGATCGCAACGGCTTTGGTTGGAATCTCAATGAGATTGTTGCCACTCAGGTAATGTATGTGCCCGCAGATATGATTTTTGCTCGTGGACGACAGAATTTGTGGACGGTGACGAAAACCTTTTTAGGCATCTTTGGCGCGTTGTTTTTGACAATTAATCTATTGTTGTGGCGTACGGTGATTCGTCCTTTGAAGATTCTCACAGGAACGGCAAAGCAGATCAGTGCGTGCTCTGTAGAAAGTCGACAGCCAGTGCTGCTAAAAGATGAAAACCTGACACCATTGACGGTACGCAAAGATGAGCCGGGTCAGCTAGCTCGGGCCTTTGAGTACATGCTGCACGTGCTGGGACAAAGAGAGCAAGATTTGCAGCAGGCGGTGGAAGAGAGAACCCGGTCGCTCTCCCAAGAAATGCGCGATCGCCAAGCTGCTCAGTCGGCCTTACAGGTATATGCCCATGCTATGAACCACGACCTGCGCAACATTGCGATGGGCATCTCCAGCGTAGTGCAGGGTATTGTTTTTCGTTCTGGCAAGTCACCTGCCACAGAACCTATTGCTGAATCTACCGCTAATTCTGCACAGAGAACAGTGATTGTTGATAAGACGGCTATTTCACTGATTCAGAAGAGCTGCGCTCGCCAGCTATCGCTAATGGATAGCCTCATGGAAGTACGCTCGGCTACCTTGAATAGCTCGGCGGTATGGCAATCGGCATTGCAACCTGCACCTGTGAGCTTGCAGACATTAGCGAGTGCGCTAGTTAAAACCTATTTGGCTAAACCCAGTTCAGCGACGTTTGAAAATCGGATAGGAGACAACGCTATGAGTTTGCCGCTTGTAAAAGTTGACGAGCGCCAGATTCAGCGCGTGTTTGAAAACCTAATAAACAATGCTTTGAAATACAACCCGAAAGGTGTGCATGTTATCCTGTCTGCGACAATGGATGAAAGGGAGAATATGGTTTGTTGCACAGTGGCAGACAATGGCCGAGGAATCGATACTGAAAAAGGTGAAGACTTGTTTGAACTGTACAGCCGAGGAGTCGAGAACCCATCAAGCTCAGGATACGGCCTAGGTCTGTATATTTGCCGCAAAATTATCACAGCTCACGGTGGGTATATCGGTGTAAAACCTTCTCCTGACAAAGGCGCAACGTTTTGGTTTACGCTACCCGTTGCTTGATGAGTAAAGATGAAGATTGTGACTAAGTCTCTACGCAGCAAAAAAGACCGCCTTATTGTCTGAGAAAAGACAATGAGACGGTCTTGGAATTGTGTGCATACTCAAAAAAAGTGAATTTTCTGAGCGACGTTTAGCAGACGCTAAAGATTTATCTGCAAAATTACCAACCCTTATCGGACTGATCCTGAACGTAGGCAGCTACGTTAGCAATCTCTTCTTCGGAGAGGCGGGTGCCAAAAGCAGCCATTGCATTCTTACCGTAAGTCACCTGCTTGACGATAGCGTTGATGTCGTGCTCTGCGCCGTAGCCGTCTAGATATTGTTCTAATGCGTCTACTTTCAATGTTTTCTGTGCCATGACAGCGTTGTTGCCACCAATGTGGCAAGCTGCGCAGTTGGAGGAAAATACCTGAGCGCCTGCCGCGAGGTCGGCTGCGATCGCAGGTGAAACAATAGGCGAAATCAGGCTAACGAAGATCGCCAAGACAGAAGCGATGAAAACTCTCATAAATTAAAAAACTCTTTTTGTTTTGAAAAGCAACCGTTCATACCCTAGGTATCGGCGCCATTCCAGGTCAAAAGACACGACGTCATACTTTACAAAAGTAATTATTCTGAAATATATTGGCTAGACTGTACGGTTTGCATGCTGATTTTAAAAAATAGGCTTTTGAAGAGGTGTTCAGCTGGTACTTATGTACACGCTGAAAAAATATGTAATTTCCATGCGATCTCCGGAAATTACATATTTTTCGTTAATTCTATTTGAAAACTTCGTAAAGTGGCTTGTTTCTTGGCCCTGGCAACCTGAAGCTTGGCATAATCAACAAAATTTGTAGAGAGGCACTTCAGGGAACGGCCTAGAAGCATCATGTAGGGCAAGTCTTAATAGATGTTACTGAGAATACAATTCTAATGAGCAACATATTTGCAAAAACTTTTCCAGCTGCTGTATCTGCTACGGCTGCTATGGCACTGGTTGTTGCGGCTCCGACGCCAGCCCGTGCTGTAGACCTTTTCAACAATTTGGATTTACCAACTGAAGATGGGCTGCTTCCCGGCGCATCAAATAGAAGGTATGCTCAACAGTTTATCCTCGACGACAGCGCTGGTATTGACAGCGTCACCTTGAGCTTATTTGGCGGTCGGGATGAATTCGATGACTTTGGAACACCGACTGGTGTTGTGAATGTAGAAATTTGGGGTGATGATGCAAATTTTCCTACCGCTTCACTCGGTTCTGTAGGGATTCTAGATTTGAACACAACGCCGATAACGAACACTGAGGCACAGCTTGAAACGTTTGATGAACCGCTCCTGGGCCTGAATGGTAACCAGCCTTACTGGGTTGTTTTGAATTTTGAGGATGCGAACGTTGATTTCTTTGAATCGATCGGCTGGAACGCGACCTCATCTGCAGAAGGCACGAATGGAGCAGCCAAAGCACTTTTGAGTATAGATTCTGGATCGTCATGGGATATCTCGTCAGAACTGCTAGGCTCAGAGACCTTAAACTACTTTCAAGCATCTGTTTCTAGTACTAGTGTTTCTGTGCCTGAACCGAGTGCAGTATTTGGCAGTTTTATTGTCCTAGGTCTCTGTGGTGCTTTGAAATGCAAAATGTCTGACTAGATGTCAGGTAGCCTGGTGATATTTTGTTGATGAGGCTTCGCTAGCTGTCTGCTTCTGTGAGGCCTCGTGCTTAGGCTTCAACTTGCTCTCCTGTCTGTACTTTCCATAGGCTAGCGTAAACGCATTTGAGTGTAATCAGCTGTTCGTGGGTGCCGCTTTCGATGAGTTCTCCTTGCTCCATGACATATATGCAGTGCGCGTTGCGAACGGTGGAAAGGCGGTGTGCGATCGCAATCACCGTTCTCTCTTTTGTGATTTTCTCCAATGATTTCTGGATTGCCGCTTCTGTTTCGTTATCAACCGCAGAGGTCGCTTCATCGAGTATGAGAATGGGTGGATTTTTTAGTAAGGCTCGTGCGATCGCTAATCTTTGTCGCTGACCGCCAGAAAGTTTCTGCCCGCGCTCTCCTACAATCGTGTCGTATTTGTTTGGCAGGCCCACAATAAAGTCGTGCGCTTCGGCCACATGTGCCGCTTTTGTGATTTCATCTATTGTGGCGTTAAAGCTACCGTAGGCAATGTTTTCGGCGACTGTGCCATGAAACAAAAACACATCTTGACTCACCAGACCGATGGCCTTTCTCAAGTCTTTGAGTTCTAGCGACTGTAGGTCCAATCCATCGAGCGTGATTTGTCCACCACTTACTTCGTAAAAGCGTAAAAGGAGCTTTACGAGCGTGCTTTTTCCTGATCCGGTTGAGCCCACGATGGCGGTTGTTTTCCCAGCTGGAATTCTTAAAGAGAGATTCTTTAAGATAGGCTGCCGCTCGTTGTAAGCGAAAGAAACATTCTCGAAAGAGACTTCGCCGCTGACTTCGGTGGTGGGTAGAGGCGTGTTGCCAGGTCGGATGGCAATAGGGGTGTCCAACAGATTCATCACGCGCTGAGTGGACGCCATAGCTCGCTGGTACTGGTCGAGCGTTTCGCCGAGCCGGGTGAGCGGCCACAGTAGGCGCTGGGTGAGGAATACCAGCACTGTGTAGGTGCCTGCCTCGATGTTGCCAGCGGCGGTCGCGAGGCCACCATAGAACAAAATGCCGGTAAAGCCGATGAGAATAATGACGCGAATAATCGGAATGAAAGCAGCGCTGAGCACGATGGCTTTTTTGTTGCTGAGGCGATAGGCCTGGCTCTCGTGGCTGAGCTGAGCGAGTTCGTAGTTTTCAGCGGTAAAGCTTTTGATGGTGGCGATGCCAGTGAGATTGTTGATCAAGCGAGTGTTGATTAGGCCTGCTTTTTCTCGGACATCGGCGTAGCGGGGGGCGAGATATTTTTGGAAGGCGATCGCACCAAAAATAATGAATGGCATCGGCACCACAGCCATCCATGCCAAGCTGGGTGCGAGCACAAAAAAGACCGCGCCGATAATCAGCACAGTGGTGCTCATTTGCAGGATGCGGTTGGCTCCCACGTCTAGAAATCGCTCCAGCTGATTTACGTCATCGTTGAGCATGGCCATGAGCGCTCCTGTGCTGCGCTCCTCGAAGTAGGCGAGCTCTAGATTCTGTACGTGGCTGTAAGCATCAATTCGCAAATCATTTTCGATGGACTGGGCGAGGTTTCGCCACAGCAGCTCGTAGGCGTATTGGAATGCAGATTCGAGCGTCCAAACTAGGAAGGTGAGGACTGAGAGCACAATGAACTGCGATCGCAGTTCGACAATTCCCCACCGCGCCAAAATCGAGTCTTGCTGGTCGACTACGATATCGATGGCGATGCCAATCAGCGCTGGCGGTGCAAGGTCGAACACTGTATTGAGGACAGAGCAAGCGCCCGCTAGCCAAGCTTTAGAACGGTACCGACGCCCGTAGGCCATTAGCCGCACAAACGGATGAGCCGCTGAATTTGCCGTCGAAGCCGTCCAAGAAACCGTCGAAGAAGCCATTGTAAAACCGCAAAAGTCCTTAGTGAAAGAGGCTGCTCATGACAGCGGCTTTCGCTAAGGACTATAGCACTGGCTAGAGAGCGCAAGACTCTGCTCTAAGGCATCTTGTTTTTAAGCGTCGACAGTTTCTTTCTCTCGTTCGCTACTTGCACCTTCGTCATCTAGTAGATTGGAATCTTCTAAGACCCAGCGCACGGCGCTTTCGGCAAAGGCGTCAATTTCATCGAGAGAGAGCTGTACAGGTTCTATATTGCGCTCGCTAAGTTCCTTTGCAAAGCGTGCTTCCGGCGCAGACTGGCCGACGATGTCCTCTAGTTCGCGAAGCATTATCTCTTCTGCTAGCTTGCTTTCTGCCGCCTGTTCCTGGTTAGCTTTTTGCTGGTCAGCCTGACTCTGCACAGAGAGCTGTTGCTCGACGAAATTGCGAGAAATCTGCGATGCTGCTGGCAGCTGGTCTACAGTGGGCTGTTTTGTGAGTTTGAATGCGTGAGATTGGTTTGCAATCGCCGCACCTTCTGCTGCGAATGCGGGCCTGAGCTGACCCGTCATTTCCATGAGTTCGTGGAGTAGATCGAGCGGTATATAGTCGTTGACGCGCTTGTGACCTGGTGGCAGGCCAAACCGCTTTTTCTGGGGTCTAGTTGGCACAATCTCTAGCGAAAGTGCTTCTGAAACATCTCCGGCCCGGCGCTGGGCCGCGACAGCAACTGCCCCTGCGGCAATTACGATACCTAGCAGCATTTTTCCGATGCTGCCTTCAGGAACCTTGGCTTCGAGTGTTCTGGCCGCCGCGAAAGCTGGTGATATAGATGCGGTGTTGTTTGTATCTGTAGGGTTTGTATCTGTAGTGGGTGCAGCGATTAGGGTTTGGGCTTTGGCTGCGGTTGCAATGCGATCGCTCTCTTGTTCATACTGCGCAACCAGCTTTTGGGCGATGTCGAGTTCGCGCTGAATGGTCTCGTACTCGCCGATGTTTTGGGCGAGCTGGCGATACCGAGTTTGGAGCTTGTCGGTCGCGAGCTGTACGGTGCGATCGCGCAGCTGCTGCACATCTTTTTGGTGAATGGCAACTGTGAGCGACTGCAACAGATCCAGCGCAGCGGGCGTGCCGTAGATATTACTAGACCGCTCGCTAGGATTTTGGTCTTCAGATGAGAGCAAGTGATTTCCCAGTACAGCCTGAGCTGCCTGGTAGAGATTGGTTTGCTGCTGCTCGTAGTCAGCGTAGATTTGGTTGAGCGCGGTGGCATCTACGCTAGCCCGGCTAAACTCCTCAAGCAGCTGCCGCTCGGACTGCTGAAGCACTAGCCAGCGCGCTTGGTAAGTGCTATCGATCGCGAGCAAATGCTCCGCTAAATCGGGTGCGACTTCGGCGGTGGAAAGTCGTACTTTGATTTGGCTAATGTAGCGCTCGGTGGCTGAGAGCTGGAGGGCAATTGTCGTTTTTTGGTCAGTAATTTCTGAGATTCTGTCAGATAGGACACTCTGGTAAGCTCTCAGGTCATGTTGACCGTGCTGTGCTTCAAAGGCGGCTAGGCGCGCTTCGTGGTCCTGAACCTGTTGTTTGGCTTCGGGCAGCTGCTTATTTATATAGTCAATGCTGCGGCAGGCCGAGCCGGAGCAGCCGCGCTTTGCCCGATTTTGAGTGACTAGCTGATTGACAATCGCCTGGGTCGGTAGCGCATTGACGGCGCTGCTACTGGGGATGTCAGTGTAGTTTAGGCTCCAGCTACCGTCGGCTTTGCTGACGAGCTGTGGTGCGGTGATGGGTAGGGTCGGCAGCGTTGAGGTGCTGACAGCTGAGGTGTAAGTGCTGTCTGCGTTTATGTTGCCTGCTTGAGCTGACTGGCTAAAAAGCGCTGGCTGCGTTTGTTCAACGTAGGGATTAATGCCTTGGCCTTGGTTGAGGGCGGCTGTCTGAGTGGCCGACTTATCAATAAGTTTACTTCGTGTGCTCTCTAAGGCGGGTGCTGGGGGAAAGTAAGTTTCACCTACAGGGATGCTAATAGCCTGCTCACCTACGAGGGAGACGGCCAGCCCAGCTGACACAGCGGCGGTGCCTGCGATCGCCCCACCGACCTGTCGCCAATGCGGTGTTGGGGTGGTTTGTATGCTAAAAGTTTGACTGATAGCGCTGCCGGCATTGTTGCTGAGCCACTGGTCACTAAGCCATTGATCACCACGCCATTGATCACCACGCCCCTGACGGTGAGGCGACGGTGCAGTGTCTAGTAGCTCGGGCGGGTAGACGGAGCCTGGGACAGCACTATCTTCTGGAGCTTGCATAAAGGCCTGCTCGGGTGGGAGAACAAGCAATTGTGTAGGAGGTATAAACACGTTTGCTAATAATTTCTACAAGGATTTACAGTGCCATCCGGGGAGGAATCCGAAAGCAAGGAGTAAAAGACGCTCGAAAATGTCTTCGTTCAGCAGCATGCCCACAAATACGTATCAACTAAACTTGTTTCAAAATATTCGTTGAAATAGGTGCCGTTTATACCTTCTTTATTCCGTGTAATTGCCGTGTGACCGTTGATACGCTTTATTAGACGCCACTACTGCTTCTATGGCTGTGATTTGCTCACGGCACCTCGCTATGCCTGTCCTTCAACGCTCAATAACGCTCAATATTGGTATTCAGTATTGGTATTCAGTATTGATATTCAGTATTGGTCCTTCGACTTTCTCTTCCCACCGTTTTGACTATGCTTCCTGATTTCTCTGATCTTGCCACTCTGTATAAAGATGCTTTACTCCAAAGCGTGCTGCCCTTTTGGGAGACACATTCTATCGATCACCGCTACGGCGGCTATTTCACCTGCCTAGATGCTGCTGGCAAGCGATACGACACCGACAAATTTGTGTGGCTGCAAAACCGGCAGGTGTGGACTTTTTCCATGCTGTGCAATCAGCCTTTTATGACGGCAGGAAACCTAGACCATGAGTCGCCGGAACACCTATCAGAGCGGAGAGCGACCTGGCTTGCGATCGCCAAAGGTGGTGCAGACTTCTTGTCGACCCACGGGCGAGACCCAGAAGGTAATTGGTACTTTTCGTTGACCCAGTCGGGTAAGCCGCTCACTCAGCCCTACAACATTTTCTCGGACTGCTTTGCGGCGATGGCGTTTAGTCAATATGCCCTCGCAATTGGCCAAGGGCCAGATCAGCAGCAGGCTAAAGACATCGCTCGGCAGGCATACGGCAATGTTCTCCGTCGCCAAACAGATCCTAAGGGGCGCTACAGCAAAGCCTATCCAGGTACCCGTCCCCTGAAGGCATTGGCGGTTCCGATGATTTTGGCGAATTTGTCCTTGGAAATGGATTGGCTGCTAGAAGGCGATGCTCTCGATACGGTGCTGGCTGACACGGTGCATGAAGTGATGGGTGATTTTTTGGATAGCGATCTCGGCCTGATGTACGAGCATGTGGCCCCGGATGGCGCACCTGTGGACTGTTACGAAGGGCGACTGATGAACCCTGGCCACGGGATTGAGGCGATGTGGTTCATGATGGCGATTGGTGAGCGCCAGGGTAACCGCAAGCTAATTGACCAAGCAGTGGAGGTTGTGCTCAATACGCTGAGCTATGCCTGGGACAAGGAACACGGTGGACTCTATTACTTTTTAGACCGTGAGGGCTATCCGCCTCAGCAGCTTGAGTGGGACCAAAAGCTGTGGTGGGTTCATTTAGAAACCCTGGTAGCTTTGGCCATGGCCTACCGCTTGACCGGGCGGGCGGACTGCTTGGCCTGGTATCAGACCGTGCATGCCTATGCCTGGAGCCATTTTGCCGATAGCGAGCACGGTGAGTGGTATGGCTATCTCAATCGGCAGGGCGAGGTGCTACTGCCGCTGAAGGGTGGTAAATGGAAGGGATGTTTTCACGTGCCACGGGCGATGTATTTGTGCTGGCAGGAGTTTGAGCGGATTGCGGAGGAGGGGTGAGGGGGTGAGTGCTTATGAACATTTCCCCTTTTCTCCCTTTCTCCCCTGCTCTCTAATAGAAGTCAGCTAGAAGTCAAGAACTTAGCAAGAAGACTAGAAGTCAGCTAGAAGTCTAGAAGTTAGCTAGAAGTCTAGAAGTCATCTAGAAGTCTAGATGTCAGCTAGAAGTCAGCTGCTATATCCGCCGGGTGCAAGACCGTGACCCCCGCTGGCTGAGCAGCCTTTGGCTGCGCTCGCTCGGCTTCGCGTAGGGCAATGTAGCGATCGCGCATTGCCCGGTTTTTATTGATAGAGGCGTGGGCCTGGTCGGTGGGGAGGTTGTTTCTCATGCCACAGGTGTTGAGGGTGGCAAACATTTGAATGAGATGGATGAGCTGATGGTCTTGTTCGGTGGTGGCCAGGGTCGGGTTGTGTCGTAGCTCGCTCATGCGCTGAAGGCTGAGAATCTCGCTTGTGAGTGAGGTTTGGCTTAGGGATTGCTCTAACGTGCTCAATACTTGGGCTTCTTCTTGGCCGCATAGGGCCATCATTTCCCGTTCTGTGAGGGGAAGTAGGTTGCCGGTTTGTTTTAGATAAGTTAGCTGTAGGGCAAAGGCCTGGCCGAAGACACTGTACGGGCAGCCGTTGATAGCAGAGATACTGGTGGTGAGTAAATGGGTACGCAGCGGGCCCCATTGCTCTAGGGTGCTGGCGTACTTGAGGCTATTGCGGGCAAACCAAAAGAGCGATCGCACGGCTCCTTTTTGCGCCACTACTGGCCTGACGATGTTGGGTTTGAATCCCCAAAGCTGGTCGTAAAAAATTTCTATTAAAAAGATTGCTGTGGCCCGGAAGGGATTGGTAATTGCCATGCTGGAAATTGCCTCACTAAATTTGCCTCACTAAATTTGCCTCTCTGGCTGCCCAGCTAAAAGAGTGACTTAATTATATGGACCCTTGTCAAGTTTGAATCTATGGACAATAGAACATAGCTGTTACGTAATCTCACGGAGCGCCGGGTTCTCGGGAATACCGTCTGGCGCTATGGTTGATACCATCAAGGGCGCAGATCACATCCTCCACACCATGCTGAAAATCTCCAACGCCGTTTCTATTCCCGACAACGAGATTGAAATGAGTGCGATTCGCTCCCAGGGCGCGGGCGGCCAAAACGTAAACAAGGTGGCGAGCGCTGTGCATTTGCGGTTTGATGTGGGCGCGTCGTCGCTGCCGCCTTTTTATAAGCGTCGGCTGCTGGCGATGAGTGACAAGCGGCTGACTAAGGATGGCGTGATTGTGATCAAGTCGCAGTCGCATCGCTCTCAGGAGCGCAATCGGGAAGATGCGCTGAGTCGACTGCAAACCATGGTAAAAGCGGCAGGCGTATTGCCGAAGAAAAGGCGTCCGACTAAGCCTACAAAAGGATCTAAACGGCGGCGATTGGACAGTAAAAATAAGCGATCGCAAATCAAGTCTTCGCGTAAGAAGGTGGATCTAGAATGAGCCAGAGAATGAGCCAGACCTCAACTAGTCAGGTGCAAACTCGCAGTCGCATTGAGACTCACAGCGAGCAGGCGTTGGAGAAAGCTGCGTCCAAAAAAGCGCTGTTTGAGCTAGACGTGCTGCGGATTGTGGGGATGGTGCTGATTTTGTTTGAGCATGCTCGGCCTTACTTGGGCTGGGATCCTCGGGTGAAGTGGCTGGTGCCGAGTGTGGGTGGAATTGGGCTGACTATTTTTTTCTTTTTGTCTGGCTTTTTGCTGCGAAGGTCGCAGCAGCAGCGACGTCAGTCATTTGATGCGGTAACGTTTCTAAAGAGTCGTTTTGTTCGGATTTTTCCGCTTTATTGGTGTGCGATCGCCGCTTTTACGGCTGTTTTTCACTACGCCAAGCTGTTTAAGCCTTCGGACTTTGCGCCCTTACCCCAAACGCTCCTAGCGCATGTTTCAGGCTTACAACTCTTTGTTTCGCCTCATATTTTTGTTGTTTTCACCATTTGGTACATGGGTGCGCTAATTCCCTACTACCTCGTGTTTGCGCTGACGGCGCGGCTCAATATTCGCAGTTTTCTCCTCTCTAATGGCTTGGTTCTCATTGGGTTGTACGGTCTCAAGCTGGTGCTGGCTAGTCAAGGAATAGCGCTTATCGATACCAGGCTGCTGCTACATTTCCCAACGTTTTTAGCCGGTGCCTACTATGCTCATTTAGATCCCGATTGCAATCTTATGCGTCGACACAAGTCCACGCTGGCGATTGTGTTTACAGTGCTGATGCTGGTGATTATTCGGTGGGAAGGGCCGAGCGGCTTTTCGTTGGATAAGGTGAATATTACGGCTGATGGCTATGTTTATTATCTGTATTGCTTAGCGGGAGGGATGGCTTTTGGTGCGATCGCTTTTCTCCTTAGCAACAGTGCACAAAAGTTTCCAAAAATCATCGCGATACTATCGGTGAGCTCGTATGCGGTGTATTTGTTTCATAGGCCGCTCTACAGTCTCTTTTATATCTTTTGGCTAGAGCTGCTCTCTTATTCGGTGCCCACCCGTACGCTGCTCTATCCGTTTGCTACTTTGTTTGTTGTCGCTGTTTCCTACGGCATTTCACAAATAGATGTTCGAGTATTCAAGCCCGCTTTGACCAAGCTGCTTAGCCGCTGACTTTATAGAGCATAGGCGAGTTCCACTCGGCAGGAATCTTCTCGTAGGCAATGCCCGCTTCCTCGAACAGCTCGATGCGACTATTAGCAGGGCTAAAGACAAAGATATTGGTATATTCACTGCGATATTTCTGAATCTCTCTACTCAGAGACTGACTCGATAATGTCTGCTCATCTCGAAATAAGTAATCAGTGTCTTTGTTTAAGCGGTGGCTAAAGACCAGGGTTTGAATATAGTCTTCGTAGCTGATAACGAGTGTCTCTGCTGACACTTGATTGATAACGGTTGCAGCCCTCTGGTAATTGCGTCCGTATTGTGCTCCCGACGCGGTTGTTGAAAGGGTGATCCTAAACAAGTTAGCGGTAGACGTTAAACTCACTAGTAGAACAAAGAGAAGTCCGATGCTAAATGCCCGTCGCTGCCATGTACGGGGGCGTGGTAACGCTGTCTTTTTAGGGGTTGACCGTACGCCCAATGCTAGCCAATACCCGAGTAGCGGTAAGCCTGCCATAACGGTCGGTAGGTAGTAGCGAACCTTGGCCGAAATACCTTGCACGAGAAAGGTGTCGAGTACAATAATCGGCAGCGATGTGAGGGTCAAACAGCTCAGGATTAGTGCGAAAGAGTCTTTCTCTTTTCTGTGGTGTACAAGCCATACGATAGTTGTGATGGCTGTGATCATCGCTAGGATTGCTACGCCTGGATTGTCTAGCCAATCGTTGCTTAGCAAGCTGATATTGGATTTCTTTAAAAATAGCTGCACTGATAACATTATGCCGTTTGTGAAATAGCTCCACAGTGGCGGGGGCGCGGTGACTTCGGGCGGGTCTGCCAGATTAGTCGTGAGTGCAAACTGTTGATAGCCGCTGAGAATCCCTGCAATCCACGGCACAAAGCTGAGCCCTGCAGTAACGACAGCTAATACAGCCCCTCTTATCTTGCTTAGATTTTTTTGTGCTAGGGCATATGCCAAGTGCGCTACTGGCAGTAATACAAAAAATAGATGCGTATAGAATCCAAGGCCGATCAATAGGCTGTACAGGGCCCACATCTGTTTGGATGGTGTTCGATAGGTGCGAATGAATGTGGCTGTTGATAGACAGCTTAAGAGGATAAGGAGTGAGTACTGGCTGACGTGCTGGCTTGCCGAGAATATCAGTGGTGAAACGGAAAAAAGAGACAGTGAAATGAGGGCAGCTAATCGATCGCGAAAAAGCTCATAGCTGAGCCAATAGAGTGCTGGCAGCGTTGCTATGGTTAGCAGTGTGGCAAATAGTTTGGGGTTTAGCCAAGTGGCGAATAGGCCCATCCACTTTTGCAGTAAAAAATAATAGAGCGGTGGATGCTCTCTGTTGGCCAGTAGCGCGTTCAATCCTGGAGCTTGCTCGCACTGGGTACAGGTAAGCTGATAGCGATCAACAAACTCACTGATCGGCATTGGCTCTGCAAGTGTAAGCACTGCTGTGAGCTTAGGGACCGTCACCCCAGAGGTTCTCATTAGTTTGCGTACTTCGTCTTTATCGAAGTAGATGTTGAGACTAGCTGCGATAATTTGTAGACCCACAGCGAAGACGATCAGCGTAATTAATACGCCTTTGAGCCAGCGCAGAGTGCGATTTCTCTTTGGAGAGGCTCCGCCATCGCGTTGTAATGAGGAGAGCGGCGTCATAGTGCGAGTGTTATGAGGACTTATGGGATGACTGCGGTTAACTGCTGCTTCAGTGCGGGCGGGTTAACTGCGACGCTGAGCTTGGTAGAGCTGGGCTGATTGCATTTCTCTGCTTTGAGGTGTGAGTGTAATCTCTGGAGCGATTTGCAGAAATTCCACCAGGTCATTCGAGGCTGAGTAGATAAAGAAGTCGCGATTGATGGGGATTTGTGAGAGTGCAGTGGTGTAGTCGGGCGTTTGTTCTGGGTCGAGCAAAATAAACTGAGTGCCGAGAGGGATTTGGTGGCTGAGTGACAGGATGTAGGTGTGATCGGCGTCGGTTAAGATGAGTGGCGCAGTGACCTGGTTGATGAGTGGCGTGGCGGCGAGTGTGCGTGTGCTAGAGCCTTTTCCCCAGCCAAGAGACTGAGAGACTAGGTAGCTAGAGACTAGGCTGCCTAAGATAAGGGTGATGGCTGCAAACTGTTTTAGTGTGGCTTGTTTGGGTTTTTCTCCCTGCGATTTCTTATGGGTGTTGAAGGCTTGCGCTATGGCGTAGCCCACAGCAATCTCTATCCCTAAATAAGCTATGAGGGAATAGCGAGGTAGGAGCGATCGCCTGCCGCCAGTCAGTACGTCGGGAATAACATGTGCCAAGCTGCTGACGGCCATGAGCAATATGATAAATAGCCAGACTTTTTTGGGTGTGTGGCGGTAGAGCTGGTAGGTGCTGTATGCGATCGCGCCCAGAATTAAATACGAGATAGGGTTACTAAAGCCGGGCACCCAGTCAAAGTCAATAAAGCCGATGCCCGCGTTGTGCAGCCAATGCTCAACTCGTTCTAGCAGACTGGAATTGTAAGTACTGGCCCATTTAGTCGTTCGGCCTAGCTGATCTTTGCGACTTAGGACGACCCACACCCAGGGCGAAAAGGCGATGCTAATGCCTGTGCTGGTAACGAGGTAACGCAGTAGCTTTTGACTGATGCGAAATTTTTCACTGAGGAGCACGTACAGTCCGTGTGTCACGAGTACCCATGTGAAAAATAGATGCGAATACATCCCCAGCGTGGCAGCGATGCCATAGCCTAACCAAGGGAGCCAAGTATTTTTGGAGTGGGGATCGGTAGAGACCATTTGTGCAGAGGTCGTTGGCTCTGGGCCGCGATTAATTTGGAGTGCTTGCAGCAGAAAAGCGCTGGAGACCACTGCTAGCAGAGCCCAAATGGTGTATTGCCGGGCTTCTTGAGCCAAGAGCACGTGAAAGGGTGAGATAGCAATGAGCGCGACGGTGCTCCAGCCGACTGCGTTAGCGTTGACGGCTGTCGATGCGAATAGGATTTGGCATAGCCAGTAGGTGGCGGGTAGCAGCAAAATGCTGAATGCGATCGCTAACCACCGGGACGCGGCAGCAGTGCTAAAAATCTGCAAAGAAAATCGCATGAGCAGGTAATACAGCGGTGGGTGCTCAGGATTATTGGCAAATGCGCTCATTGCCGCGCCCAGTGGCCGGTCGACACTAGCGGTTTGGTATTTTTGCAAGTCGCTATTAGTGAGCGGCTCACCGGTGTAGACGGTGTCTATAAATTCCTGACTGGTGACGCCAGAAGCTCTCAGTATTCCTCTGACTTCATCTACGGTGTATACCTTTTGCCCAACGTCTGCGAAGCGTGCGTAGAGACCGAATAGAAGCAGCCCGAGGATGAACAATCGTCTAATTTTCATAGCTGTTTTTATGGTTTGTCAAAGCTGTTGTGGGCAAACCCATCAAACTTTCTCACTCTATAAAGCCCGTGTTGCGACTAAAAAGTCAATTCAGGTGTTTATTCTTTGGCCGATTCATCAATACTGTTGTTATCTCGGTAAACAATCTAAGTTATGTCGTTCAAATCACTCCTCGCTCGGATAAAGCCCTACCTTCGCTGGGTCATTTTGGGCGGCACGCTCTTTTTTATCGTGAAAACGCTCAAAGACCACTGGCAGGAGGTGACGGCTATTCAGGTGGCGTCGTCGGCCTGGTACTGGTTTGCGGCTGCTTTTGTAGTGACGTTAGCGGCTCACGTTTGGTCTGGCTGGGTGTGGCATTGGATTTTGGCGCTGTTCCATCAGCCGCAGACGGGCTGGTGGAGTACGCCGGTTTATCTCAAGACGAATGTGGCTAAGTACTTACCGGGCAATGTGTGGCACTTTTTTGGTCGGGTGCGGGCTTTGCAGTCTACGGGCACTTCGACGGGGATCGCGGTGGTAGCGGTCGTGATGGAGCCACTGCTGATGGCGGTGGCGGCGCTGATTTTGGCTTGCCTATTTGGGTGGCAGATAGCGGCTCAAATCGGTGACGCTCAGCTGGTAGTCAATCACAGTATGGGGCTACGGGCTCTGGTTTTGTGTGGGGCGCTAGTGAGTGTTCATCCTCGATTCTTTAATCCGATTTTACAGACGCTGAGTCGGGCAAAGGCAAAGGCGCAAGGTCTGAGCCAAGAGATGAGTCAAGAGATGAGTCAAGAGATGAGTCAGGAGATAGGTGTGACTGATTCGCCGAGTTTGAAGGCTTATCCGGAGC
>ERZ1740070.1088-NODE-1088-length-17313-cov-9.900626_pt1 | contig 17313 bp, 11 predicted proteins | sample MGYA00581734_ERZ1740070 | MGnify/ENA primary metagenome ERZ1740070 (study PRJEB43018, sample SAMN04849744) | marine metagenome | isolation source: floating plastic debris | place: Pacific Ocean | collected 2008-09-01 | study: EMG produced TPA metagenomics...
GTATGGTTTTCTTGAATTAGGGGTTCTAGAGGCAGTTTGCTAAAGTCCGGAGTAAAAAACAGCCTAGGAAATCCTATCCTGTTTTACCGACCTAGGATAGGTCCATGAGAAAGTAAGGGTGTGTTAGTAGAACAGGCACCCAACATGTAATTATTATAATAGTAATGTACACTGTAGATGATTATTGTTTTCAAGTGACAACATAATTTTTAATGGATGTGAATTGGATTGCATATGCATCCATATTATTCACTGGATTCTATTGTGATATCAAGGTGACATTATCAAAAAGCAGCTGACTTGTCAGTAATAGTGGCTTGTCTCAGCATCACTTGAGGAGTGATAGACAAAGTATTTATCTTATTATCTAACAACAAAGTACATGTATGCTTGTGTTGTGTATACTTTTGTTAAGGTGATGGGTTTCAATTCATACTGGTTTTCAAGGATTCCAGTCAAAATTTAAGCTCTGCGGAAAGATTGAAGGGTGTTCAAGTGGATTTCATTGGTCTGGATTAGTCAATGCAAATCGTTTTCAAGTGCTGCACCTTCCTTTTGAAACTAAATACAAGTGGCTTTCAGTATTTTAATTCGAAACATTATTACTCAGTCTGACGCTGTAATTATCAGTCTTCATCTGTGTAGGGTCTGGTGAGCTGCCACCATCACCAGCGCTTTCAATCATGTATCGCAGTGCATTAATTATCTCTACTGAAGATTAAAAAAGAGCGTCTTGCAACTATCCAGCAAGTATTTGCCATCATCAGAGAAATTATAGGAAGCAAGCGAGGCTAGAGCAACCTGTCCGTGTCACCAGGAATGGAAATTAAAATGTTTGAACACAATTTCCTGGCTGTAGAGCAAAGTCTATTGAAATGGACTGCCATATTTCATGGTTTTGTCTTTGCCTGGCGAATGAAAGCGTGTCTCCTTCTTCATCAGCCTCTTCTGTGCCTGCTGTTTTCCGGTGGCGATGCACTCCTCTGCTGGCAGATTGAGCTAAACAATTAGTCTGAAAGCACTTCAGCATCTACAAGTGTTTAGGAAAAGGTGGCCAAGTGCCAATCATCGAGAATAAAGAGTTTTCTCGTTGAGAGTTCTTATTCCAGCAGCAAACAATCTACATCAAGTATAGTGTCATAATGAAATGATATTGCCAAATCAATAACGTAATCACTTATTTCAAAGGCCAGTGAGCTGCTTATCACCAATGCTGGTGAATGACTCCAGCCTTTCTAACACCTAGCAATCATTCTCATTCCATTATCCAACCTTATCGGTGGTGATATTCTCTCCCTTTTCAGACAAACTTGTCATCGAGTGAGCCATCAACACCTGGACACCGCGTCAGCAGCAGCGGCAGCAGTAAATATAAGGAGCCCATCCCGCTTCTCACAGAACCTATAACTCCACCAGGTGAGCCACTACTACACTTCATTAAAAGTTTCTATATTACCGGACTGGCTACCAGAATAAATACATGTATCAAAATATAAAGGAATTTTTTGACAATGAAAATAATTCAAGGTCAAACTAGAATATTATGTTTTTGATAATGAACAATTAAAATATGTCTTTTGTTCAAATGCCATGATGGCATATTATGTAAATAAGCGATCCGATATTTTTTGTCCGTAACGCTAGAATTCTCTGAGGTGATGATTGTTCTGTTTTTTACCAAGAAGTCGTGTTGTGATGGTTTCTGGATTTTCTTGTCGTCTGCACTTAACCACATCATTAATCTTCTTTTATTCCATCACCTTCATTACTAAATTATATTTGACTTCTTCCTATGCCACAGTAATGAAAAATACTTGAAACATGTACGGTATTTCATTTTCGATTATCCTCCCGTATACCAAGGACGCGTGCATCACAAGCAGGGCACTATCCCTCTCCCATTCGAGCATTAATATACTGGTACTATACGTCTCATTTGGTCATCTAGCTATATGAAATCGAGGAGGTTATACTGCTCCGCTGTGAGGCACACAAACACTTATGCTTTTAAGTATTTAGTGAGTGATTCTTGAGAGCCGTTTAGGTATCGCTGTCACCACTTGAGCAGCCCTTGTCTGGCCAGTAATATAATTTACTCGCACATAGCTCAAGTACTCTTCATCTTGATTAGGACGTGATGCAGTAACATGTACAGGTAGTGAGGAGTTAGCCTGCGTTCAGTCATCACTGCCTCCGCCGCTGCCTCTCATCAGCCCAGCAGTACCGGCTGCTGTCGCTTCGTCAGCATCTACACATATCAATCTCTGCTCCACCTCGACGCTCACTACAACATCATCATTAACAACTACCAGCCGGAGCAGTAGTGTGCCGAGCGTTACCAGCTCTAGCAGTGGCCAGCCTACCCCAGTGTGTGCTGCTAACACCACGCCTACGAACAGCAGCAGCTGCAGGGACAACAACAGTGGTGGTGGTGGCAGCAGAACAACAAGTCGCAATAGGTAAGTGATAAGCCGATTAATCAACACCTCCAACCACAGCTGTTAGTGTACGATATAAGTATTATGAGCGTGGTGACGCATGCTTTATAAATTTCTCTATAAAAAAATGTGTGTCAATCTGTGAAAAAAAAAATCAAGTTTTGTATCGTTTCCATTACAGAATTTTTATATGTCGTTTATTGTGAAGCAACTGAAAAAAGGTAAGGGTACCAGGTATGTTTATGGGTGCTGAACAGGGTCCTTTTTTTGCATCTTTTGTAAATCCGTATATCTATCTGTGTTTCACTGTAGTAGTGACAGAAACGCGAGCAGGAGCTCACAGCAGCCGGCTACTTCAACGACGGAGGGCTACAATCCATTCAACCCTGGTCAGTACCCTCTGAACCCTGCCATGCTCAGCTTCGGAGCTCCTAACGGTCTGACAGCCCCATTCAACTTTCCTGGAGCACCATCAGGGCTTGGGCAGTCAGCAGCCGCATTTCCATTTGGAGCATCAGCGGATCCCTTCAGTCATGCTGCCACTCTCGCTGCTGCAAGTAAGTTTCTGGAATATTTCTATTCTGCTTAGGCGAATTCCTACAAATACAATTATTACTGATAAAGCAATGGCATCATGATCATAATCCGGGATAACAACCTTCTGTTGTGTGAAAATTGTTGTCATATTGCTATGAAATTGGAAACGTTGCCATGATGCCCACTAGATTGTAAACAAGTGGATTTGCGGAGTAACGCAGTGCATATTGTGTGTCATGGCTGAATGCAGAGTGTTATGGCAGGTTGGAGAGGTAGCAAATAACAAGATTGGTTCAGATTAAAGGTAGAAAATCGTGGTGAATAACTGGTGCATTATTGTCGGGCACTTCAGTGAAATAGAAAATGTTTTGTTCTTTACTCAAGTTTATTAGCGCTTATGAGCTTTTTTCTGTAGCAAAGTGACACCAATTAAGTTATTGCTAAATCCCCCTCAAGTTTGTCAGGGAGGGCTTTTACAGTAGATTGCTTGGGTGGATTGAAGTAGATTGTAGCAGTTTGTTAGGAACCCTCGTTGCGCTGTTGACCTATACTTGGGGAGTTTAGAGAGGTTGGAGTGCTGTTACTAGTGCCCCTTACACCAGGTGCCACTAGCACTCCGTTGTCAAAGAGACTGCTGGTTCATACACTATCTGCACTATATGTCCCAAATCCGCCGCCGTTTTAAAGACAGACTAATATTGCCGAGTGCTCTTTAGCCCATACACTTGTGATATATAATTATTCCAACTGTGTGCACTGTTATGATACTCCGGTGTAGCCATCTTAATATTGTGTTTCTCTTCAAATTATTCAAGTGCTGTAAAATTATAAGCTATGAAAGGACAAACCGTTAGCTTACTCTTTTTATGGCTGCCCACCCTCTTATTTTCTTTCTACTATACTGAGGATATTACATATGTTAGGATAAGTCGTAAGCCTCTGTGAAGTATAACTAGTTGGTCCTTATTGTCGCCGCTCTGACATTAATGTACTCAACTTGCCATTATCGTCACTCCCCACTTCTGCGCAGGATCATGCTGTTTTTGCATCATTTGAAGGTGAACAGTTTTGGTTTTTAATACCACCCTTTGTTGATTTGAATTCATAAGTTTTCATCCCCCCCTCCCTTTGGCTTGCAAAGTGCAAGCAATACTGCCCTCGCTCTACTGACAATCAGAACGTGTCTTTATTGCTATGTTGTTGTGATGATGATATATTTGGTTATTTACAGACCAGGAAGCTATGAGAGCTGAGCTATCTAGGAGGATGTTGATGGAGAGTGGTGACAGATCAATGCCGCCGTTTTTGCGTCCTGAGATGATGTTCCCTCCTGGTGCTGCTGCTGCTGCAGCTGCTGCCTCTATGGCTGCTGGTAACAATCCACTCAACGCAAACATGCCTACCGGATCTGCCATGCTTCTACAACAAATGGTGTGTAGTCGTCTGCCAATTTGCTATAATAGAGCTTGAGACCAAAAACAGAAAGATATTATATATATATAGGTTGTTATTTTTTGTTTTTTTTTTGTGCGAGTACGTTATATATTTTTCTATACATTTTTCCACCCGTTTGACATTTGAATTGAAAATTAAAACATTCCGTATTGTTTGAAGAATATTTCCCGTACTTAACGATACACTCAGTCAAAGTGATCCAATGGCTGCAAGAGTGTTGACATGGTACTCAGTTTTCTACTTGTCCACTAAGTACCCCCTCTTATACAGTGCTTGTCATAAAATGTCGCTCTTTTAGAAACCGGAGATGTTCAAAACTCCGCCGACAAGTAGAGACCATAAAACTCATAAGCAGGTGATTTTAAAATAGCCTCAGCTCTTGTATTACATATATGACTGTAGTATGGACAGCACTGCGCTGCTCATGCAACAGATGCTTTTTATATATTTGTTTGAGCCTTTCCTCACAATGTTCACTGCGGCAGCTAATTACATAAATAGGGGCGAGTGGCTAGTACCTCCCTACCATTCTGTGATTTCACATTCGCTCACATTAGAACATGCACCCATCTAACCATATTTTTAGTTTGAATGTGAGCCATATCGTAAAATAACCTAATTCACCCATTTGGAAATATCTCTGCTCATGAGTGAATGCTTGCTTTTGTGGAGCTTGTCAAACGCTCCGACTGTCTTCCTTTTATGTCATTACATTCTTCCAATTTTTTTTTATTTTAAATCGACTGCTTGGGTTCATTTTCAACATCAGTCATAAATAATACTGCTGAGTGGTATTGCAACATGATGGTTTGTTTGTCTTCAGATTGAAATTCTTTTACTTACAGTTTGAGAAGATGCCAAAAATGGATCCTCTGCAGTTACAGATGATGCTTGCTCAAAGAAATGTAAGCCCATAACAGATGCATACGATAAATATTTCTCTCCATGCTAAGTTTTTGTTATAATTTCTTAGCTTGGTTTGCGGACAAAAGTACAAACTGCCTCTTTTATTTTGAAGATATGGTACAAAGATGCAAATTTTATGTAACTTTTTTTTTTATCAAAGTCTTTTTCAGTTACCGGCACTGCACCAAAGAGATAGAACTTATGTCTTTGATCTTCCCCATGTATAACCAAGCTCAAGGTGCGGTTATGCTCAGATCAAAGTACAACTTTCAATTGTGTTGGTTTATGAGCAATATGTGTGGGTCTTATGCTTTCTCTGGGTCATAACTTAGACTTAGCAGTTGTGATTTATGGTAGAATTCCGTTGATATATGTGTGGTTGTAAATAATGTTTTTCACATGTCCGTGTCATCCAGTTAGGAAAGAGTTGGTAAGTATGACTTCTTGTTATTTGTAGGCAGCAGCAGCCGTTACATCATCTGCAGCTTCAGCAGCCGGAGGTGTTACTAACCCTCTCGTCGGTCCGTCTCCTTTCCAGGCGATACCAAACAACCAAGCCTCTTCTGACTCACCAGATGGCAACAAAAAGGTAAGCTTGTTGCTTTATTTCCATGCTTGTGTACCATTTGCTTTATGACTTGCTTACCTAGTGGTACCACTAAATTAGCGTTGACTTTACACAACCATCGTCTTTTTTATATCTGTTGCAAAAAATAGGCAATTGACGCTCATTGTCACTCTATGACGCCACGCTATTTTGCGCTAAATATCTCTTTACTTAAAAGTTCGATTTTTTTGCTCTTTTTGCACAATTGAGAAACACATCAAATCAACCACAGTAGCCAAATAAAAGAAAATAGTTGTGAACTTTAATTGAATTGTTATATAATACAATGGGAGAAAAAGGGATGATTGGACTTGAAGTACATGGCACCGAAATTTCCTCGTTTTTTATAATAATTCATCATACTTAGCTTTGCGGAGCAGATTAAGATCTTGTTTGGTAGGTGTAAAGTCATTTCAGATTTTTTGCTTGAATCTGGAGAGCGCATTTTCATTCTATTATTGTTGCACTCATTTCTCATGAGGCTCATACATATATGGTAATATAATTCAGTGATAATAGTAATATAATCATGAGAGAACTCCTCACCATCGTCCTCCTCTATCACTTGAAAGGTCTTAATTCTTTAACTTATTTAACAAATATTTCTTAAAATCTAATAAACTGCAGTGGAATAAAGTTAATCATGTTATTGTGAAATAACATTACTCTCTTATAATTAATTAATATTATCAATCACACTATTGTGGTTATGGATGCCAATCCTGGCTGCAGTCAATCGCCAATCACTGAGAGTGCTTAATGACATTAGTGCTGAGTGCTTATCAAACTAGTTGAGTTACAGTTCAAGTTCATGTATAGCAATCACAAAGCCTGGGTTGGCTGGTTAAAGCCCAGGCTGCTCAGCGTAGGTCCTACTGCTCTGTGAATGTGCCTAGACTGTTTAGCTGAATGAATGATTGAGTTAGACGGTGATTGGACTAGATGTCAGCCTGTACCTGTGGGAATAGTATAAGCACTGTTATATATGAAAGTGAATGGGGTGTCAGTTGGTGAAGTGTTCGTAAGATTGGTGAAACAATACCAGCAAATCGTTCACAAGTATGCTCAGCCTATGACAGGTTATGCAATGCATCTGGGGATTAAGGCAACTTCAAGTTGTTAGTGAAAAGGTGATGGAAAAACCTGTAATGAGGTTTTTAATAATGCCTCAGAATCAGTCTGTTAAATTAGTGGAAGAAAACCTGAGCTGTCTCAGAATAATGACTCTTGTGAAGTCATGGCGTACTCAAGTTGAGTCTGACGCCAAATAATTATCAGCTTCTTATAACATTGTGAATTAATATTTCAGAAATCTGGAAAGTGGTGCGCCGCTCATGTACGGATCGCTTGGCAGATTTACAATGCTCGACAAGCCCAGAAAGCCAGTGAGGAGGCATCCAAATCCTCAGCAACGCCATCTTCCAGCAGTGGAAAAGACAAAAAACTAACGGTTGTCTCCTCTTCTGAAGTGACAAGCCAGCCATCCACCTCACTTAGCCACTCCATCAGTGCAATAACTTCCACCGTACATAAACCGAAAGAAGTGTCTACATCATCTGTCACCCATCCACGACCTACACCAAAGCCAAATGGTAAGTTTCAAGGCAAATTGTTGTGCTAGTATTGTACTCTGGATGGCTACTGGTATGTAATTGAGGTTAGGGGGCAGCGCTGGAATTTATGGGCGCTAAGTAATTAGGTAATAAAGGAAATACACAGACCCTGATCTAAAACCATGGTTATCAGTACTTTTCAGATTCCTTTTTTTTGTGTTCATTATGATATGCATGACATGTTTATTGGTGTTATTTCCTTCATCAATCAAATGTTAATCAATCGTTGCTTCAGCTCGCATGTCATAGTGGTTGAAATTCATTTTTTTGCTTACTGTATTTCCTAAGCTTGTTATAAATACTTCAAGTTTTTGTTTTTATTCCGTTGATTAACCAACACTTTTAGTAGTCAGTTTTTGCCACTACATGTATGTGCCGCATAAAATTTTGGACATATATTCAGGTTGGTACATTATTGTTGTATCAGTTAACAAGGTGTGTGAGTATCTATTTTGTTCTTTTAGCACCCTCACCGAACACAGTAAACAGACTATCGGTAGAATCTCGTAAATCTGCTGCCTCCAGCCCGTCTGTAGAACAGCGTCAGCGTTCCTCATCTATAACAAGTCATCCCAGCTCACCCGCCTCTTTCCATTCTAACCACTCTCAGCAAAGCACTTCCGGCAACAAGGGTAAGCCTTACCTCACCTCTGCAGATTAGCTCTGACAAAAAATGGTGATGTTGTTTGGTGCATCATGTTGTGAAAGCAGTTGACATGTGGTTTTCCAAAATCCCCATCTGTAGTACATTAGATTTTTTTAAACGGCATTTTTTGAGGCAACATATTTTACTCTACTTTTTATCAACCACGTCATGCTCATCTGTGGCAATAACTTTTTTTATCTAGCTGATCATAATCTGGTTACATAATGATCAACTTATTTCATAAAAATATTGCATTTCCCTGTGCTTGGTTGTGTCACCCAAATGTAAAAAATTAAAGTTTGTGGTATTTAATGCACGTTTTACGCTGCTTTGATTTTAGATCCATCAATTATGAACCGGAATCTGCAAAATGGTACTGTGCCTAGTCAGTCACCAAAGGATAAAAGTTTGTCCACAACGAGATGGCCTGGAAGTGTTAATAAATCACAACTGAACCCTTCAGTATCTTCCAGCCACAGTAACCCTGCCTCACCCTTGCATAAAAAAAGGGATAGGGATGACAGGTAAATATACTTATCTACATCTTTTTTTCATCTAAGGCCATATCTGTCCCTATTTGGATAGTTGTGTGAAGTTGAGTGAAAGAGTCAACGCAAAATGAGTTTGAGGAGTTGCTGTTTTGAACATGCCTAAATTCTCTCTTCAATGCTCGGCGCCATCAATTCCTCAGGCTCAAGGCTCAACATTTCATGTTCAAACTCAAGAGCTCTTGTAGCTGTTATGTGCGTGTTGAAATTGGTGCCAATTGAGTGCAAGTGGATTTTTGAAAAATAATTGTTGGGGGAGTTCACCCTAGGCCAGTATTCAAATATAGCCATAGCTACAAAATGTTTTTTGTTTCCACATTGAGCAACTTGTAAGAGTGATGAACTGATAAATATATTGCATTTAGTAAATTTTTGTTTCGCATAAATAGTGTTATCCCGACACTTGTGCATCAAACACAATATTGAAGTACTCAGCGAGTACGTGGAGTGCTCATCTGAAGAGTTTTCAATCGGTTCCAAACTTTGTCTTTAATGGCTTTCACATTTTGAAAACGTAGCTGATAATAATGTTTATAAATTATAGAAGAATAACAAAATCAGTCAGAAGTACCTTACAAACAGGCATTTCCCTTGTACGCCCAATTTGACCTTGTTGATTGCCTTGCCTATTACTGTAAGCTTCGACTGATTTGTTTTTCAGGAGATCAAACGGTTCATACAGTTCGCCAAACTCTCAGCACAGTCGACCTTCTCCATCCAACCACATTCCTAACAAGAAAAGACGATCGAGGTCCAGATCTCCAAATCACCCTGCTTCCTCAAACAAATCTCCCCATCCTACCAACAACCTCCATATCAACAATTCTGACACCAGTGCAAAGCTCAACCACAAGCAACTGGATACGATGCGTAGTATGATGCAAGCTAACAGCCTAGCTTCAACTGGAGCAGCAACTGCTGAGTTGCATCAGATATACAGTAGCATGTATGGCCAGCAGAACATGATGGGTGAACACAAACCAACGCTGCCTACAACCAATGGATTTTCTTCTGGTCCAGGGGCAACAGGTGCTCCATGGAACCCATTTTCAATGCCTGCCAGTGTGAGTGACTTAGCTCAGCAACAGCAAGAGCGTGACCGACTGTTGATGATGAACCCCCTAGCAGCACTGGCTTTAGCTGAGCAGCAGAGGCACCACAGTGCCCTGCAAATGTTAGAATTAGAGCGAGCTAAACAGGCTGCTGGAGCATTGCACAACACTACCTTAGCTGGACTGAATGGTTTTAGTCATCAGAATCCGCTGAATAGTATAAGTTCGTTGGGTAGTGGACCACCTCCTCTTATTCCTACCTCTCAGGCTAAACTGAGTTTATCTTTGCCTGGCCATTTGACAGGGGCGCCGGGTGGCTCAAGCAACCACACCCAAAATAATACAAGCCGGTAGTCCATGAAATCTTATATCCCCTAAATGAAACCTGTTTATTTTTGAAACCAGAATTATTTTTATCTCTATCCTGTACATTAAATTTATCTTTTTATGCTGTTCAAAACAACAGATTACTATTGCATGGAATTTGTGTGCATATGCTACTATTTATATAACTAGTATACACTGTAATCCTAGTCAAAGTCCAGTACTGTTCACATACTGCAGTGCTTTCATTTTCAGTTTTTTGGCCCTCTCTATCAACCACAGTTATGGTTTCTTCTCATACTTTTTCTATGCTCTGCAGCTATCTTTTTTTTTGAATTATGAAACTACTGAGATTTTATTATTGTAAATCTGTATGAAGTTGTAAATAGTCCAGTATTTTACTATACTTTGGACCGTGTATATTTTTTGCAAATCGTTCTATGTTGTGTGCTTTGACACATCACTGTCTTAAAGATTATGCATGAGTTCAGCATGATGTAAGGAAGTCCCATAATGCAATCCTCATCAGTGAAATAAATTTTGGAAATATGGTTGGATGATCTTTGTTTGATATTATGACACAAGATCACTCCGTCTGCGCACAGGGTAGTAGCTACTATAGTAGCTATCCCCTCCTAAATATGCAATTTTCTGTTTGGATTGCATGTAGAGTAGACACGGTTATCACAATTTTCACAATATTTAGTACCATAGCATCTGGATTTGTCAGCAATTCATTGTGTATGCAATGTCATTTGTCACTGGAAAAAAATGAGTTGATTCTTTAGAGAGGAAATCAAGTTGACAAGAAGTGCTCAATTCACAATTCACCCATCAGCTTCATAAAAATACACAGAAAGCACCTATAGTTGGCAGAAAGAATCAAAATCGGTGTACACGTCATAGAAGATAAAAATTACAGAAGTCAATAGCTACTAAATTGCACCGAGTAAAAAAGCGCTGAGATGTAGATTAGATGAGAATCAAAGCTCTACGTTATAGTAATGCATGTAGGTGAACAATAGCGATTGTTTATAGAATGAAATACAAAAATAAAGTGGACCGGGGTGCATAGCTGAATTGGAATATGAATGAATCTGTCAGGACACGAGTCAAAAAATGTGCATTGATAATTGAAGGGTTCTATCTACATTTTAATATACAACGATTAGGTTTACATTACAATAATGAGCTGCAGGAGCTCAGGAGAGATATCATTCAATACTTATCATGAAGGAAGAAATTGTGGAGCCAATGCGGTGTATATATTTATCTCATTAGTTGAGCTTAAGGTGACTTAGAGAGTTGTCTCTTCCTGTAGCAGGGAGAAATGACTCCGTCACATTATGTTATTGTTGACATGGATCGTTTTTGACGGTTATGTCGCTTTGCCTTCAAAGCGCTCTCAGACGCAGTTATTCGTAGCTGCTCCAGCTTTTGTTGTAGCTGTTCAAGTTTTTCTTTTTGTCGAGATTCTACTCTGCGTAGCTGCTTGCGTTTTTCAATTAGTGTGGGATGTAGGTAGCGCCTGGTCACAGGATCAGCCTGCTCTTCTGTAAACCAACATTCAGTCTCTGCTGAATCACCGAATGCGGAGTCTGCTGGAGTAGGTGATAGAGTCACACTGGGCTCTTCAGAGTCCCATTTGGATTGTCTCAGCACGTCCTCAAGGTCATCTTGGAACTCTGACTCCAGGTCAGTAGAGAGATGTGTGTCACTCCATTCAGAGGAGCTGGCTCTCTGCATCTGTATAAGATCAAGACCACAGAATAACATGGCACATTCCAGGTTACGCTGCTTACTGTTATTTCTGATAAAGTCATGACTTGATACGCTGCCGTTAACGGAACTGTCAGCAGAAGCATAGTCACTACTGAACAGCCTCTCCATAGGGGACAGACAGGACAAGCGCTGCTGTTGACTGGAGGCTATCTGTGAGTTAAACTGAGCGATGGCTCGCTGAACAATGCCTGGGCTATCTGGTAAGCTATAACTAGAGTGCCTGCGGGATTGTCGTCTCATCCTCACAGCCACTGGGGAGAAACAGTCTTCTCTAACGGGTAGAGTCATAGATAGCTCAAACATCCTCTGCCTTTCCAAGTCAGATGCTACTATCTTTTTACCCGTTGATAGTTGAGCATTTGAGGCGAATGGATTAGTGTGAGCTGGAGCAGGCTCATAGAGTGGGTCCTCTTTAGTCATGTGATGGCCAATGAATTGAGCAGTAGGGGATAGTTCTTCTGGTTCCTTGGTCTTCAGAAAATCAAGGGTCTGTTCGGAACAACTTCTCTGATTATAGACTGAAACCAAAACCAATCGTCAATTTCAAATTGAAAACATGCAAAGTCTAAGACATGGCTGCAATGGAGATGTGTTTTTAAGGATGTACACAATAAAAATGTTGCTCAGGTCATTAAACTCAACAACTACAGTCAAGTTATAAAGGGAACTGAATTTTACTTACTTCCTGGGACTCAGGTAGGCCTAAATTACCAACAAAACTTTTCCAAAAGCCTGATACGATGGTCAAATTGCAGTTAAAAATTGGTTATCACCACTCAACATAATAAATGTTGATTTATCGCCTTTTTAGTCTCAAATTGCCAAAATTCTTATTCCTAGTTGCCCTCCCATATCTTGATGGGAGAAGATAACTTCACATTTAGGTAGAGCAGTCAAATAAATTAAGCGCTCAAACAAGATTAATATTTATCTCATTGACTCTATTGACAGTGTGATATGTGTATCAGTGAATAATAATTATCTTTGTTGGATTTGCTCAACTTACATGACAATCTCTGAGGATAGAAATTAAGGGCCGGATGAGGTCCAGAACCACTAAAATTTGCTGGACCTGACAGGCGTTGTAGTACTCTACTATTCTTTATTTCTACCAAGCTTTCACAGACTTCGGTGAATGGTGGTCGGGTTTTCGGCTCCATCTAAAATTCAGTAGGTTATGTTGATGGTGTGCATGTACAAATGTGGTTGGGATGTTCAGGAGATGTGTTCTTTTTATCAGGCTTTGGAGTGACAACTTTCCCAGGAAAAAACAACCAAGCAGACAGAGGATTGGATCATTTTGTCTGTCAGTTCAAAAAACCTCAAATAGAGAGCTGAGAAAAAGCATCCTGGGGTAACTCCTCGGTACCACAAAAGCAAGGTCACTATTGATTCGACAGGTATTGTCTGCGCCAGTAATTGTCTTAGCACGTTTATATTAGGTTGGCCTTGGTCATGATTTAATACATCCCTTTTACACAGTGCATATCGACTCTATTTGGCAGGTATAATTTAATGAGACTGCGTAGACAATAGTAACTGCAATAAACAAAACACTGGACAAATCAAAAGAAAACACTTCATCAAAGAAGCTAAAAGAGTTCACACGCGTTGGTGTGAGTAAATTGGTTGAGATCATATTTCAATTACTAGAACCCGAATGTAGGGAGAGCAATAAAAAAACACATTACACAGAGGGGACGTGTCAGAGTCTAAACGCTCAGACTAGAGTGTGCGTTACCTGACAACATCTAAAGGCGAGATACAAGAAATGAAGTGGACAGTTTGGGTCATCCAGTAGCTCACTAAAGGCTATGTAGTCCAAACCAAATGTCTGAAACGAAAATAGCATGACAGGTTTCAAAACATGTGCGATGGGATAGTTTCACAATATATGGGCTGCAGTGACACTTTACCATTGATTTTGTGACCCAGATGATGCGATTATATGTCTTGCTATCACTGTACAGTTACACAATTTCTGGCGATGGGTAACTTCTGCCATGGTACAAGTAAGGATTACAAGTGTGACACCAACCTCACTACGAATACTAGTACCCTATAATTATTGTAGAAAACTATCAGTTTACTTCTACGCGCAATGCAATGGAATTTCAGAATCTATTGGTATTATTGGTGAGTAGATTGCAATACTACCATCGAAAAATTCACGAAGATATCGGCGCCATTACTTATATTAATTTGAAAGCCATGGGATTACTGGTTAAAGTTCCAGTAACTGAATATACTAACCTGTGTCCTCGGGAGAACATCTGGATCCGCATCAATTCTGGCAATGGTCTCACAGAGTATGATACCAAATGAGAAAACGTCAGCCTACAAAGTATGATATCAAATGAAAAAAATGTCAGCCTACAACAATGAAAGTCAAGTGGAGAAAGTTAAGGGTAAAGCCTTTAGACATCAGGGTATGATTTTATAGGACTATGAAAACTCATTGCCAGTAGCAAATCATTGGGAGTGCCAAGTGTGTTCAATGTCAGTGATAAGTTATCTATCCTATCATAAACTAAATGCCTGTAAATGCAAGTTTTTTGACACCAAATAGAAACAGTCAAACAGTTCAATTCTGAGAGTAGATCACACCCAAAATTAGCATACATGGATTTTAATTGAAATACTATAAAAGTCTTAAACTACATCTTGGTTATCAGTATGGTCCCTAAGAAACATCTAAATGTTTTGCAGTTTCTGGCGATTCACCAAGTTCAAAGAGTTTGTGCAACGCACCCATTAGCTTGTGTGCTTTGCGCTTGAGTTGCAACCCATTCAAGTGGTATATCTCACAGATTAGGGAGATGAGTCAAAATCTTAAAGATAGCGGCATATTTAAGAAGCAATAACAATAATTATATTACTATAAAACTACAGAGTCAAGAGTTAATTAGATATTTGGACACAATGTCTCCTCTCCAATATATCTGATTTTCACCCATGTCTATATTGATTAAACCCCATATAGAATAGATTTACAATCTCTCACTGACATATACCGCTTTGTCATCACTATTGTGAACGATAATTTCACAAAATTCTTTTAATATTGATTAGTAGGTTGGATTGTGAATCAAGTTTGGTCCATTTTGCCAGTATTTAGATTTGACTTCGAGCAAGAAAAATTCGGTGCTTCAGGAGTAACTCCAAAACATTGGGGACTTTGAGCATGTAGCTTCTTGGAGGAGTCACTAATAGCAGTGTTTTTTTCTCTGTCATATGGCTGAGGCTAATATTGAATGGCAGCTGAAATTTCCAAGCTTGCCAATAGTTAGTGATAATGTTTGTAGTACAAAAAATAAACTCTTCTAGCATGCATATATGTTGGTGCTGGGCCAATTTGTAAGATAATGGTAATATTGATATCTTGAATTTTCAACTTGCAGGTACCTGCCAAAAATAGGTATTACAGGTAGTACCGATATCAAAATTTTGGTGAAATACCCGCCAATATTGGCAGATACCGATACCGAGAATTCACAAAATAAGACGATATAATAGGTGATTCGGGAGATGAAAATGTCTGCTGAGCATATTATCGCAATCAAATATCGGTAATACCGATAGTCTATTATCAATACCAAAGTACCGACCCACGGATAACCCAATATCGCAAGTTATATGCTGAAAACCGATATCGGTAATATTGCAGATAATCTGTGGGTAACTATACCGAGAGGCCACATCAATATTGGCCCAGCACTAATAAATATACATTCCGCTTCAAAACCCCAAGATAAAACTTAAGCTTACTTATACAAAGGTATCATAACGACTCCATAAAGGTATCTCCAAAAAGCCAGGACTAACTTACTATCTCATTGTAAGGCTGTGCCTGAATACATTCTGGTGCCATCCAGTAAGGGCTCCCTACTATAGATAATTGTATTTGTCTTGATGGGTCTGGAATCTTTGTTGCCAACCCAAAATCACCAACTACAGCTCGTTTTGTCAAGAAACCTGCTTCCACTGTCGCGTTATCAACTAAGATGTTCTACAAATACCAAAAAACGATTGGATAATATGGAATATATCATGTTATTTTGATACTGATCAAAGAATTAACAAGCAGGGCCGGGATGGATTTGGTGTCGTTATGTCCATGCCAAGTATCAGTATGTAATGATGTTTCTTTTTTGAAAATGCTGTGGAGTAAATGTAACTAGGAATCCTGTGAGCAGATTCTCTGTCATCTTTGAGTGGGTATTGTTGATCATCTCAGCCAATTTGCTAGATTGGAGAATTTCAATCAAGGGGGGCTAGAATTTCAAATTAGTTCCAATAATAGAGAGTATTATTAGATTTTACTCTCATGACCGCGTTATCATGTGAAAGTGTAAGCATTCGGCAGCATTCACACCATGTAATCATCAAAAATCGATACAATCACTTTTACTCGCGATAACCATCTGACTGCAATCACAATTTTTTCTGATGATTGAGATTCCATAAAATGGATATGATTTTAACAGGTTTGAGGTGATAGGGTGTGATTGAAAAAACAGTTTTGTCATTAGGGGCAACAGGATTGCAGTGACAGATAGTGAAAACTCAATTGGTTACCAATCAAAAGCTACATGTAGGATGTTAATATCATCAAGAGCGAATTACCCCAGTTGACCTGGACATAAAACCGGATCAACAATGTTTTTACAAATGGATTCAAGCTCCACTTATCTCATGGCCAATGCCAATGAATATGTACTAGTAGAACCAATTGATAAATAACGGAAGCTCATAATTCTTGTAAACACCACAGCGGACATATTGATGGATAGGTGAGGGGTCATCATGCCTGCTGCACACCTTATGCAATAATTGACCAAAAATTCCTCCGACTGGATGATTTTACGATAAATAAATACATATGCAAATACTCTGGGGATGTATAGGGGAGGCTTGAGAACGCATTAATATCAGTAACGATTGCAATAAAAAAGTCTTCATCATTCATTGCTATTACTGAACATACCCTAGATGTGAGATCTCTGTGGAATATGCCTTTAGAATGCAGATATTTCATGCCTAAGGCCACATCATGCGCTATCTGCACTCTTTCTGTCCAGGGGATGATTTCTGATAAGTCAGAACATAGTATGTCATGCAGGCTGCCTCCGTTTATGTACTGCAAAAAGAAAACTTCTAAGCTGTGACTGCTGTTTAGTTGCAACTCTTCATGTGCCAGTAGTCCGGTTTGTCCAGGTCTACCATACTCACTGATGTTTTGGTTGTCACAACAACAACAGAAACAGTAGTGAGTTTGGCAGACCAAGCTATAGTCTGGTACCCTATACCAAGTGAATAAGGGCACCTTGACCATGCCAAACCTTCCTCTCCAAACAAAAGTATGATTGTCTATGCTGTCGCACACATGATTTTTGGTATGTCAT
>ERZ1740070.1089-NODE-1089-length-17313-cov-5.650075_pt1 | contig 17313 bp, 14 predicted proteins | sample MGYA00581734_ERZ1740070 | MGnify/ENA primary metagenome ERZ1740070 (study PRJEB43018, sample SAMN04849744) | marine metagenome | isolation source: floating plastic debris | place: Pacific Ocean | collected 2008-09-01 | study: EMG produced TPA metagenomics...
AGTAGCACAAATCCTTGATAGCTCTACGTTCTCTCAGTATTTCAGGGACGACTATCTAAGGAATGACGCCGGTCGAAAAAGCGCTCCAATGGCGCTCTGGGGCTACGGGGTTCTATCCCCCATCTTTTTTAGAAAGTTGTTAGCCTATAGATATCCAGCGTTGCTGATCCTCGGGATGACTCTATCGGCAAGGTGCTGGCACTGCTAGCAGACCGGTGTATCCCCTAGATCAGCAATGGCGAATGTCCTATTTAACCTGCCGCCATGTTTTTTCCATTTTGTATGCCTCATATGTCTAGCAAATGTGGTCCCAGCGACTATGACAGCTTTTATGCCAACTACCAGAAAATGAAGCTGCAGTGGCTCAAAAGCAGTCGCGATCGCATGCAGGTACACCTAGCCGCAATCAATGCGGCCATTGGTGAGCTAGAAGGTCAGATTCCGGCTGACGGCGATACTCCGGCCGCGTAGGCTGTCAGGTGCATACTGGCTTAACCCCGGTATGCGCCTAAAAAGACCTGTCCTCTTAGGATGATTGAAAAACAGTATCGACCGTCTGGGTCTGAGTATCACTCATCACCCGGTAGTCGCTGGCCAGCTCTAGGGCCAGCCCTCGGCTCAGCTGATGCTGTAATGACTGAGAGACCTGGCTAAAGACCAGGGTTAGCTGCTGGTCGCGGGTCAGCTTTAACAGTTTGCTAAAGCTCAGCACCGCCGACGCATCCAGCCCCAGCACCGATTGAAAGTTGAGCACGACGCAGCCCGGAGTCTCACCAGAAGACGGATGGAGAACATGGGATCGCAGCTGCTTAAACAGCGGTTCCGCATTGCCAAAAAACAAATATCCCTGCAGGTCAATCCAATCCACCTGATTTTGAGAAAAATTTAACCAAGCGTCAGCGCGGTCTGTCATATCACCGGCTGACGCAGGTTCGACTAGTTCAACCGGATTTGTCCGAGTGCAGACATAGAGAAACTGAAGGGCCGCCAGACCAAAACCCGTGGCAATGCCCGTAATAAACCCTACCCAATTAATCACCACCAGCGTCACCACCAAAATCAAATAGTCATTCCAGGTCAGCCTAGACCAAATCTTATACAGCCACTGCCAGAGCAGATCCAATCCTAAAAACAGCAGCAAACTGCCCAGGATCGGCTTTGGAAAATAGGCCAAAAACGCAGGCCCCAGCATCAAAACCGCAACGCAGGGAACAGCCTTAAAAAGACCCGTTAACCGACTGGCAGCCCCCATTTTATGGGCCAGCAGCGTACTCGGCAGCGCCTGATTACCCACCATGGTGCTGCCCAAACCGGCCACGACATTGGCTATTCCCACCGCCCGCAGCTCCTGGTTTAGGTCCAGATCGCGACCTAGCGCTAGCTCAATTCCGCCATTGGTCAGCACCAAAGACAAAAGACTTACAAATATCAACAGCCCCAGGGTGCTGCTGTGCTGGGCAATCACCCCCCAACGCACCTGATCAAAGCTGGTCAGAGGCTGCCAGAGGCTGCCCGCAGGAAACGGCCCTAGTAGCCAGCCCCGGTCTCGAACGGCGCTTAGCGGCAGATGAGACTGCCACACCACTCCATAAAAAAGCCCCGTCGCCGCCAGCAAAACACCGGGCATCACCAGCGAATGCTGATAGCGCTTGGTGGTCACCAAAAGCACTAATGCAACCACCAGCCCCGTCCCCCAGTGCAGCAGCGCATCGGCGCGGCCAAACCAGGTCAGATGAGAAAATGTCAGCGGTTCGCCCGTCATCACCTGAATCGCACCGCGCACCAGCAGCCAACCCGTAGCGGCCATAAATCCTCCCACCACAGGATAGGGCACACACTGGAGTGCGCCACCGCCCCGCAGGGTGCCCAACAGCCAAAGACTGACGCCTGTGGCTAAAGAGCCCAGCGCGATCGCAGCCACCACCGTCACCAGCAGCTCGGTCGGGCTAGCCGCCGTGAGTGTACCGGCAATTTGAGCTGCCAGGATAGCCAGTACAGCCGTCGGTGCGGCCAACGGGGTCGCAATCATCCCCGGAAGCGAACTCATCAGCGCCACCACCACACTGATAGCCGCCGAGCTAAAAATAGCGATACCCACGCCCGTATTTAAGTAGTCCGCCAGACTCCCAGAAAAAATCAGGGCCGCATAGGAAATGGCCCGAATCACCCCAATTATCCCCGTAATGCTGCCTGCCACCAGACTCGAAAACAGTATCTCTGGCTGCAGTTCAGATAACATGCGACCGGGCCAGACAAAGCGTTTAGATAAAAGAAGTGTCATTAATAGAATTTGTAAAGGGGATACAACACGAAGGATTACTGCATAACCTGGAGCTGCTGTTCGCGGCGGAGCAGGCTGTCACACAAAACAGTAACAATGTATGTTTGAAGCGCCTGCACCAGATCGGGAGCGTCTCGCTGCATGTGCTCAAAGGAGTCTTTTGAGAGATGATAGATCCGGCTCTCCACGTCAGTAACAACAGATGTAGAGAGGGAGGCTTTGCTATAAAAGCGCATTTCACCTAACAGATGACCGCTGGTGCAAGTTTGCAGACGCTTGCTGTAGCCGTTGCTCTGTTCGAGCAAAACACTAACCTGTCCCGATTCAATAAAGTAAAGTCCCGTGTGTCGCTCCCCCTGACGGAAAATGTAATGCCCGGCAGAAAAGGTTTTAAGCGTCAGATAGGGGATAAAACGGCGAGTCTGTTCTGTTGTTAAAAAAAGATCAGACAGCCGCTCGGAAAAGTCGCTCTGATCTGGCACCGTTATAGGCACAGTGGACAAAAGCTGCTGCTCGCACCACTCTAAGCCGCGGTCAATATCAACAAACAGATGACAGTCTGCATCCAGATTGATACTGCGCTGCAGCTCGCTATGTAGAGCCGAGGAGAGATTGGTTAGAACCAGGGCAAAGCCGTGCTGACGGGCCAATTTTAGAATCTTGTCAAAGGTTAAAACCGCCGATGAATCTAGTCCACTCACCTGACGCAGGTCAATCAGGACATATGCCAGGGGCTCGCCTGTCGTTTCTAGGATGCGATCGCGAATTTTGCTCAGCAAATAGTTGGCGGTGCCAAAGAACAAAAAACCCTGCAGCTCCAGCACATATATCTGAGCCCCCTCTTGTGCCAGAATCTGCTCTTCTTTAGGGCTGCGATCGACGTTGCTACGGGTGCTGGCACCGGAAAACACCTGACTGGCCACATCCACCTGGCTGTAGCGATACATAAAGAGAATAACCGTAATCACAAAGCCCGTGAGAATCCCTTGCAAAAAGCCCACAGCGTCGATCACCACTACGGTGACCCAGACCGTCAAATAGTCCCAGCGGGGTAGCTTAAAATACGCCTGATAAAGCCACTGCCACAGCAGCGACAGCCCTAGATACAAAATCACACTGCCCAACACCGCCTTGGGCAAATAAGACAAAAAGCTAGAACCCAGGGCTAGCACAGCAACCGATGGAATCACCGCCAGCAGCCCGGTCAGCCGATAGCGCGCGCCGATGTCGTTGACCAACAGGGTACTGGGCAGGGCCTGATTTCCCACCATGCCCCCACCAAAACCAGAGACCACATTGGCCAAACCCACGGCTTTTAGCTCATGGCTTAGATTCAAATCTTGCCCAATCACAAGTTCGATACTGCTGTTGCTGAGCATCAGCGATAGCAGACTAATCAGCATAACGGTGAGCACACCGCCACTCTGGTGCAAAATAGCCAGCCAGTGAACCTGGGAAAAGAGCTGTAAGCTCAGCGGCTGCCACAGCCGATCCCCCTCAGGGAACGGGCCCAGCAGCCAGCCAGCCGTACGGGCAGCATCCAATGAAATCCCGGCGGCGAAAAGCGTTAGGTAAAATGCACCGGTACAGACAAGCAGCGTCGCGGGCATCACCCAAAACTGCTGCCATAGTCGGGTAGCGACGAGAAGCGCGATCGCAAATACCAACCCCGGTAGCCAGCACCGCAGCATCTCGGGTCTCACCAAATCCCCCAGCGACGACCAGGTCAGGGAAATATCCGTCGTAATCTGGACAAATCCCCGCGTCAGCAGCCAGCCTGTCCCTGCCATAAACCCGCCAATCACCGGGTAAGGAATCACCCGCAGCCGCTTGCCCTGCTTAAACAGCCCCAACCCCAGCAGCAGGAGCCCCGTAAGTAGGCTACTGACAACAACCATGATCAAGACCGTTGCCAGCCGTTCGTCACCGGGAGCATTCTGTAGTTCTTTTGCGATCGCAGTCGCCATAATGGCTAAAATCGCCGTGGGTGCCGCCAGCGGTGTGGCAATAATACCCGCCATACCGCTGGTCAACGCAACAACCGCCAGCGTTATCGCCGTACTAAAAACGGTAATACCCAGCCCCGTCGGCAAATCCACCGCCAGCGCTCCCGAAAAAATCAAACTGGCATAGGAAATGGCCCGAATCACCCCAATGATGCCGGTTACCAGACCAGCCGCTGCACTCGAAACCAGGGCCTGCGGCTGAAAGTTCTCCTGCAGCTGTTGTCGAGAAAAAGACAGACTCGGAAGCGGCACCCACCGTTGAAGCATGGCTTAAAAAACAGCCAGAAAGGCTTATAAACTATAGGGCCGGTCGGAACGATAACCCAACAGCTTCACTAACTCATAACATCGGTCGCTGAAATGTAACATCAGCCACATTTTCGAATACCTGCAATCGTTATTAAAATAAAGAAAGTATGTATATAAAGCCGGGGGTACAGTCATGACGATACGACCTGACCTAAACACACTGACCGGCTGGGTACGGGGCTTAACCAGGCTCTTGCTAAGCTTCATCTTCGTCGGACTCTACCTGTTCGCCAGCCCTGTTGCCCTAGCAGCGGTCGCCCCCAGTCAGCAGTCGATAGACACGGTTATAGTGCATCTGGGCAATACCGCTGGAGATTTTGTTTTTGACCCCAGCCAGCTCACGTTTGAAGCCGGTAAACGCTATAAGCTTCTGCTAGACAACCCTAGCCCCACTAAACACTACTTTACCGCCAAAGACTTTGCCGATGTCATTTGGACGCAGAAGGTAGAAGCTGGCAATGTGGAAGTCAAGGGCGCTGTCCATGAGCTAGAGTTAAAACCCACCGCTGAAGCAGAATGGCTATTTGTTCCCCAAAAGCCAGGCACCTATGAGCTACACTGCTCGATTTCAGGTCATACTGAAGCCGGTATGGTCGGTACCATTACCGTGGCATCAGCCGACAGCTAAAGCATCCTAATGCCTAGGAGGTTGTCCGATGCTCCTCTCTCCTTAAATACAGGTCGAGAATCATCAACCCAGACTGTGGACCGGACTCTAGGAGTTCATCAAGCTATTCCAGTTGATTCTCCTATCCTTTTGACGGATGCTGCTCCAGCACATGCTTTAGATAGTGACCGGTGTAAGAATTCTCCACCTGAGCCACCTCTTCTGGAGTTCCTTCCGCAATAATCTGACCACCGCGATCGCCACCTTCTGGACCCAGGTCAATAATCCAGTCGCAGCAGCGGATCACGTCTAGATTATGCTCAATCATCACAACAGAATTGCCCTTATCCACCAGACGCTGCACCACGTCTAGCAGCTTGTGTACATCGTAAAACGACAGTCCCGTGGTGGGTTCATCAATCAAATACATGGTCTTACCCGTTGACCGGCGGGCCAGCTCAGAGGCCAGCTTCATCCGCTGCGCTTCTCCCCCAGACAGGGTGGGGGCCGTCTGACCTAAACGGATGTAGCCCAGTCCCACATCCACCATAGTTTGTAGCCGAGTAGCGGCCTTGTGAATGTTTTCAAAAAAGTGCAAAGCTTCTTCAGCCGTCATGTTGAGCACGTCGGAAATCGTCTTCCCTTTGTACTTCACCTGCAGCGTTTCCCGATTGTAGCGAGCCCCCTTACACACCTCGCACTGCACATACACATCGGGTAAAAAGTTCATCGCAATGACGTTTACGCCCTGCCCGCCGCAGGCTTCGCAGCGACCGCCTTTAACATTAAACGAGAACTGCCCGCGCTTGTAGCCCCTGGCCTTGGCTTCAATGGTCTCAGCAAACAGATCGCGAATCACGTCAAACACACCCGTGTAAGTAGCCGGATTTGAACGGGGCGTACGACCGATGGGAGACTGATCGATAACAATCGCTTTGTCCAGCGCCTTGAGTCCCTTGATCGGCTTCATTTGACTAGGTTCAGGCACTTTGCTGCCAAAGTTATGCTGCAGTGCCGGGTACAGCAGCTCATTAATCAGCGTTGACTTACCTGAACCAGATACGCCAGTGATACAGACAAATTTACCTAAGGGAATATCAACGTCGATATTTTCTAGATTGTTGCGATGGGCGTTACGGATCTGCAGCGCCCGACCGTTGCCCGGACGACGTTCTGAGGGAGTGTCAATACCCTCTCGACCAGACAGATAGGCTCCCGTCAAAGACTCTTTGCTCTTTAACAGCGCCTTTATATCCCCCTGAACGACAATATCACCTCCGTGAACGCCGGCCTTGGGACCAATATCAACAATGTGGTCAGCGGCACGAATAGTATCCTCGTCATGTTCAACAACAATCAGGGTATTACCCAGACTGCGAAGATGGCTGAGGGTCTTGAGCAATCTCTCATTATCGCGCTGGTGTAGACCGATACTGGGTTCATCGAGCACATACAGCACTCCGGTGAGACCGGCCCCAATCTGGGTTGCTAAACGAATGCGCTGAGCCTCTCCACCGGAGAGAGTCATAGCGGTCCGATCCAGGGTGAGATAGTCCAGCCCCACATCCAGCAAAAATGTCAGACGGGCTTTAATCTCTTTTAGGACCAGTTCACCAATGGCCAGCTGCTTTTTGTTGAGCAGAGGCTCTCCCCCGTTCTCACCTTTAACATCTTCGATGTTATACAAACAGTCACGGATGGAAACACTAGTAAAATCAAGAATGTTGTAAGGCCCCATTCTGACCGCCAGAGACTCGGGCCGTAGTCGAGCCCCGTTACAAGTTTCGCACACCTGATCGATCAGATATTTCTCTAGCTTTTGCTTGTAAAGATCGGAGCTACTCTCACGATACTGTCGGTCAAGAATTGGCAGCACGCCGTCATACTTACGGTGATACCCTTTTTTGTCACGGTAGCGAGAGTCGGTCTCAATGTAGATTTTATCGGGAGACCCGTGGAGAATGATGTCGCGCTGTTCGTCGGTCAGACTATTCCAAGGAGACTGAATTTCAAAACCGTACGCCTGTCCCACGCTGTATAACAGAGAGAAATAGTAGGTGTTGTCTTTGTCAGACCAGGGTGCGATCGCAGCGTACACTGGCAAGCTCGGGTCCGGCACCACCAGATCGGCATTAAACCGGCGATGGCTGCCCAGACCGTGACAGTCGGGGCAGGCTCCATAGGGCGAGTTAAACGAAAACAGACGCGGTGACAGCTCATCCATCACCGCCCCATGTTCCGGACAGGCAAAATTTTCAGAAAAGACTAGCTCTGAGGGCAGGTCGTTGCCGTAGTCTCCTTCTGATTCTGCCGCCGTCGCCACGTCTTTGTCATCGCTCTTAGCTTTGAGCGGCACCACATCGGCCTTTTTACGGTCTTCAAGAATATCGATAATGGCGATGCCCTCTGCCCGCTTCAGACAGGTGGCCAGGGAGTCCGCCAGTCGCTCCTGGATATCATCTTTTTTAACCAGACGGTCGACAACAACTTCAATATCGTGGGTCTTGTTCTTAGTCAGCTCAATGTTGTCGCTCAGGTCGCGGATTTCGCCATCCACCCGCACCCGCACAAACCCTTCCGCCGCCAGACCCGATAGCAGCTTGGCATGGGTACCCTTTTTACCCCGCACCACCGGAGCCAGAATCTGAAACCGGGTGCGGTCCGGCAGCGCCATCACCTGGTCTAGCATCTGGTCAATAGCCTGGGGAGCAATGGAGCGATCGCAATGGGGACAGTGGGGCTGTCCGGCCCGACCGTATAGCAGCCGCAGGTAGTCATAGATTTCGGTTACTGTCCCCACCGTAGATCGGGGGTTGTGGGACGTAGACTTTTGATCAATGGAAATTGCCGGACTCAGCCCTTCAATCGAGTCCACATCGGGCTTATCCACCTGCCCCAAAAACTGTCGGGCGTATGCGCTCAGAGACTCCACATAGCGCCGCTGGCCCTCGGCAAAAATCGTATCAAACGCCAGGGATGACTTCCCCGAACCAGACACCCCGGTAAAGACAATCATCTGGTTGCGGGGCAGGTCCAGATTGATATCTTTTAGATTGTGCTGACGGGCACCGCGAATGCGGATCAGGTCGTCCGATAGTTTAGTAAGCTTTGCTGCCTTGCCGATGGTTTTGCCACTGGTTTTGCCATTGAGCCTGCCATTACTGGACGCTTTGCCATTGCTCGACTTGCGTGTCGTCTTGGCCGTTTTAGGGGTCTTTGACTGGGGCATGGGGGGCAAATGATGTGACAGATGAGCAGCTCAATCTTAGCCATACTGATAAATCAGTACTACTACGGATAAAACATTTCTTTATAGTAAGTCATGGAGCTTAATCATGCGGTGTCGTAGCTGGCAAATGCGATCGCACCTACCCAAACAGCGCCCCCACACCACAGCTAAACTCAGGCAGTAAAGGACTGGTCAAACTATCGCTAGCGTAGAGCGTCAGCGATTTGACCAAAACTCCATTATCACGGCGAAAAACCTCCGCCAGCTGCTGCTCACGGTCAAAAATCCAATATTCCTGCACACCTTCCACCGAATAGAGCTTTAGCTTATATTTGCGATCGCGGTCTTTATCCATTTGGGACTTAGACAGCACCTCGATCACAAGTTCTGGAGCCCTGGTCAGGTGACCGGCTTCATCTAGTAGAGCGGCCATACACTCGTTACTAGCCCAGACTACATCTGGAATAACAGCATTGCTAGCTGAAAAAATTATTCCAGGAGTCATTGCAGGCTCCCCCAGACCTGATTCGATAGACCAGTCTAATAGCTTCGCATACACCCGTCCTGCAACGCTTTGATGCTTCCAGTGGGGTGCTCTAGTCACGTACAGGTCTCCATCGATAATTTCAAAGCGATCGCTACTGTCAGGCAGGCTCTCTAGATCATCTACGGTCCAGCGAACTTTATTAGCGGCTGTCATCGACCTGTCTCCATAAAATGGGGTACTTCAATCATAAACGCTGAGGCTGATGGCTAATTTACCTCTCGCTGCCACTTGGCTTTAGGTGCGGCAGTCTCCACCAGCAGCTGTCCGCGAGAAATCACATAGCTGACGGTGGGGCGACGACGCACCGCCTCGTACTTGCTAGGACAGTCCAACACAATCAGATTGGCCGGTTTGCCCACCTCTATGCCGTAGGTGTCTTGAATATTTAGTGTACGGGCACCGCCAGCCGTAGCCATGTCGTAGCAGGCATCAATTTCATCTAAGCCGGTCATTTGACACACATGGACCGCCATGGAAACAACATCGAGCATATTGCCGGTACCAAGACCGTACCAGGGGTCTTGAATGCAGTCATTGCCAAGACTCACATTTAAACCAGCCTGCCACAGCTCTTTTACTCGGGTGAGACCGCGACGTTTAGGATAGGTATCGGCACGACCCTGGAGAGTAATGTTGATCAGCGGATTGGCAATAAAGTTAATCTCAGACTGTTTGAGAAAACCCATCAGCTTAAAAGCATAGGCATCGTTATAGGAGCCAAAGGCGGTGGTGTGACTGGCGGTGACTTTTTCTTTGAGACCGGTTCGCAAGGCGCAGGCGGAAACAATTTCAAGAAAGCGAGACTGGTCATCGTCGATTTCGTCGCAGTGGATATCGATCAGTCGATTATATTTTTCGGCTAGTTCAAAGATGCGATGGACAGAACGCACCCCGTCTTCGCGGGTCAGCTCGTAGTGGGGGATACCGCCAACGGCATCGGCTCCAAGAATAATGGATTCTTCGATCAGTTCGTTGTTTTGGGGACTGCCGTAGATACCGTCTTGGGGGAAGGCGACAATCTGAACGGTACACCAGTCTTTGACAATATCGCGGACTTCTAGCAGTCCTTCGAGGGCGGTGAGGCTGGTTTCGCTGACATCGGCGTGAGTACGGACGAAGAGGGTGCCCTGGCTGGCCATGAGTTTGAGAGCTTCGATGGCGCGGTGTTTGATATCGTCGGGGGTGAGGGTGCGTTTGCGATCTCTCCAAATTTCAATTCCTTCAAACAGAGTGCCACTCTGGTTGTGGCGGGGCTGTCCGGCGGTGAGGGCAGAGTCTAGGTGAATGTGGGATTCGACAAAAGGCGGGCTGATGAGTTTGCCTTCGGCGTCGATTTCGTTGGGGGCAGTGAGGTCTAGGTGGGGGGCAATAGCGACGATGGTGGCGTCTTCAATGGCAATATCGCAGCTACCATTGTCTAGAGTGCAGTTACGAAGGATCAGTGTGGGCGTCATGGGACGGGCAAACGAATAATAAAGTCGAAACTACCTTACGCCATGCCTATTTTTCGTGCTTAAACTATCAATAGATTCCCTATCGCCTGCTGGCTGAGCGAAGTCGAGGTCAGAGTATCAGCCATGATCTCAACAAAATTATCACTAATAGCGTTTGTGCTACACAATGAAACACTGTGTTGCAGATTAATGATTGGGTGGGTCTATTCGAGAAAACTTGTTAAAACTAGAAGGATTCCTGTGAATACTTCTGATAGATGACCCAAGATGAACTGCTGAGGCTGATTGACCAGGCCGCTGAAGAAGGCTGGAAAGAGCTGGATTTGGCTAGGGCAGATTTGACGGAGTTGCCACCGGAAATTGGGAAGCTGACTCAGCTAGAGACGTTGATATTGGCAAAGGAAGTTAAGGGTAGGTATCTAGGCAGTGACCTTACTAAACTACCCCCTGAAATTGGACTGCTCAAAAATCTGAAATCGCTTCAGGCGATTGGTAATTGGCGATATAGATTCAGAAACATTCACTTTCCAAATGCCAAACCTGGCAACCAACTCAGCCAGCTGCCGCCTGAAATTGGACAGCTCACCAACCTCCAACAGCTCGACCTCAGCGAAAACCAACTCAGCCAGCTGCCGCCTGAAATTGTCCAGCTCACCAACCTCCAACAGCTCGACCTCAGCGCAAACCAACTCAGCCAGCTGCCGCCTGAAATTGTCCAGCTCACCAGTCTTCAGTACTTGGACTTGCGAAGCAATCCAATTCCGATTCCTCCAGAAATTTTAAATAGCCCTGGCAATGTAAAAGAAATTCTTGACTACTATTTTCAAGTTCTCGATCCTAACGAGACTGAACCGCTTTATGAGTCTAAGTTCATCATTGTTGGTGAGGGTGGAGCTGGTAAAACTACTCTTGCCAAAAAGCTCCTTAACTCTGACTACAAGCTTGATTCTGACGAAAAGTCTACAGAAGGTATTGACGTTATTCGTTGGGAATTTAGTAAAACCGACAACACACCATTTCGCACTAATATCTGGGATTTTGGTGGTCAAGAGATTTATCATGCCACTCACCAATTTTTCCTTACTAAGCGGTCTCTTTATGTACTAACTGTCGATGCTCGTCAGGATAATACTGACCTCTACTATTGGCTTAATATTGTCTCTCTTCTTAGTGACAACAGCCCTATCTTTATCATCAAAAATGAGAAGCAAGACCGCCAATGCGAAGTCAACGAACGTGCCTTACGCGGCGAGTTTAAAAATTTAGAAACCGTCTTAGCCACTAATTTAGCTAACAATCGCGGTTTAGATACTATTCGAGACGCAGTCCAAAAGCGCATCGTTCGCTTACCTCACGTTGGTACTCCTCTACCAAAAGTATGGGTCCGCGTTCGCTCTGCCCTGGAAAACTATGCTAACAACTGCAATTACATCACTATCGATAAATATCGTGGTCTGTGCCGCACCAGCCAACTTACCGAGCTAGAGCGTCAAAATAGCCTTAGCAACTACCTTCACGATTTAGGTGTCATTCTCCACTTTCACGAGGACCCTATCCTCAAACGTTACGTTATCCTCAAACCCGAGTGGGGTACCGCCGCCGTTTACGACGCGTTAGACACCAAAGAAATTCGTGAAAATTTTGGCCGCTTTACCCGTAAGCAACTCAATAGTATTTGGAAAAAAGACGAATATTCCAACATGCGCGATGAGCTACTTCAGCTCATGAAAAACTTTAAGCTCTGCTACGAAATTCCTGGTCGTCCTAATCACTACATTGCCCCCCAGCTCCTCTCATCCGAACAGCCAGACTATCCTTGGGATGACACCTCAAATCTCATCCTGCGCTATCGCTACGACTTCATGCCCAAGGGCATTCTCACCCGCCTCATTGTTGAACTCCACCAGTATATCGAAAAACAAACCCTCGTCTGGAAAACCGGTGTTGTATTTACCAACGGCGCCGCCCACGCCGAGGTCACCGAACATTACCTAAAAAGTGAAATTCGCATCCGTGTTTCTGGCAGCGATCAAAAGCGTTGGCTCTCTGCCATTACCCACGAGCTAGAGAAAATTCACCGCTCTTATGAACAACTACGCTACAAAACTTTAATTCCCTGTAACTGCCCAACCTGCAGAAACAGCCAGACACCCCATGACTACCCTTATCAGCGGTTACAAAAGTTCCTCAGCGATGGCCAGTACCAGATTCAATGCCAGGAAAGTTACAAAATGGTAGACGTACGGCGGTTGTTAGACGATATCTTATATCGCAATCTGCCTGATCCAAAATATGGCGATTCAATAATGCCCAGGATTAATGCTGAAATTATAGAGGCTAAAGACCAACTAGGACTTCCTCTGCAATCTAACACCTTTGTCCTCAGCAGCGCTCAGCGACAAGTATATCAGCCATCCAAAGAAGTATTTATTTCCTACGCTTGGGGTGGTGACAGCGAAGAGATTACCGATAAAGTAGATAAGGCACTCACGGATTCAAGAATCACCTTGATCCGCGATAAGCGAGATCTTGGCTTCAAGGGCAGGATTAAGAATTTTATGAGAGAAATTGGCAAAGGCAAAGCCATCGTTGTCATTATCAGCGACAAATACCTCAAGTCCGAAAACTGTATGTTTGAGCTGGTAGAAATCGCTGCTAATGGCAACTTCTACGATCACATCTTTCCTATAGTTCTTGACGACGCCAGAATCTACAAACCCATTCACCGCATTCGCTACATTCAGCACTGGGAAAAAGAGAAGAAAGAGCTTGACGAGGCCATGAATACTGTTGGCAATGAGTATTTACAAGGATTCCGAGATTCTATTGATCTCTACACTCAAATTAGAAACACCATTGCCGAACTTACCGAAACCCTCAAAGACATGAATACCCTGACGCCAGACATTCATACCGACTCAGGTTTTGCAGAGCTAATTGACGCTATCACACAACGCCTTGAAAGTTAGGTTCAGCTCACTCTGCTGGTCCCAATTCATCCGGCAACTCATCAATTGACCACTTCAACACTCGACATAGTGCTTTCACCTGCGGCAGCGTCAGTTTCGCTTCCTTGTAGCGCCCTGTCTCCCAATTACTGACCGTCTGTACTGACACATCCACACCAGTAGCCAAATCTCGCTGTGTCAGTCCTAACTCTTCACGCCGTCGCTTCAATGCAGATTCTTGAGATGGCAAAGATTCAGGCATGGAGTAAAAGGGTCTTATATAAACTGCTTGTACAAGCTCCGCGAATAGCTTATATTTGAAACTGCGTTCACCAGACAGATCCAAGCAGCCAAACGCTTTAGAAAGGCGTTACGGTTAGGGCTGTCTAGCAATTTGCAAACTCAGTCTCTCATCCCGCGATGCACTTGCGCTATGTATCGCACAGATTTTTGTGTCAAAAATTCTAATCGCCATGCAAGAATTCGTTCCGTCTACCGAAACTTACACACCACCGTCCGCAAATACTCCAGGCCCTCAGCCCAGCCGCGAGTCCGTACTGATAACCATCATCGGCTCCACCTTAGCGGTCAACCTCATTATCAAAATCCTTCACCGTCTCGGTTTCGCTGAAGCCGGAGCCTGGAGCAAACCTCAAATCGATCCCACCAGCGGCAAACCCATGCGCATCCTCAAAAAATGGATTCGCTTTTAGATCCCCGGTTTCTACTATCAAACCCATCGCAGCCCTGGGAATCCTCCCTAGAGAAACCGGGGATCTGCGCAGAGATCAGTCCAACATCAACCGCTGCAGCTCTGGCTCTATAACCATCCCTCCTTCAACAAAATTCCGATACTCATCCACAGAGTCAACCTGTCCAAGGACAGCGTCCACTTTCGGCAATCGCTCCTGTCTCAGGCCCACGTACTCCAAATAGCTCAAAAATTCCCAATCCTCTGGACGACGAACTAAACCAGCCTTCACCGGATTCAAATGAATATACCGCGACAGCTGAAGTACATACGCATCACTGTCCACAAGAACTGCCTGAAATCGTCCCTGAAAGATTGACCCGCATCGCCAATACCACTTGTTTATCGCCTTTGTATACGACAGTGTGAACACCTGCATCTTCTGCGAAAAGTCATTCTTTCGTAAGCGCACTAGAAAATGATAATGATTCGGCATCAAGCAATATGCGTTGACATCCAGGCTATCTTGGGCCAAATAATGCCAAAATCGTCGCAAGAAAAAGAGATAATTTTCCCGTTCAAAGAAAATCTTTTCGCGATTGTTACCTCGGTTGTACAGGTGATAGTACTGCCCCGGTAAAAATTCTGTCTTGCGCCTTGGCATCTCATAGCTTAAAGATTGCTACACCTAAAGTGCCCAGCGCCTCCTAAGATCCCCGGTTTCTTTACAGGGTATCCCTTATGCTGAAGCCAAATGCTAAAAGAAACCGGGGATCTACCCAACCGAGGTTTCTATCTAGAACTCAACATTATCCGGCGTGCGAGGAAATGGAATCACGTCACGAATATTGGCCATGCCGGTCATAAACTGCACCAGCCGCTCAAACCCTAGACCAAAGCCGGCATGGGGCACCGTGCCATAGCGGCGCAGGTCCATGTACCACCAGTAGTCGTCTTTAGGCAGTCCGGCCTCTGTAATACGCTGTTCGAGTACATCCAGTCGTTCTTCTCGCTGAGAGCCGCCGATAATTTCACCGATGCGCGGCGCTAATACATCCATGGCGGCAACCGTTTTGCCACCGTCGTTGAGCCGCATGTAAAATGCTTTAATCTCTGTCGGATAGTCCGTGACAATTACCGGCTTTTTGAAATACTCTTCTGCCAGATAGCGCTCGTGCTCAGACTGCATGTCTAAGCCCCAGGAGACAGGATATTCAAATTTTTTGTCGCACTGCTCTAAAAGCTTGATGGCATCGGTATAGGTGATGCGCTCAAACTCGTTGTTGATGATGTTGTCGGCAGTTTCTAAAACTGTTTTCTCGATCCGCTTGTTGAAGAATTCCATGTCGTCGGGGCATTCTTCTAACACTTTCTTAAAAACAAATTTGAGAAACTCTTCTGCCAGGTCCATGTTGCCTTCCAGATCGCAGAAGGCCATTTCGGGTTCCATCATCCAAAATTCGGCCAGATGACGCGAGGTGTTGGAATTCTCCGCACGAAAGGTGGGGCCAAAGGTATACACATTGGTAAAGGCCATGGCCATAATTTCGGCTTCAAGCTGACCGCTCACGGTGAGGTAGGTCGGCTTACCAAAAAAGTCCTGACCGTAGTCCACCTTGCTATCGTCGCCTTTGGGCAGCTGGTCCAGATTCATACTGGTGACGGTAAACATTTCCCCCGCACCTTCGCAGTCGCTGGCGGTCAGGATCGGGGTATGAATCCAGAGAAAATCACGGCTTTGGAAAAATTCGTGGATGGCATTGGCACAGGCGTTGCGTACGCGAAATACGGCACCGAGGGTATTGGTGCGCGATCGCAAATGTCCCAGCTCCCTCAAAAACTCAAATGAATGCCGTTTTTTCTGCAACGGATAGGTTTCCGCGTCCGACTCACCCACCACATCCAGGCTGCTAGCCTGCAGCTCCACCCGCTGGCCTTTACCGGGCGACTCTGCCAGGGTACCGGTTGCCACTACCGACGCCCCCGTCGTGATCCGCTTCATCGCATCCTCGTAGCCGTCAATCTGGGCATCCGCAATTACCTGCAGCCCTGTCATCGAAGAGCCATCATTTATATCCAAAAAGCTAAATGCCTTTGAATCTCGCTTAGTACGAATCCAACCCTTAACCGTTACCGTATCGCCAGGGTTGCCAGATTTCAGGATGTGCTTAATGCGCTGGGTGGTCATTAGCTCTATACAGGTTTGACTCTATATAAGTTAGCGCAGCCCGAGAGGTTTTCCGCCATTCAATCAAGGTTTCGCACCAGATCGGACTGTAGGGGCGTTGCATGCAATATCCCTACGGGCCAAACCATCCGCGCAAAAACCACCCCAGCACTAATCCCAAACCTACAAACCGCAGCACCTGCCAGAAGGGTTCTTTAAGATTATTCCAAGACATCAGCTGATTTTCTAGCGTTTCTTCTAGAGTTGCAATTTGCTTTTTCAAACGGTTTAATTCAGCCTGGGGCAAATGTCCCTGGGTAATTTTTGCCCGCGCATCGGTCCGTTGAGCAAACGCATCCTGCACTTCACGGTAGCGCTGCAGCAGCGCATCAAAGTCTTTGGTCGTTTCCTCCAGGGCTGTTGCAAAGTCAGCTAAATCTTGCTCAGTTAGAGGTAGAGACGATTTCATAACGCAGGTAGATCGGCGTAGTCGATATAATTAAAGTACAGGACGACCCGAACCCACGTCTCAAACGGTAGAGCAGAGGAAATCAACCATGGCTGCTGGAAATGAAACGTTAGATCTCCAAGGAACTGACTCCCTAGAGCTCGCTCAGACACTGGCTAAACAGCTTGCCATTGGCCCAATGGACTGGCACCAGCTAAATTCTAACCGGCAGATTCGCGCCAAAGAACAGGTCGCTGCTGCCCTTGTGTATTTGCTCAACGATAATCCTGAAGAAGCCCTGCCTCGCTTAGAGCAGGCTGTCGGTTGGCTCAATCGCAGTATCAAAGCGCCCCCCTGTCCGACCCACGGCGAGCGTCATTAGAAGACGGCAACGTTAATTTAGTCAAAACAAAAAGCCCTCCAGTCTGAGCTGAAGGGCTTTTTTAGTCTCCTAAGAGAGCTTCAAACGCTATCCGAATCGGCTAGACGTAGAAGCAATCAGGAAGGCCGCGTATGTGAGGATGTAACCCACCGTAAAGTGAGCTAGACCAACCACACGGGCCTGAACGATGGATAGAGCAACCGGCTTATCCATCGTTCAGGCTCGTGTAGATGGTCTAGCTCAC
>ERZ1740070.1092-NODE-1092-length-17298-cov-9.629009_pt1 | contig 17298 bp, 15 predicted proteins | sample MGYA00581734_ERZ1740070 | MGnify/ENA primary metagenome ERZ1740070 (study PRJEB43018, sample SAMN04849744) | marine metagenome | isolation source: floating plastic debris | place: Pacific Ocean | collected 2008-09-01 | study: EMG produced TPA metagenomics...
CTGATGATGACATAGAAGAGGACTGGGTCATGCTCGGTCGATCTTGATCACTCAGAGCTCGTCGTCGTCATCTTCTTCATCGTCGTCTTCGTACTCGTCGCCGTCCTCGTCCTCATCTTCGTACTCGTCGTCGTCGTCGTCCTCGTGCTCGTCTTCGTTTTCGGCACGGAGGGCGTTGAGCTTGTCGGGGTTGAGCACGCGGACGAGGCCGTCCTTGAGGCGACGCTCGCCGAAGTTGATGATCAGGCCGAGCTCGACGTCGGCAGCGCGGAGCTGGGCACGAAGCGCCGAACGCTCGTGGCTCGACACCTCGCCCGTGTGCGCCTCAACGGCGACCACGAACCGGTCATTCACAAACAGATCCGTGCGGACCGAGCCGACCTTCTCGCCGCGGTAGACGACTTCCAGCTCGTGCCCTTGGGCGTGGCTGATCTCCTCGCGGGAGAGCTCGGCAGCGAGCGCCTTGGCGTACACCTCTTTGGGATAGCCCGGGCCGAGCGCCTTGTGCGTCTCGATGGCGCAGCCGATCACACGCCGGCTCACCTCGGTGAGCGCGGGATCAAGGTCGGACAGGGGCATGCCGCCCCGGTCTCCACCCCGATCGCCTCCACGGTCACCGCCGCGATCGCCACCCCGGCCACGCCCGCGACCCCGGCCGCGACCGCCGCCACCCCGGTTGTCATTCCGCCCGTCGCCTCGATTGTCGTAGCCCGAACCGCCGTGGTAGTCGCTCATTGGTGCGTCTCCTGTAGATGCCTGTAGATCATGTGGCGGCGCTCAACACGAGCGCCGCGTTCTGACCGCCCAACGCGGGCGAGCAGACTAAAACATACCTCGGTCGGCGGGGCTCGGTGCCCGCACTGCCGCTGCCATGCGCGGTGAATGCCTCTCCCTTTGCGTTGACGCAGCGTGGAAAGGTGCCCGAGGCGAGCATTTTTGTCGCGACAACCGCCTGCACGCCGCCGTTGCCAGCCATCAGGTCACCCGTTGCGGGTGACCAGGGCACGATCGGCGTCGAATCGAGCGTCGTACCGAATACGTCACGGAGGGCGCCGATCTCGCGGGAATCCTCCGCGGGCACGCCCGAACCACGCGGCACGATCGCATCGATCTGCTCGACCGTCACGCCCGCATCGTCCAGCGCCGCGCGCACGGCCCACGCGAGACCGTCTTCGATTCCACTGTCTCCAGCGCCACTGTCCAGCGGGGGCATCACCGGGGGCGAGCTGTGGGCTGCGCCGAATCCGATGACCTCGGCAAGCACCGTCGCGCCGCGCGACTCGGCCGAGGCGCGATCCTCAAGGACGAGAATCCCGCCGCCCTCGCCAACGACCGTGCCCGCGCTCTTCGCCGAGAACGGCTTGAGCAGTTCGCGCGCGTCGTCGTGGCCTGCTGAGTCGGCCATTCGGCCGCACAGGGCAAGCCGCGTGAAGCCCATGGGGTTGACCTTGCTCTCGGCGCTGCCCGCGACCGACGCGTCGCACTGGCCCCGCTCGATGCACCGGGCGCTCTCGCCGATCGACAGGAGCCCGCTCGCTTCGGCGTTGGTGATCGTGTTCGACACGCCCTCAGCCCCATGGATGATCGTCACATGGCACGCGAGCATGTTGGGCAGGTACTTGAGCATCCAGAGCGGCGTGAGGTTGTTCATGCCGCCCTGGGCAGCCTCGCCCTCGGTGCCCCACTTGTCCCAGCCGAATGTGCCCGCATCATCCGTCGCGGTGTGCAGCGCCCGGGCGAGCTCGGCGGTCTCGGCATTGATGAGCCCGGCCCCGATGTGGCACCCGAGCCGATCGGCCGGATAGGTCGTGTCGCCGGGCGTGCCGTCCTCGGCAGCGGGCGCTTCGGCCCGCGTGACAAGCCCCGCCAGGCGGATCGCCTCGTCGGCCGCAGCCACCGCGAGCTCGATGTCGCGGGCCATCACCTTGACCGCTTTCCTGTAGCTTTTGGGCACGAAGGACTTGGCGCTAAAGCCCTCAGCCACGCCCGCGAGATGGCAGGGGAAGCCGCTGGCATCGAAGAGCGCACACGCCTTCAGGCAGCTCTCACCGTGGGCCAGCGCCGACCAGAGCGCATCGGCCCCAACGCCAACACCCGTGACCGCGCCCATGCCCGTGATAACAACTCGTCGCTCCATCGAAGCCCAGTGTAGGTGTGCCACCAGCCCGAACAGCGCCGGTACAGTCCGGCCATGAACGCTACCAACGCCACGAACGCCGCCGCCTGGTCGCCCGCCGCTGTCTTCCGCGTGCTGCTCGCCCTCGCACTGGGCACGAGCGTCGCTCTGGCCCAGCCGGGCAAGCCCGCCGCGACCGCGCCGGACACCCCCGCTGGAGCAGCCCTCACCCGCCTGATCGAGTGGATCAACGGAGAGGACTTTGACCAGCCCGAAACGTTCTTCGACGAAGCATTCCTCAACGCCATCCCGCCCGCCCAGCTCGGCGTGGTCCGAGCGCAGCTCGCCCAGCAGTACTTCGGGCCGGGCGAGGTCTCGCTCGTCCGCATCGAGCAGCAGCTCAGCCCCCACGAACTCGACGCGGTCATCGTCGGCAGCAAGGGCGCGCACATGCGCACCCGTCTCGGGCTCGACATGGCCTCGGGCCTCATGAACCGCCTGAACTTCGCCCCCGCCCCCGAGCTCGACGACACCTCGCCCAAGAGCTGGGCCGACCTTATTGCAGCGCTCGAAGCCCTCCCGGGCACGATCACGTTCGGCGCGTACGAACTCACGGCCGACAGCGACGACGAAGACTCACTCGCCGACCTCCGCGCGGTCGCCACGCACAACCCCGATCGCGCCCTGGCGATCGGCTCGGCCTTCAAGCTCTACGTGCTCGGCGCTGTCGGCGAGGCGGTCGCTGCGGGCGATCACAAATGGCTCGACACCGTCGCGGTCGATGACGACATCAAGAGCCTGCCCAGCGGCAAGATGCAGCTGCTGCCCGCCGGCACCGCGCTCACCCTCGACGCGGTCGCCACGGACATGATCCGCATCTCGGACAACACCGCGACCGACCACCTCATCCACCTGCTCGGCCGCGCCGCGGTCGAGGCGTACACGCTCGAGCACGACCCGTCAGCCGACGCCTGGTTCCCCTTCCTCACGACGCTCGACATGTTCCGCCTCAAGCTCGGCGGCGACGACGCGCTGATGACCCGCTACGCCAAGGCCGACCTCGCCGAGCGCCGCAGGCTGCTCGCCGAAGACGGACCGGTCGACCAGCTCACGCCGAACATGCTTGCTGCGACGATGTGGCGCGCGCCGCGCGAGATCGAGCGCCTGGAATGGTTCGCGTCCGCCCGCACGCTCGCGTCGCTGCACGCCCGGCTCGACGCGCTCGCAAAGGCCGACCGAAAGATCGCCGCGGCACTGCGGCAGAACCCGGGCCTGCCCTTCGATCGCAACACCTGGCCCGACATCGCCTTCAAGGGCGGCTCGGAGCCGGGCGTGATCTGCTTCGCGTGGCTCATGGAACGCACCGACGGGCGGCAGTTCGCGCTGGTCATGGCGTGGAACGACCCGGCCGAGCCCGTCGATGAGTCGGCCGCGATGGACCTCGCGCTGATCGCCGCGACGCTGCTCGCCGAAGAGTGAGCGCGAAGGAACCGCAGGCACAATCAGTCGGGGTTCGCGCGAGACAGTCGCACCGCCACCGGCGTGCCCTGAGCCGGCACCGCGTCGTTCGCAGCGAGCCACTCGGGCTCGTCGAGCCCGGAATCGGGACTCCACACCGTACACAGCGCGACAACCTCGGACCCGAACGTGTGCAGCCCGACAATGAGCCCCGTGCCATCGGCGTCGTAGATCTCCGCGCCCTGCCGCTTGGCCATGCGCGAGCCCGCAAACACCCAGCCGATGCCGGCAGCATCCGAGAGCGTGCCCCCACCAACACGGCGAACCCACGACCGCGGGTCGTGCACGACCTCGCTTCCATCGCCGTCAAGCGTGACCAGCTCAACACGGACCGCGTCGCCCACCGGCGCGACGCGATCGCCCTCCCGCGGGATCGCCCCGGGCGACCCCGGCTCGGCTCCTATCAGCAGCAACGCCGCGTGGACGTGCGACGCCAACGCGTCGGTCATCACCAGCGACTCGTGCTCTTTGGAATCGCGCGCGCACAGAACGACCTCGAGATAGACGTCCGGCGCCGACTCGTTCTTCGTATCGATCGGCACGGTGCCCGCAACGTCGACGACCCCAGCCTCCGCGTCGACGAACACATGCGGGAACACCTCGCGCCGCTCGGCGAGCGCAGCGGTGGTGCCGAGCGCACCGATCGCCAGCATCAGTCGCCCACAACCCCTCATGCCGACACTCCCCGCGCAGCGACCAACTCGGCGAACCGCCGCCCACGCTCCTCGAAGCTCGCAAACTGGTCCCACGAGGCGCACCCGGGCGAGAGCAGCAACACGTCGCCCGGCACAGCTCGGTCCAGCGCTCGCTCGACGGCGACATCGAGCGTCCCGCATGGCGTCGCGTGCTCGCCCGCCGCCGAATCGAGCATGGGGCCTGTCGCGCCGATCGTGTAAAAGCCCGCGAGATCAGGAGCGAGCGATGCGATTGCCGAGAGGTCGATCTGCTTGTCGTAGCCGCCCGCGATGAGGTGGACGTGGCTGGCATCGTCGAATGCTCGCACCGCTGTGAGCGTGCTCGCGGGCGTGGTCGCCTTGGAATCATCGAAACAGCGCACGCCGCCGAGCTCGGCGACGAGTTGCAACCGATGGGGCAGGCCCGTGAAACCCATCACCGCTTCGGCTGCGGACGGTGCAGACGTATTCGCCGCGATCGACGCGGCGAGCATCGCCATCGCGCCGTTGATGCCGTTGTGCGCGCCCGGCAGCACAAGGCCCGGCAGCGCGTCCTCGTCTTCGACGATGATGCGGTGGACGTTCGGGCGCGTGCGCCACTTGCTGACGCTGTGGCCGAGGATCGCCGCGTCGTCGCCGAGCTGGTGCTCCAGCAGCACTGCCTTTGATGCGTAGTACGCGTCTTCGGTGCCGTGCCAGTCGAGGTGGTTTGGGCTGACGTTGGTCACGACCGCAACGCCCGGCGACCAGCCTGCCTCGGTGACCTTCAGCCAGTGCAGTTGCGCGCTGGAGAGCTCCAACACCACAACGGTTTCGGGCGTGATCGAGTCGAGCTCGGGCAAGAGCGAGCCGCCGATGTTGCCTCCGAGCACCGCGTGCACGCCGGCGGATGCGAGGGCGTGGTGCGTCATCGCGGCCGTGGTGCTCTTGCCGTTGGTGCCCGTGATGCCGATCGTCCGCGAGCGGTTCGGGAGCGCCTCGACGAGCAAGCGCAACTCCGTGCTGACCTCGATGCCCGCTGCGGACGCTGCGCGCAGAAAACGGTTGTCCCACGGCTTCGGCACCGCGGGGTTCGCGATGACCAGGTCGGCTGTTGTGAAGTCGCTGACATTGTGCTCGCCCAGCCGAAGCTCGACCGCGCCGGAATCAATCATCGGCTGGAGCGCCGCGACCGATTCGGCCAATGCGCCGGCATCCGCGGTGTCGGTGACGAGCAGGTCGGCGCCCTGCGCCGCGAGGTATCGCGTCACGCCCAGCCCGCCGCCGTGCCGGCCGAGACCCATCACCACCACACGCCTGCCCTGAAAATCACGCATTGTCACGCACCATGCCCGTAGCGTACGCGCCCACCGCGAATCGACCGAGCATCACATCAGCGAAAGCGGGTCGACGTCCACCGCCGTGTGCGTGTCGGCGAGCAACAGGCCCGCGACGCGGGCCGACGCGAGCGCCCGCTGCATGGGCCCGGCCGCGGGCGCGGTGACGAGCACCTCGACGCGGTGGAAGTCCGCGACGCGCGCCACAACACAGGGCGAGGGCCCCTGCACCACGATGCCGCGATCGCCAAACCCGCGGAGGTGGTCGGCCAACCGCTGCGCGCGTTGCTCGGCGCGTTCGTACTTCTCATCGCGGCAGACCAGCCGGGCCATGCGCGTCGTGGGCGGGAGCATCGCCTCGCGTCGGTGCCGGAGCTCCTGGCAGGCGAACGCCTCATAATCGTGCGACGCGGCGAGCGTGATCGGCTCGGCCTGGGCGTCGTAGGTCTGCACGACCACGCGCCCCGGAAACTCGCCCCGCCCACTCCGCCCCGCGACCTGGGAGACAAGCTGAAACGTGCGCTCGCCCGCGCGAAAGTCCGGCAGCGCCAGCGCCGTGTCGGCCGAGACGACGCCAACCAGCCGGACGTTCGGAAAGTCCAAACCCTTCGCGATCATCTGCGTACCGAGCACGACCTTCACGCGGCCCTCGCCCAGCTCGCGCAGCACCGCGTGCAGATGCCGGGCGTGGGTCATCGCGTCGGCATCAACGCGCCGCATGGTGTCATCGCGCACGAGGCCGTGCGACTCGCTGTATCGGCGCTCGAGCTCGTCCTCGAGGCGCTGCGTGCCCACGCCGAGCTTGATCAGGGCCTTCGAGCACGCGGGGCACTGCTTGGGTTTGAGCTGCTCGGCCGCGCAGTGGTGGCAGCGCACGAGCGTGCCGCGGGGCAGGTGGCTGCCGCGGTGCAGCACCATCGCGGCGTCGCAGTGGTCGCAGTGATGGATGTAGCCGCAGGAGCGGTCGCTGCACGCGAGCATCGCGGCGTACCCGCGGCGGTTGAGCAAGAGCAACGCCTGCCCGCCCGCGTCGAGCGTTTCTTTCAGGGCGCGATCGAGCGTCGGGCCGATCGCGTCGTCGGCCTTCATGTGCCGACGCTCGCGCGCGAGGTCGGCGATCGTGACCGTTGGCATAGATGCCCCGGTGGCGCGCTTTGTCAGCTTGTGCAAGCGGTACTGCGCCCGGCCGGGGCCGAGCTGGGCGGTCGCGTTGTGCCAGCTCTCGATCGAGGGCGTCGCGCTGCCCAGCAGCACCGGGCACTGGGCGAGATGCGCACGCTTGATCGCGACATCCCGCGCGTTGTACCGCGGCGCCTGGTCTTGCTTGTACGAGTGGTCATGCTCCTCATCGACGATGACCAGCTTGAGATTCGCAAGCGGCGCAAAGACCGCCGAGCGCGTGCCGATGACCACGCGGACCTTACCCTCGGCCGCCAATCGCCACTGCCGATGCCGATCGGCCGCGGCGAGCCCCGAATGCAGCACAGCCACGCCCAGGTCGGCGAGCCTCGCCTCAAATCGCGCGACGGTCTGCGGCGTCAGCGCGATCTCGGGCACGAGCACCAAGGCGGTGCCGTCGTCGGCGAGTTCGACCATCTTGCGGATGAGAGAGAGGTACACCTCGGTTTTGCCCGAGCCGGTCACGCCCAGCAGCAGGTGCACCGCGAACGAGCCGAGCGTGCCCGCGACTGCGCCGATCGCGCGACGCTGCTCGTCGGTCGGGGTGTGCTCGACGAGATCGCGGCGGTCCTCGAGTGTCTCCCACGCCGCGGCACGCGATGCAACATGCGTCGTGCGGCGCTCGACGAGCAAGCCGAGAGCGATGAGCTTGTTGATCGGGCCGACGGTCTTCGCGCCGGCGTGGCGGGCGAGTTCCTTTGCGGTCAGCCCCTCTGGCATCGCAGCTGGTGGCGCAAGCGCGTCCCACGCGGTACGGGCGGAGGGCGTGAGCTTGGTCTCCGACGTAATCGCGGCGATCGCCTCGGGCTCGGCGCGGTCGATGACGGTCTTGGTCCGCCGGCCTGTTCCTTTCTTGACCGCGGCTGGCAGCATGGTCGCGGCGACCGTGCCGAGCGGGCAGACGTAATACGCAGCCAACCACCGCGCGAGCTCGACGAGGTTGGCCGGGAGCGCCGGGCCCGAGACCTCTTTGATCGAGCGGAGCTTGCCCGGCGGGATGCCCTCGGCCAGCTCCGGGCCGCCCAGTTCGGCGATGAGCCCCTGCGCGGTGGCCCGCCCGAGCGGCACGGTCGCCCGCATGCCGAGTGTGACGCCCGGCATGTCGGCGGGCACGCAATAGGCAAGCCCCTCGCCCGGATCGCGGGCCGCGTCGAAGGCGCGCTCGACCGCGACGCGTGCGATCCGCACGTCATCAGCGAGCCGATCGGGCGCAGTGGCAGCATCGTCGTTGGCGAAAAGCGAATCGGTCTGCGCACGTTGCCGAGAATCTGCCACGGGAATCAGCGAGCCTCCGGCGTACACTCTACGAACCGCGCCCACTCACGCACGCTGGGGAATATCGCCATGGCCGCACTCCGGACTGTCATCGGAAGACTTGCACTCGCCGACGGCGCGGTGTTCACGGGCGAGGCATTCGGCGCGACGGGCCGAGACATTGCCCAGTCTGCCGAGGTTGTCTTCAACACGTCCATGGCCGGCTATCAGGAATCGCTGACCGACCCCTCGTACACCGGGCAGATCCTCACCAGCACGTTCCCGCTCGTGGGCAACTACGGCATCAACGCCGAGGACGTTGAGTCGGGCCGGGTGCAGGTCGCGGGATTCGTCGTCCGCGAGCTCGCCCGCCGACACTCGAACTACCGCGCGACCGACTCGCTCGAGGACTACCTCGCCGATGCGGGCGTGCTGGGCCTTGCCGGTGTGGACACCCGCGCGATCACCCGAAGACTCCGCGAGGGCGGCGCGATGAACGGCATCATCACCGACCGGACCGATCTGAGCGACGCCCAACTCGTCGAGATGGCGAGGAGCGCACCGAGCATGGCCGGGGCGAACCTCGTGCCAACCGTCGGCTGCGCGGCCAGCGAGCGCTGGAGTGAGGACCTCGGCGCGTGGTCCACGGCATCCGCCAGCGAAGGCAAGAAGCTCCGCGTCGCGGCGCTGGACTGCGGGGCGAAGCGCAACATCCTGCGCAACCTTACGAGCCGAGGCTGCGACGTCACGCTCATCCCCCACCGCTTCGACGCGGCCGAGCTTGCCCGGCAATTCGAGGCGGGCGAGATCGACGGGCTGTTTGTAAGCAACGGGCCGGGCGATCCGTCGGCGGTGGACGACACGATCGCGGCATTGCGCACGACCATCGCACAGGGCGGCCCGGGCATCCCGACCTTCGGCATCTGCCTCGGACACCAATTGCTCGCCCTCGCCCTCGGCGCGACGACTTTTAAGCTGCCCTTCGGGCACCGCGGCGCGAACCAGCCCGTGCACAACGTGCTAACTGGCCGAGTCGAGATCACGAGCCAGAACCACGGGTTCGCGGTCGATCGTGCGAGCCTTGAAGCCGTGGGCGGCACGGTGACGCACATGCATCTCAACGACGACACGGTCGCGGGCTTCTGCCTCGCCGATCGGCCGCTGTTCAGTGTGCAGCACCACCCCGAAGCCTCGCCCGGACCGCACGACGCGGGGTACCTCTTCGACGCGTTTGTGCGCATGATGCGATCGCGCACGCCGGTGACGGCCGACGACATGGGCGGGCTCGTGACCGGCTGAGCGCGACGCGCGACAGCAGCCCTCGCGTCGTTGGCGCTGGCCGAGTCATCCGGCCGATGAACCGGGCCGTGCCCACGCGAGCCAAGGCCCATCCCGAGACGACAACGCGCCGTGCGCCGACGCCCATCGAGCGATTCGACACGGGCTGGTTGTTCCTTATCGCGGGCCTGGCGATTCTCGCGGCAACCGTGCTGTTGCCCGCCCGGCATGATCTTGCCCTCGCCGAGCATCGGCGGGACGCGGCGATGGCCGAGGTCGGGCGGCGCGAGGCCCGCATCACGCGGTACGAGGCCTACCTCGCAGCCCTCGAGCGTGGCGACCCGGACCTGATCCGATCCCTCGCGGCCGTCCAGCTCAACCAGATCCCCGAGGACGCCCGCCTGCTGCCCGGCACGCCCGCGATCACGATGCTCGACGCCGACCCGTTGCCCGCCCTGGAGCCCGTCGCGATGCGGGCACTCCCTGTGCCCGAGCCCCGCTCGCGGCTGGAGCGATGGGCGGTCGATGACCGGGCCCGCCTCTGGATGATGCTTGCGGGGGGCTTGTTGATGCTCGTGGGCGTGCTGCCCAAGGCGGGCCTGGCCCGCCAAAGCATCGCCGGCCGACCCCCGCGCCCCGCGTAGGCTCATCGCGTGAGCGACTCGCGACCATCCGAAGTGAGCCCCGTCGGGGCCAGGCCATCCGAGGCGGGAGATCGGGGTGCCCGCCAGCCCGGCCAGCCGCGCCGACTGACCTACCGGCCCCGGCAACGCCTGTCGCGCGATCGCGACTACCAAGCGGTGTTCGGCGCGAAGGCACGCAAATCGGCCGGGCCTTTGACCGTGTTCGGTCGGCCCAACGGCCTGCCCGACCATCGGCTCGGCCTCAGCATCGGGCGTCGCGTCGGGCCCGCGGTCGTTCGCAATCGCCTCCGCCGGCGACTTCGCGAGGCCTTTCGCACGCTCGGGCCGACCCTGCCGCGAGCGGCCGACGGCACCGCCTACGACCTGGTCGTCACCAGCCGAAAACACGAGCCGATCCTCGATCTCGAAACCTGCCAGCGGCACCTGAAGACCACCGCCGACCAACTGCACACGGTCTGGGCCCGGCGGTCGCGGAAGGAAGGCGCGCGTCAAGACGGGGGATCCCGGTGAGCAGCAGCGAGACGCCCAACCGCGTGCCCGTGCTGTCTTGGCCGTTCATCGCGGCGATCAAGGTCTACCGCGTGACGCTCTCCCCGATCGTCGGTCGGCAGTGCCGATACGAGCCGACCTGCTCGCGGTACGCCGAGGATGCGTATCGCCGGTACGGCGCGATCCTCGGCACGTGGATGACCGTGAAACGGCTCGCGCGGTGCCATCCGTTTGTTCGGGGGGGCTATGACCCAGTGCCGTATCCGGATGACAAGCCGACCTCCGCGAATCGGCGCAAGTGAACGTCCCGATCTGCCGATAGCTCACCGGCCGATAGAGACGTTCGCGATAGACTTTGCAATCACGCACGCTGCGCCGGCGGCGGAGGGGAGCCCGATGTCATCACGCCTGCCAGCCCACGAGCGCCGCGAGCAACTCCTCGACCGGGCGCTCGAGCTGTTCGCTGCCAAGGGGTACGCCCGAGCGACCACCTCGCAGCTCGCCAAGGCGGCCGGCGTGACCGAGCCGATCATCTACAGGCACTTCAAGAGCAAGAAAGAACTCTTCGTGGCCCTGATCGAGCGGACGGGCCAGGAAACGCTCGAGCAGTGGTCCCGCGAGCTCGAGCCCGTGACCGACCCGGCCGAGCGGCTCAAGAAGCTCATCGGCGAGAACCCGATGGTGTCGCCGCGAGGCCGGGCGACCTACCGGGTCTTTCTGCAGGCGATCACCGAGGTCGACGACCCGGAGATCAAGGCCGCGATCCAGAACCACATCGGATCGCTTCGGCTCTTCTTGCAGCGCGAGATCTCGCGGGCCCAGGAAGAGCACAAGGTCTTCACGCGCTTCAGCGCCGAGCTCATCGCCAAGCTGCTCTGCCACCTCGGCATGGGCTACGGCACGCTGACCGCGATGGAAATCCCCGAGCACGGCAACGACGCCTCGGGACGACACGTCCAGGAACTCATCGGCCTCGTGCTCGTGGGCAGGCGGGCCGAGGGCGAGGGAAAAGGCGAGGCACCGAAGCAGTAGGCACCGAGGCACCGAGGCACCGAGGCACCGAGGCGATTTTGTTCATCGGTGGCGATCATCCCATCGAGGCGTCCCCGGCTCGCATGCCCCCTCCGGCTCGATGCCTTGATGCCCCATGCCTCGATGCCTGACTTCTATGCTTCCGCGTGATCGAGCTCGACCACAACGCGACGACTCGGCCCCGCCCCGAGGTCATCGAGGCGATGTCTCGGTGCATGGCCGAGGCGTGGCATAACCCCTCGTCGGTGCATCGCGCCGGGCAATCGGCACGCCGGGCGGTGGAGCTGGCGCGGGCCGAGGTGGGCAGGCTGCTCAATGCCAAAGCCCGCGAGATCATCTTCACGGGCTCGGGCACGGAGTCGATCGACCTTGCGATCCGGGGTGTGCTTGAGGCGAGCCGGCTGCGATCGCCCCAAAAACGCACGCTGATCACCACGCGCGTCGAGCACCACGCGGTGCGCGATCTGGCAGAGCACCTCGTCGAAACGGGCGAGGCGGATGTGCGATGGGCACCGGTCGACGCGATGGGCCGGGTTGTGCCCGAGTCGCTCGCCGAGCTGATCGTCGACACGACAGCCCTCGTGAGCGTGCAATGGGCGAACAACGAGACGGGCGCGATCCAGCCGATCGAGCGCATCGGCGAGCTGTGCCAGGCGGCCCGCGTGCCGTTCCATTGCGACGGCACGCAATGGCTGGGCAAGATGCCGACCGACCTGACCTCACCGACGGGCACGCCGACCGGCACCCCGGCCGATGGCGAAGGCGCGCCACCGCCGAGCCCGATGGCGATCGCCCGCGCCCCCTTTGACCTGCTCACCTGCAGCCCGCACAAGTTCCACGGCCCCAAGGGCGTGGGCGTCCTCTGGGCACGCCGGGGCATCGCGCTCGCACCGACCGTCCGCGGCACCCAAGAACTCGGCAGGCGCGGCGGCACCGAGAACGTGCCCGGCATCGTCGGCGCGGGCGTCGCTGCGGCTGAGGCGCAGGCATGGCTTGCTGATGCTTCCGAGCGCGACCGACTGGCCGCGTTGCGAGACCGCTTCGAGGCGGGCGTGCTCGCGGCGTGCCCGGGCGCCGCGATCAACAGCGTCGGTGCCGATCGGCTCTGGAACACCACCAATATTGGGTTTCCGAAGCTCGAGGCCGAGGCGCTGCTGCTGGGTCTCTCCGAGCGTGGGCTCAACGCCTCGGCGGGCGCGGCCTGCTCATCGGGCTCGCTGGAGCCCAGCCCCGTGCTGCTGGCGATGGGCACACCGCCCGAGATCGCCCATGGCTCCGTCCGATTCAGTCTCGGCCGGGACACGACCGAGGGGGAGATCGACCAAGCTCTCGCGGTCGTGACCGAGGCAGTCGCCCGCTTGGCTGGCTCGTCCAGCGCCCTCGGCTAAGGCGCCCGGCCCGGAACCCGAGCCAGGGCTGCCACCGGGGCGATGTGTGCTGGTAGTGGCAGGCACACCCCTCTACTCCTAGGCTGGTCACCATGCACGCAGCACAGACATACGCCGACTTCGGCAACGACTCCGAGTTCCTCGCCGGCCCCGAGCGCACGAGCATCATGGCGATCATCGCGCTGGTGCTCGGCATCATCGCGATCCCGACCGGCTGCATCGGCGTCGGCGCGGCCGTCGGTGCGATCGCGATCGTTCTTGCGATCCTTGCCTTGGTGCTCATCGGCGGCAGCGGCGGACGCACCGGCGGCAAGGGCATCGCGATCGCTGCGATCATCACCGGCCTGATCGGCGCGGTACTCGGCGCGGTTGTGGCGTTTACTGTCCTCGGTCTCTACAACACCGCGCAGGAAGCGATCCAGAAGGCCAACGAGAAGCTCGTCGAATTCGACCAGGGCGACAACGACGCACTCAAGCCCATTTTTATGAAGAGCGCCGGCATCACCGACGCGCAGTACGCCGCCTTCCGCGACGCGTACCGCGCCGAATACGGTGACTTCGTGGGACTTCCCGTTGGCTCCTTCAGCGAACTCATTGCCGGCTATGAGCAAGTCGGCCCCGCCTTTGAGAACAATCCCGACCTCCAGAACTGGGACGGCAGTCGCTTCCCGGTTGCCGCCGAGTTCTCGAACGGGTGGGCACTCGCTGTGCTCTACCTCGACCAGAACGCGCAGGGCGAGGCCCCCTTTACCAACATCGTGCTCATCGGCGCTGACGGCACGGGCGAGATCTCGCTGGCCGACATGCCCGGCGGCGGCGAGGCGGCACCCGCCGCGGTCGACACCGACGCGCCCGCGAGCACCGAGGTTGAAGAAACCGAAGCCGAGGACCAGCCTGACGCCGAGCCCTCGGACGGTTAGCACCGGATGAGCACGCCCACGACCGGTATGCTCCCCGCGTGAGCGAGGCGGCACCCAACTTGACACCGGACTCGACCGACCCGGCCGAGGACACGCGCGACATCGTCATCGAGACGCGCAACGTCGTGAAGAAATTCGGCACGCAGACCGTGCTCGACGGGCTCAACCTGCAGATCCGCCGCGGCGAGACCATGGTCGTCATGGGCGGCTCGGGCTCGGGCAAGAGCACAACCCTCCGCATGATGATCGGCTCGTTCCCACCCACCGAGGGCGAGGTGTGCCTCTTTGGCGAGAGCATCAACGGCATGCGCGAGGCAGAGCTCAACGCCGTGCGCAAGCGGTTCGGGATCCTCTTTCAATCCGGCGCGCTGTTTAACAGCATGACGATCGCCCAGAACATCGCTTTGCCCTTGCAGGAGCACACCGACCTCGACCAGGACATCATCGACATCCAGGTGATGATCAAGCTCGAACTCGTGGGCCTGCGCGAGCACGCCGACAAGTATCCGTCGCAGATCTCGGGCGGCATGAAGAAGCGGGCCGGGCTCGCCCGCGCGCTCGCGCTCGATCCCGAAATCCTGTTCTACGACGAGCCCTCGGCCGGCCTCGACCCCGTGACCAGCGCCCAGATCGACGTGCTCATCTGCGACCTCTCGAAGAAGCTCGGCGTGACCAGCGTCGTCGTCACCCACGAGATGGACTCGGCCTTTGTCGTCGCCGACCGCATGGCGATGCTCGACAAGGGCCGGATGCTCGCGGTCGAGCCGCGATCGTGGTACGAGAACCTCCGCGACATGCCCGAGGACCAGGCCCAGTCACTCAACCAAGACCAAAGGCTCATCCGGCAGTTCCTGCGGGCCGATCCCGAGGGCCCGCTGACCGAGCGGCAATCCGCCGACGCCTACGGCGAGGCGCTCTTCGGACCCATGGGCACCATGAGCCAAGAATCATCGATCGAGCCCACGCGGCGCTGACGCGCTCTCCATCTGCGAACGAGCCGAACCCCGGAGACAGACCACGATGGCATCAGGCAGCTCACGCAACAACCTTCTCGCCGGCGGCTTCCTCCTCGGCTCGATCGTGCTCGCGGTCGCGAGCAGCTTCATCATCAAGGGCATCGATGTCACGCCACGCACGAGCTACCGCGTCTACTTCCCCATGAGCGTCGGCGCGTCGGGCCTCCAGCCCGGCTCGGCGGTGAACCTCGGCGGCCGGCAGGTCGGCGAGGTCTCCAAACTCGAGTTCTACACCACCGCCGACGCGGCGAGCATCGGGCTCACCGAGCTCGCCGAGGTCGGCAGCGAGACCGAGATCGAGCCCGCGACGGCCGCCCAGCTCGAATCCGGCGGCCCCGAACGCATCGCGGGCATCCAGGTCGACATCGAGATCAACAAAGACCTCCCCCTTTTCGACAACGCCCAGGTCTTCCTCGAAAAACAACTCCTCGGCTCGGGCTCTGAGATCAACATCGCCTCGGTGGGCAACCCCGCAGCACGCGGCTTCGTCCTCCGCGGCTCAACCGAACGGCTCGAAGAAAACGAAGCGATCATCGGCCGCGTCGCCGCCCCCGCCTTCCTCCGCGACGCTGGGCTTGGCCCAACCGAGCAGAAACTCATCAGCGAGACCGTCAAGCGCGTGCACAACATCGCGACCAACGTCGACGAGTACGTCGAGGCGCGCGTGCCCCCGATCATGGACGGAGCGCAGCAGTTCATCGACGACGCGACCGCGCTCTCGGGCAACTTCCGCAAGACCGGCGAGCGCGTCGAGGTGTGGAATGGGCAGGTTGACGACATCCTGACCAACGCGCGAAACCTGAGCGAACGTTTCGCGCCCTTCGCCACCAAGGCCGAGTCGCGGCTCGACGACGCGCGCGAGGGCATCGCCGACGCGCGAGGAGCGATCGCCGCCGTCCGCGAGATCATCGACACGAACCGCCCGAAGGTCGACCAGACAATGGACAACGTCGCCGCCGCGACGCAGGGCTTCCGCGACGATGTCGTGCCGGGCACGACCACCACGCTCGAGGGCGCGCAGGACTTCGTTGCGCGGCTCGACGGGCTCGTCGCCGAGTCGGCGCCCGCGATGCGGCGCATCCTCGCCAACGGCCGGTTGGCTGCCGACCAGCTCAAGCTCGCCACGATCGAGGTCCGGTCCCAGCCGTGGCGGCTGCTCTACCAGCCGACGACCAAGGAGATCGAGGAGCAACTGCTCTACGACTCGGCACGGACGTACGCGACGGCCGTCAGCGATCTGCGTGCCGCGAGCGAGAGCCTCGAGGCGGTGCTCGCAGCCCAGGTCGCGGGCAACGAGGGACTACGCTCACCCGAGGACATCGCCCGCGTTCGGGCCGAGCTTGCCGAGGCATTCGAGCGGTACACACGCTCCGAGAAGGCCCTTCTCGACCGCCTCGTCGGCCAGGAGTAACGGGTTTGCGCAGCCCTGCGGCCGACTCTGCAACACGGTTCGGCCCGTCCCCAAGAATCTGGCGATGACCAACCCCGCCAATACACCCAGCAACAGACCGACCGACAACCCCGGCCCGCCGAGCGCGATCGCTCGCCCGTGGTCGGCCCTGCTTGCCTCGGCCATCCTTGCGACACCCGCATCGCTCGCCGCCAAGAGCCATCAGGCCGAGCCGACGGACGTCGTCGAGCCCGCCCCCCACGCCGAGCCGGGCTGGCGTGAGCAACTGATCGACGCGGCAGACACGGTCCAGCAGCGTGCCCGCGCCGCGTGGGACGACGTCTCGGCCCCCGCCGAGCCGCTGCCGACGACATTCGGCCTGCACGTCTACGACCCGGGCGACGGCGTCACCGCGCCCGCGTGGTGGGGGCTCGCCGATCGACCGTTGCTGCCGCCGCGCGTGGTCGTGCTGGTGCATGGGCTCGATGAACCGGGCGGCATCTGGACCGACACAGCCGCAGCGCTCGCCGGCGCGGGGCACGCGGTCGTGCGCTTCGACTATCCCAACGACCAGGCCGTGGCCGATTCGGCAAGCGACCTCACCGCGGCATTCGTCACGCTCGTTACCGCGGGGGCAGAGCAGGTCGTGCTCATCGGCCACTCCATGGGCGGGCTCGTCTCGCTCGACGCGGCGACGCGACCCGCCGAATGGCAGTATCCGGGCGAGTTTCGAATCACCCGCCTCATCACGGTCGGCACGCCCTACGCCGGCAGCCCGTGGGCCCGCGTGCGCGGGCTGGGCGAGGCCCGCGACCGCGTGCTCCGCTGGCTCGACACGCCGTCATGGGACCCGCGCCCGATCTTCGACATCGACGCCGACGGCGACGGCTCGGCCGGGCGCGACCTCATGCCGGGCTCGGCGTACCTCACCCAACTCGCCCAGCGCGAGCTGCCGGCCGACCTGCCTATCACCGCCATTGCGGGTCTCGCTGCACGCACGCCGACGAGCGCTCTCGAGGCCCTCGCCGACGAGCCCCGGCTCGCAGCCCTCATCGGCCCCGAGCGGGCCGAGACACTTGGCAAC
>ERZ1740070.1093-NODE-1093-length-17297-cov-7.184317_pt1 | contig 17297 bp, 20 predicted proteins | sample MGYA00581734_ERZ1740070 | MGnify/ENA primary metagenome ERZ1740070 (study PRJEB43018, sample SAMN04849744) | marine metagenome | isolation source: floating plastic debris | place: Pacific Ocean | collected 2008-09-01 | study: EMG produced TPA metagenomics...
TTAGTTTTGGCGAACCTTTGATTAGCGACCCTCGTCCAAATGCTAGCCTTGACGGGAACGCCCTGTTAACTCAATGCGTTGATTGGTCAACGATTACCCACAAAGCCTTGTATGTTATTGCAGGGAACCAAGGTGGCGGCGGCATCCCTATCCCGACCGATAACTTCAACGGTATTAATGTTGCCTACTCGACTCAGATAGATGGACGCTTTGTCAAAGTTGACTATGCTAACGCTAGCAGCGAACCAACCTTTAGTCCACGTGGCACAGCCGCACCAGAATCAAATGTTGGCCCTCGACGATCCATCAGCTTGGTTGCGCCTGGTGACGATATCCGCATGTTAAACCCGGATGGGCAGGAAATTTTTAGTAGCGGCTCCAGTTTTGCAGCCCCCCACGTAGCAGCTACAGTAGCCTTACTTCAAGAATGGGGGGATCGACAAATTCGCACTAGCAACTGGGGCTTAGATGCACGTGAACCTATGGTTATGAAAGCTATCCTCTTAAATGCTGCCGATAAGGTGATGGACGAGGGAGACGGTCAAAACCTGGGTATGAGAAGAACTCTGCTGGATGAATCAAACCTGACTTGGATTGATTCAGATGCATATTTGGACCCCAAGATTCCACTACATAGGGAATTAGGTACTGGCCATCTAAATGCTTTTAGAGCCTACGAACAATTTAATGGTGAACAATGGCCTACTGGCAATGTAGCCATCAAAGGTTGGGACTACGGTACTCTACCTCCAGCTGAGCAAGAAATTCCGTCGGCAAGTGCTGCTTATGTAGACTACGTCCTGGATAGTCCCCTTAGAGAAGGGAGTTATTTTTCTGCAACATTGACATGGGAGCGTCAGGTTTCATTGACAGACAGCAATAAAAATGATCTCTATGACATTGGGGAAAGCTTTAATCCCCAAGAGCTAAGCAATCTAAATCTATACTTAATGCCTGCTGATGAAGATGACTTAGATAAAAGCATCTGGTCATCGGTGAGCGACGTGGATAGTGTTGAGCACATCTTCTACAAAATTCCTCAAACCGGACGTTACAAGCTAAGGGTCGTCTATGAACAACAGGTAGCCACTGATGTAGTTCAACCCTATGCTTTAGCCTGGTGGGGTGCAGATGTACCAGAATCAATGGCAAACGATTAAGACTATGGGCAAAATTGAAGTTAAACATAAGCCGACACGAACTGAACTTGAAGCTGTCGGTGTCTTTTCATGGTCTGTTTGGCAAAAGGAAGTCTCAGAATTTCCTTGGCACTATGAAGAAGCTGAAACCTGTTACTTTCTTGAAGGTGATGTAACAGTCACACCAGAAAATGGCGAGCCCGTTTCGATGGGGAAAGGAGACCTAGTGACCTTCCCGGCAGGTATGAGCTGCACCTGGCGCATAGATACTGCCGTTCGCAAACACTACTTGTTTGGTTAACAGATTCTAGACAGCAAAATTACACAACCTCAGCACAATCAAGTGCCCAACAAAAGCGTCCCCTCAAAATTAGGCTCCGGGGGACGCTTTTGTTGTTTTCAATATATAAATTCTATGCATTCTTCAGTAAATGCTTTACCAAATTATCCTTCACCATCATCTGGCGCATAACTTCTAGAACATAGTTTTGTGCGTCTTCATGGGAGAGGTTGCGAACCTGCTCTTTAAGAACCTGTAGCTGAAACTGCTGCTCCAATGTCAACTGACCTGGCATCTCCATAAGTCACTCCTCCAAAAATCACTATCAGCAACAGAGGGTTATTCTCTGTTTACTTACCAAAGATTTTAACTACGCTGCAACTAGTCGTCAACCTGTCAAGCAATAAATAATCAAAGTTATATTTATTTACAAAGGCGATTTGGATTTGGTAGTTAAATAGGCAGAAATGCTTGTTGCAGCGGTAAAAGCCTGGGTAAATGTACGCGCCTCTCATGAAACTTGTCAAAGGCTCTCTCATAAAAGTCGGTCGGAGCGTACTAGTTGAGAAGGGATTTTTCTAAATCAAGCCTATTAATACAGCTTTGCGCAGTCCATAACAGTGATGATTGCTAAAAGCTTTCGATAGCAACAGTCATATGCGGAGCAATCTTCTAAACGCATTTAGCAGATTGTATCACTGAGCCTCAGGATGACTCTAGACACAGGAGACCGTTAGATAGCAACTGCTCCAGTGAAGTCTAGTAATAATCATTTCTTATTCCTCTTGGATACCCTCTAAGCGACATCACAGGCATCCATACTTAGATAGACAATTGCAAAAGCTCTGCCAAATTAAAACACTAGATTCCTACAAATACGCCATCTCTAATACCCCTTACAGAGCACTTAGCAATATCTAAGATTGAGGGCGTTATGGTGCAAAAATGGCTGTAGCTATTGATAGCTACAGCCATTTTTGCACCATTGAGACATAAAGTTAGCATTTAAGCCGCCTTAGCGTATTGCTTTGTCTGTTCTCTAAGAATTCCAATATTATTAGAAATAAGTTGCTCTCTGCTAATAGAAAAAGCCTCATCACAAACCGTTTCAAGCTCTCTAGAAACAGGTCGAAAAAGTGACAAAACAGCTACCTGACAACCTAGATCTTGCACACGTTCAATAACAGGAACAAACTCTTGGTCGCTGGTCACTATTAAGGCGTAGTCATAGTTCTTCATTGCCGCATGATAAATCATATCCGAGACTAAGTGAACATCTACACCCTTATCGCTATAGTTACCGTCTCCTATAGGTATTGCATAACCCAAGACAACTTTTGAAGTTTGCAAAATATCATGTTCATGTTCACTTTCAATCAGTTCTAAATGGGGCTCACAGGTATAGAAAAACGTTCTGACTAACTGGCGGCCTTCTAGAAAAATTTCACCAATCCAATGAATCGGCTTTATTAGTTTTATGTCAGAGCCATTAAAACAGTATTGAAAGTTTGTCCCATCAACAAACATCATGGCTCTTTGGACATGAAGTGCCGGTGCTCTTAACTTGATATCACCATCATAAGATCTGTACATAAAGATGATTCCTAATATTCAAAGTTCAGGAAGCTTGAGCTAAAAAGCTCTTTTTCGTCCATATCAAAATTTAAGAAACATCCTGATATCAAGCGTTGATAGCCTTCAGCAAGCCGTTAACTTAAAAGTCCTTTCCTGGGGAAAGAATTTTCTATAGAAGCGTAGGCAAACAGGCCGCAACATTGACGTTTGATAGATTTACTGACAACGCTCTCTTATACCTAGTTCCTTATCAGCTAGCTCATTTGAGGTAATTTCGATGAGCTTTTAGAAATATCGAAAAAAGTTTTAGTGAACTGGTATTACGCCCATGGTTCATCAAGAAGCCAGCAGAGGCGAAAGAAACAATTGTTCGATTGTTCTCAGCCTGGACCAAGGCAGCTCTGGAGTCCCCTCAGAGCATAGGCTCCTGAATAGCTTGTATATACCGAATACGTCATGCGTACTGAGCACTCTAATAGCGGTAGCGCAAACATTAATACAAAGTTCCTGCAGCTTCTGAAGCTTCCATCGATAAAGCTTTCAACGAGAGAGAAGCAGGACATTGCCTATATGTGTCGGACCAGCTTTGAGATGATCCAGCGGTGCTATGCCAGTCAATCACCTCAAGCAAGCGTGCCGAAATTCTAACTGTGACTCATAAGTTAGCTGCAATTTCAACTACAGATCATCAGCCCAAAAATATGAGCCACAAAGTTGATGGGCTAAAACCGGACTGAAACAGCCAACTGGCACACATCCAAAACACTCACTGTTTAATCGAGAGTGATCAATGAAAACCCTGTCGCTACGTTGAGTAGTTGCGAAAGTAAGCAGTTAATCAATACCAATCAATGTCAACAAAAAACGTAACTCCAGTCGCTGAATGGGCGAAACATGGCTATTTTGACAATTTAGAACAGATAAAAGGTGCTTTTAAGCTTGCCTATCAGCAAGGCTTAGATGGCATGGGCGAGTCGACAGCTCGTTGGATGGGACTGACTGATTCACAGTTTTACAAGTGGATGCATGAAGTGGAATTTTGGGACAATTTTTCTAATCCACATATTGAAAGTGGAGTTTTTGAACATGCCGATGGATAGAAGCTTGTATCCCGACAACTGGGATGCGATCGCACTCAAAGTTAAGAACGAAGCTCACTGGGTATGCGAAGAGTGCGGCCGCATATGTCGGAAGCCTAAAGAGTCAGTCAGCGAGTATGTGAATCGCATTGGTGGGATAAACAAATTGTTTTCAGGCTGGCCAGAGGATGTATCTGTGTCTGAGTCCGAAATCAAAACTCACCCTCAAAAGTTCACACTGACGGTGGCACACTTGGACCATCATCCTGAAAATTGCGATCGCGCCAACCTTAAAGCACTGTGTGCCCCATGCCACTGTCGCTATGATCTGCAGCCATCCTCAATGTTTATCAAGCAGCAACTGAAGCTCGAAAGACGTGGCCAATTAAGGCTAGAGGTGGGTTGATATGGTGGCCTACAACTTTAAACAACAATTTGCTCCACTCATTAAGTCTGGAGCCAAGCAGCAGACCATTAGGGGCCCTCGCAAAACCCGGCATGCGATCGCGGGTGAACCCATTCAGATTTACACCGGGATGCGTACCAAATCTTGCTCCAAACTTATTGACCCAGACCCCACATGCAGAGCGGTATTGCCTATCAGTATTGATGGGATGGAAGTATTGATAGATGGTGTCCCTCTGATGGACAAGGAGCTGGAGCAGCTTGCGATCGCAGACGGGTTCAACTCATTTGAGGAGTTGGCTGAATTCTTTGAAGATCGGATGCCATTCCAAGGATTTCTAATTGCCTGGGGTAACTGGCTACCCTACTGGACACCGTTTTAACGATTAGCGCCTTGTTTCGTTAATAAAGCTCCATATCCAACACAGTATTAACGAAATCGATAAAGCCTTCAACGAGAATTGAATTCGTGGCATCTCCCTTAGTAAGGGAGAGCTATAACGCTGAGCTATGTTCGATGTTTAGTTGCAGCCCGTGCAGATATTCAAGATCAAAAAATAGGAGTCAAATTTCTCAAAGTTTCAGACATAGAAGTTATCGCTCTCTAGGGGCTGTTTTGGCGTCGGAAGTTTCACTACGAAAACTGGCAGTGACGCTCAAGGCCCGTGTAAAGAGGTTGGAAGCTAAAAATACTGACTTACGTAGACAGAGTGAAGTCACCCATAGTCAAGTGATTTATGCCAGAGATCTTGCAAAACAAATGGCAAAGATAACTGCTGTGAATGAAAGGCTACGGAGCCAAAATAGTGAACTAGAAAAACATAGTACAAATTTTGCGTACCGACTTGAGGAGCTGGGGGTAGAAATGAACTCAACTCTGGAAAATCTGTTCGAAAAAACGCCTGAAAGCATTATCAAGAATTGGATAGAGGCTCTGAAAGAAGCCAGAAAAACAGGTCCAGTCAAGAGTCCGAGGGGCTTTCTGTACAAGTTAATCAACGATCAATAAAAACCGAGCCAAGCCTCAAAGTTTGACCAAGATTTGGCTGACTTTAATAATCGGCGTAAGTAAGCCTACAAGGAAAGTCTAGTGATTGCTTCTGAACAACTTTCAGAGGCGCTATATGTTTACAGACAGGAGGGGGAAGCAATCTTATCCTCAAAATCAAGCAAGCTCTACCCCATTATCCCTAGCGCTCATTCACTTCAAAACTAAAATTTAGCTACTAGATATAGGTTGCATCATTAAATAAGCACACCTTATTTTAAATAGGTTTTGCTTATTTAAAATAAGGTTATTGATCAGGAAAGGTTGTCGATCAAAGAAATGATCGTTTACGATGATCAAGAAGATTGCGGGAAGGTGTGGTGTTAGGAATGATGGAAAATCTGTCCGAAAAACTTGCATATCTTCGTGCTGAGATTGCAGATAAGGAGGCCGCGAACGAAGAGCTTAAGCGTCAGATTGCTGAAAATTTAGAAGAAATCGAAAGCATTTCAAAAGTCGCCGACAGCTATGAGGTAGTTCTTGCCTATGAAAAAGGTGCACTGCCACTACCTGACTCCCCGATAGCGAAGGATGATATCTCTATAGTTTCCGATAGCCAAAACGGCTACTTGGTGCCGCCAAAAATGATGCAATCGAAAGTTAGCCGGAAACCTTCTGAGATTTTAAAGCCTCAGTTTCGAGGCGTTATGCAGAAGGAGTCTGTACTTGTGCTCATGCAAAAGAAGCCGACTAAGAAGTTTCTTACATCTGAGTTCATGGAAGAAATGTTTGAGCCAGACAATAAGACTGAGGAGCAAGCTGTTCGGGCAGCGATCGGCTCAGTTCTAAGTCGTGGAGTGAAAGACGGCTCTTGGAAAGGTGGCAAAGGAATTTATTACTTAGAGGAAGAAGTCGATGCAGGCAACCATTAACAAAGCGCCTAGGGCTAGCCCTAGGCGCTTTATTGCATTTCAGTCCGATGGATAGAAGCAAGTAGCGCCCACTACTTGCGGTCCAGTCGGAGGATATTGAAGGTTTTAGCTCCTTGTATCCTCCATCATACCTCATATCAAATTCAGTACATCATGGAGGATTTATCGTGTTTCAAACTTCTCTTTTTGATAATCAGCCTAGTCCTGAGCAACCAGTTCCAGCTCTAGACTTCCCAGTCCTAGGAGTGAAGTTTCAAGGGTTTTTAGACCCGCGAATTAATCAAGTAGTTTTTAGTCAAAGCGGCGTTGCACGAGCACTTAAGGCAGCAGGGACAACCCTGCGCCGCTGGCTAGCATCAGAGTCATTCAAAGCCTTGAATGGCGGTCCTTCTGGCCGCGCCACATTGTTAACTGAAGTTAGCACACTTCCTATTTCTGTAGTGACTCAGACAGACTTGGTTTCTCTTATCAGAATTGGTGCTCAAAACGGTAATCCAGTTGCTCGGTCTATGCAAGATGCAAGCTTTGCAACAGTACTTCAGCAGTCTGTTGACCAAGTCTTAGGCACTCACCGCCCGACTCAAGAATATCTAGATAAGGGTACGGCTGTTAGGCAAAAAGCTGAGTACTGCCATGAATATCTCCGTGCATATCACTCGATGGAAAAAGCTACGTATGAAGGCAAGCACGGAGTTACAGGATTATGCATGATCAACGCTACTGTGTCTGGCTTAGCCGTCCCTGATGCAGATAAGCGACGCAAGGTTGATAAGTCTTGGCGAAAAAACTGTACGCCAGACGAAAAAGTGAAACTGACTGTAGGAACTGCTGTATGCGAAAAAGCTGCCATAGCAAGCAATAACCGTAGCACCTTGAAGAATAATTTGGGTCGCGCTACCGAACGTATTAATAGCATCAACAATATCCTAGACCAACCATTTGATTAGCCAGAAAGTATAAAGCGCAGGCGTTATGTCTGCGCTTCAATTGCATATGCCGAGTATTGGTTACTAGTCTGGATGCTAATTCTCGGCTACAGGATCCAATCCTCCGGCAGTCTACTTTCTCGCTTTAGCCCCCTCTTACTGATTTTTCGAAGTTAGTAATCTAATCAAGTAATCTACACACACAAAATATATCTATTGCAAAGGGATGCTAGGACGTTTTTTAGCCAATCAATTTTTCGATTTTGTAAAAAATCTACCTAGCGCAGCCGAGCAAAACTACCAAGCTGCAAATACAGGTTTTACGAGAAAAGTAGTCTGCTATAACCAGGGGAAAATTTTAAACTACTGGTATGACGTAAATGAAACCCACAAAAATCTCAAAAACGAATACCATCGGTTGACTTTGCTTCAGAAAACATTGGACAGAAGAGATTTAGTAGAGCTTGAAAATTTAAAGAAAGAGCTATTAGAAGGGATGAGAAATAGGTTCAAAGCGATTAATCGTCAAAACTTTAATTTCATGCATGAGGTTTATAAGTGTCAAAGCTTTGGTCAGAAAAAGCCCAGATTCTGCATAAAAACAACGTACAACAAAAATGGAGATGACTTCGTTATAACCCTTGATAGAGACAGCAATTTTGTAGCTGAGAAAAGATATAAAACTAGTCAAAGCAAGGCTTTTAGCCAGATAAAAAATACAGGTAGATATTATATTTGCAATAACATTCCTCAAAGCATCAAAAAAGAGCAATATTTTAATTCTAGAATCGACACAGCAGGTGTCAGACGATTTTACACACCTCCTTGGCAATTCAAAAATCTCCAGTTTCGTCACTCTAGAAAAGTTGATTACCAATGGAGGAGATATTGGATTAAGAGAAATAACTCAGAACGAGTTCCACAAGAGGATCTTCCGAGAGATTATTATTACAAATCAACACTCATCATACCAATTGCCTTAGAGACAATGTCATTATCTGATGATTTTCTAAAAGACTTTGGCAACCATAAAGATAAAATAAGCCTAGGTTTTCTATGCATGGATCATGAAAATATTGATTTTTTCAATGAGAAAGATCATGTTGATATAGGTTATTTTTTTGCGGATTTAATCTCTCTGTATATGTATGCATTTCTAAAATGTACGGTTTACTCTAGTGCTTATAATTCAGCATGCAAATTACTTAAAAGCATAAATTCAGGACAATAATGCAATCCCAAGCCTAAAGAATACATTCAAAGGCTTTATTTGAAGGTTGGCTTAAAGTACGCACAAGCATAGAGTGCCATAGAAGACCGGATGTGCTAGCATCAAGCGACGCAAATGTGCACAAAGCCGTACATTGACTACATAAAATCAATGAACTTTCTACAAAGGCTCTTTGGGAAAACGTCTGAATCTGATCAAGATGGTAGCGCTAAAAATAGTCAAACTAGTCGAAAGCTTCACATGATAGACATCGGAGAAGAAATTGCCGATATTTTTCAAGACTTAAATGACAAAGAAGTTCAGAGTTATTTGAAGAGCCGTTCTAAAAATCAAAGTAAACAGGCTTAACCTGGCAGGAACTACTGCGCTCAAACCTGACAAGGAATCTCTAAGCCACAGAACTCATCTCACTCATTAGAAAATGCTTCAATACATAAGCCCTGGTTACCGCCAGGGTTTTTTGCTGCTAGATGATTTTACAAGTGTTTGGATTGAAGTTACTTTCCGCTCGTATCACATACAGTAACTAAGCTAGTTCTACCTACTACTGCATCAGTATGACATATACATTTTTTAGATATGTCTACAGCAAAGCACCTAATGCAAGTAGCTTGTAGCGTTTTAGCAATAGATAAGATTAGAACGTGTCTTTGTTCGACCACTAACACGCAACAATTCAACTTCTGCTTAACTAAGAAGTAGTTCTAGAAGCGGTTTCCATGTCTTGGTTGGTGCGGCATATTTGGCTAAAACTAGCTCTACCCAAGCCCGATGTTCACATACAAACCTTAGCATCTATCAAGCTAGGACTATTGGTTCACTTAGCAGGCTGAATTGATAATTGCTTCCAATACACCGAAAATTTCAAGATATTCCATAGCCTCAAAGCCTTCAACGAGAATTGAACTCGTGACCTCTCCCTTACCAAGGGAGTGCTCTACCGCTGAGCTATGAAGGCTGGGTGGTGGGCCGTGTTGGATTTGAACCAACGTAGGCGTAGCCAGCGGATTTACAGTCCGCCCCCATTAACCACTCGGGCAACGACCCACACTTGCCGGTTAAACCGGCGATGCCAGGAGGCGGACTTGAACCGCCGACACGAGGATTTTCAGTCCACTGCTCTACCAACTGAGCTATCCCGGCAACAAGCGACATTGCTGTCTTCGCCTGTGCGCCTAAACAAGTTAGCAAAAGAGTGGAGCCCTTAGCAAGCAAAACTTAGGATCTTTTCTCTTAGCTATCACAACACCTGTGGAGCGTTGGCGTCTGGGCAAAGCCAGGAAAGGCTCAGGCATGAACCTACAGAGTTCTCAGCTTAATCCTCAATTTCCCGCAGACGAGCAAGCTTTAGCGAAAAGGCACCTGTGCCCTGGCCAGCATAGGACCTAACTCTTACAGTGTACTGACCGGATTTAGAAATGCGTGCAAACAATAATGAATTTGTTGAGCCATCTGGACCGTCGTCATTTTCACTCACGGTTGTACCATCATCACCAAGCAGGCTTACTAGCGTATCGAACTCTTCCGAAATAACGTCAATGGTAATTTGATCCCCCTCAAGTAGCTCGACGCTATAATCCCTTGCAAACCCTCCTACTCCAGTAGGGATATCGTTTTCAGACAGGGTATCGCTGATTTCACGCCCGCCCGATAGCTCAATGGGGCTGTAAACTTGCGCCACAGCATGGGTAACGTTCATCAGTCCTAACGTCAAAAGAGTGGTGGGAATAAGTAGAGCCTGGCGTAAGATTTTTCTAGATTGCTTCATAGTTGCAAAGAGAAGGGGTCATCGAGTTGGTGACATTATGCCCCAAGTCAGGATTTCGTTGTGTTTCTAAGCCAGCTTGTAACGTTCGTTCGCGGACTTAGTTGCTTAAGCTAACAACCCATCAACTTTCTAGACAAAATTTCAGGTTTTATACTGAGCTATGGCGTCTTCTGCAACGTCATCCTGGCTCTTAATGATTCATCAGCATACGATTACCCTATGCCTCTTTCTGATCTACCTCCAACGCTGGCAGAAACGAACTCTCACAGAGCATTACAAAGGTTACGCGGTCTCAGTCACGTTCTTGATAATGCGATCGCAATTCCAGGCATTGGCTATCGAGTCGGATTAGACCCTCTCATTGGTCTATTACCTGGGGGAGGTGACTTGGTGGCTGGTCTAATCTCTATCTATGTCGTCATAGAAGCCGCCCGGCTAGGCGTGCCTGCAGCTACCCTTGGTCGCATGGGACTCAACATTTTGACTGAAGTCATCTTGGGCACGATACCCATGGTTGGCGACTTTTTTGACGTTGTCTGGAAAGCCAATGCTCGTAACGTCACGTTGCTAGAACGACACATTCGTAATCCTAGACCTAGTAGTAAGGCAGATAAGGTATTTGCAGCTGTAATGATTACAGGCTTACTCATGGTTGTGCTAGGGGCAGCGACACTATCCATCCTGTTTGTGCGCTGGGTCCTACAGCTGTAACATAATAAACCTGTCAAATAGGCCTGCGGGAAGAGAAATTAAATGGTTGGAGCAGCCGATTTTGTGGCCGATATCACCCAGGGTGGCACAGACCAAGATGTAACGCTCAACTTTCAGATTCCCGACCCTAGCGACACCAATATTTCTGAGCACGAGTTTAGTCATCAAATCGATATCGCTTGGCAAGTTTGTGATCGCTTTGACCTACAGACTGATATTTGGCGCGGTCGTATTCTCAGAGCAGTTCGCGATCGCGAAAAGCAGGGGGGGGATGGGCGCGGTACTGGTTTCCTTAACTGGTTAAAAGATAGGGAAATCAGTAAAAGTCAAGCCTATGCACTGATTGAGCTTGGCAATAGTGCTGATGAACTACTTAATGAGGGTTTACTCAACGAGCAATCCGTCAATCAATTTAGCAAACGCGCTTTTGTGGAGACCGCTCAAGCAGCACCGGAAGTTCAGCAAATGGTCACAGAAGCAGCACGACGCGGCGAACAAATCACTCGTAAAGAGGTCAAACAGCTGGCGGATGAGTGGACAGCTATGACCTCCGATCTAATTCCTGAAACAGTAAGAGAAAAGGCAGCCAACAATACTATTCCAACTCGATATCTCACACCGCTGGTAAAGGAAATGGAAAAACTTCCTCCCAGCCACCAGGAAACCTTAAGAACTGAAGCCGCTCTTAATCCAGATGTCGATACCCTTAAACAAATTACATCAGAAGCACGCTACCTATCAAAATACATAGCCGCCGCTAGCCAGGTGCAAACGCTTGATCCAGACGTTGTTAACTTAGAGCAAGCTCTAGAAGAAGCACTCCGTGTAGGATGTTTGAACTCTACAGCGGATTTAGTGAATCAAGCTACTCAGTTGGAGCAAGCAACCGCAAAACTCTATACAGCCTGGCGACGGATTAACAAACTTGCAGAGCGTGTTTATGTAGACAGCGGGGAGAGTACACCTCATCTGCGTGCACTATTAAGCGCACTCGCCCCCCTTACCAATGAAATCATTGAGATTCAGTTAGGTAACCCCAACAGTCCCTCAACCAAAACCATACGCCTAAAGGTTCTTGAAGACATTGAGTAAGCTATTGATCTATCCGTTCATAAAACCCTCATAGCAGCTCAAAATCTATAGCTTGAATCATTATCAATCTAATAGATAAAAATTCTAAATAGATCCTCCTAGAACGCTTGGAAACAGACAAAATAATGACACTTTAGCTGCACTAGCCCACAACCCTCTACTACTAATTGGGTGTACAGTGTGGAATCAGATGTCGATATTTAAGTTATCCGCAGCACTTGTGCTAACCCATAGCTTGGATATAGGCAGCGAGTGGTTATTGTAACGCAGGAATTGGACAGATATGCCACAGCTTGAGGCAAACCCAGCGCTCGACTTCCAAAGTGAAGTGTACAAGGATGCATACAGTCGCATCAACGCAATCGTAATTGAAGGGGAATTGGAAGCTAACGATAACTACAAAAAGTTGGCTGAATACCTAAGTGAGCATAAGGAAGAGCTGATTAAGCTCGCTCGTATGGAGAAGCGTCACATGAAGGGATTTCAAGCCTGTGGCAAGAATCTAGACGTGACTCCCGACATGGACTTTGCGAAAAAGTTCTTTGCAAAGCTACACGATAATTTCAAGCAGGCTTGGGATGAAGGTAAGGTTGTAACATGTCTGTTGATTCAGTCTCTAATTATTGAGACTTTTGCCATATCTGCATACAACATCTACATTCCAGTAGCAGATGATTTTGCTCGCAAAATCACTGAAGGCGTAGTTAAAGATGAGTACATGCACCTAAACTTTGGTGAGGAGTGGCTTAAGGCTAACTTTGAAACAGCTAAAGCTGAATTAGAGGAAGCAAATCGTCAAAACCTACCCCTAGTTTGGCAGATGCTAAACGAAGTCTCTGACGATGCAGCCGTGCTGGGTATGGAAAAGGACGCTCTGGTTGAAGACTTTATGATTACCTATGGTGAAGCTTTAGGTAACATCGGCTTCTCTAGCCGTGAAGTTATGAGACTATCCGCACAGGGTCTAGCCACTGTTTAGCGCCGAACATATCGCAAGCAAGGCTGATCTTGAGATCAGCCTTGCGCCTGTTTTTGATTAGCTTTCTCTGAGCCGCAAGACTGTAACGTTTTGTTGTAATCTGAACTTCTAAAGATATCTTTATTTTATAGAAACGTCCCAAATGTTTGGCTTAATCGGACATCTCACCAACTTAGAACACGCCCAATCGGTTGCCCGTGATTTGGGATATCCAGAATATGGCAGCCAGGGCTTAGATTTTTGGTGTAGTGCGCCTCCTTTTGTTGTGGATAACATTCAGGTGGTAAGCGCCACCGGCCAAGTAATCGAGGGACGTTATGTAGAGTCATGTTTTTTGCCAGAGATGCTGGCAACAAGACGCATCAAGGCTGCTACACGAAAAGTTCTCAATGCGATGGCCCATGCTCAGAAGCTGGGTATTAACATTACGGCTTTAGGTGGTTTCTCTTCAATCATTTTTGAAAACTTCAAGCTTGAGCAAATTCGTCGTATTCGCAATTTGGAGCTTGACTTTCATCGTTTTACGACTGGTAATACTCATACGGCTTACATCATCTGTCAGCAAGTTGAGCAAGCTGCCCCTCAATACGGTATTGACTTATCTAAAGCAACAGTAGCTGTCTGTGGAGCGACGGGAGATATTGGCAGTGCTGTTTGCCGCTGGCTTAGCCAGCATGCCAACGTTAAAGAGCTGTTATTAATTGCCCGCAACCGAGAACGTCTTGATAATCTTCAAGACGAGATTGGCATGGGTAAAGTTATGGGGTTAGAAGATGCCCTGCCACTAGCAGATGTGGTTGTCTGGGTTGCCAGTATGCCCAAGGGAATTGATATCGATTCAAGCACACTCAAACAACCTTGTTTAATGGTTGATGGCGGCTATCCTAAAAATATAGGTAGCCAATTTGGTCATCCTGGAGTGCACGTCCTTAAGGGTGGCATTGTTGAGCATAGTCTCGATATCGACTGGCGGATTATGCACATTGTGGCTATGGATGTTCCTGCTCGACAGCTGTTCGCTTGTTTTGCTGAATCCATGCTGCTGGAGTTTGAAAAATGGCATACTAATTTCTCTTGGGGGAGAAATCAGATTACCCTTGAGAAAATGGAAAAAATTGGCGCAGCTTCCATCAAGCATGGCTTTCGTCCCTTACTAACATCCTAGATTAGTCTTACCTTTGGCATACTTGCTCTTATTTCACAGCAGCAGCATGTGAATTTTAGGGGCAGTTTGCGATAGGGTGGAATTATTGCTGGAGTATCTAGACTGGGTATGGCAACAACAGAACGAAGGCCAATTTTGCTTGACTTTGAGAAGCCTTTGGCTGAATTAGAATCTCGCATTTTGCAAATAAGAGCCTTGGCTGAGGATAACGATGTTGATGTTTCAGCCCAAATTCAACAGCTAGAGTCACGGGCTCAGCAGCTACGGCAAGAGATTTTTACAGGTCTGACGCCAGCTCAGCGGATCCAAGTTGCGCGACATCCGCGCCGTCCTAGTACCCTAGACTACATCCAGGCAATCTCTGAGGAGTGGATAGAGCTACATGGTGATCGCCGCTCAGGCAAAGATGATTTGGCCTTAGTGGGCGGAATTGCCAAGTTTCATGGCCATTCAGTTGTCATGCTAGGCCATCAAAAGGGGCGAGATACGAAGGATAACGTTGCTCGAAATTTTGGGATGGCTTCTCCTGGTGGTTATCGCAAAGCTATGCGATTAATGGAGCATGCCAATCGGTTTAAGATGCCAATCTTTACCTTTATCGATACACCGGGTGCTTGGGCAGGTTTAGAAGCTGAGCAAATGGGTCAGGGCGAAGCCATTGCCCACAACCTTCGAGAGATGTTCCGTTTGGATAGCCCTATTATTTGCACTGTGATCGGCGAAGGCGGCTCTGGTGGGGCCTTAGGTATTGGAGTGGGCGATCGGCTTATTATGTTTGAGCATTCTGTTTACACTGTAGCCAGCCCTGAAGCTTGTGCAGCTATCTTGTGGAAAGATGCATCACGGGCATCTCAAGCAGCTGAAGCTCTCAAGATCACAGCCTGGGATTTGAAGAATTTAGGAATTTTGGATCACCTACTCCCTGAACCAACAGGAGGTGCTCATGCCAACCCCATTAAGGCTGCAGAGGGGTTAGAATCAGCCTTATTAGAAAATCTTGAAGCCTTACTAGCTGTATCACCGGAACAACGTCGGCAAGAGCGCTATCATAAGTTTCGGCAGATTGGGGTATTTTCTGAAGCTGCATAGCTGCCGAGCGTCAATTTAGAGGTTTTCTACCCTGCTTTTAGTTTTTTAATGGAGCTAACGGCAAACTCTAAAAAGCAGTCTATCATCTCTAATTTTTCATGTTGGCTCTCATTAATCTCTAACAAAATTAAAGATTAATGAGAGCCACAGAAGTTGTTGCACTGTGGGTATAACTCTTATAAAGCTTAAAGTTGACTGCTTTTTTAGAAATCTCTCACTCTGAAATCACCACAATTTTCGCAACATTTGTTAACATTGGTTTTGAGATTTTTTTTGCTGCCGCCCTACTGAAAGCCCATTGATGAACACTGTTTCTAACCGTCGCGCACTGATTACAGGCGCTAGTACTGGTATCGGTCGTGCTACTGCCATAGCCTTTGCTAAGGCAGGGTTTGATGTGGCATTGGTAAGTCGCTCAGCAGATAAGCTTCAGATGCTAACAGATGACATTGGTGCGATCGCATCTGTTGAAGCAAAAAGCTTTCCTATGGATTTGGGCGTCATCGACAATGTCAAAGACAATATTGCCGAGCTGTTACGGACATTTGGTCCTGTTGACGTGCTCGTCAACAACGCTGGCATGGGCTATACGGGCAAGCTCAACCAAATGCCACTAGCTGACTGGTGCCAGGTCATCAATCTCAATGTAACCAGCATTTTTCAGTGCATTCAGGCTGTTCTTCCAAGTATGCGAGAGAGCAGTGGTGGCATGATTATTAATGTTGCATCCATCGCAGCTCGCCAGGCATTTCCCGAATGGGGTGCCTATGGAGTCAGTAAAGCCGCAGTTGTCGCGCTATCTAAAGCTATCTCAGTAGAAGAACGTGAGCATGGAATTCGCGTAGTTACTATTTTGCCAGGAGCTGTCAACACGCCACTTTGGGATACCAAAACTGTTCAAGCTGACTTTGACCGCTCTGGGATGCTTACTCCTGATTTAGTCGCAAACGCTATTCTGCAAACCGCACTACTCCCCCCTGGGGCAGTAGTTGAGGAGCTGACTATCATGCCAAGCGGAGGAGCCCTGTGATGACCTAAAGCGTTTTTATTTGGTCAAGGCAGCTTGGCAAATGTTCTCCTGCCATAGCAATTACTCTTTCTATCTGTCACAAATCACTTACCCACATTATGGTTATCTCAACTAACGGTTCCGCTAACGGTGCTAAGACAAACGGTATGCTTAGCAATACGTCTTTGGAAGCAGCTGTCCGCCCTGACCGCGCCAAAAGCAAGGGACATGAAGCGTTATTGAACGAACCGTCTGCTGACAATGAGAAACTAATGCAGGCAGTGCACACAATGTTGGCTGAGCTAGGTGAAGACCCTGAGAGAGAGGGGCTTTTAAAGACTCCCAAGCGTGTTGCAGAGGCTATGCGTTTTCTTACCCAGGGCTATACTCAGTCCCTAGATGCTCTTGTCAACAATGCCATCTTTGACGAGGGTCATAATGAGATGGTCCTGGTTCGCGATATTAACTTTTTTAGCCTTTGCGAGCATCACATGCTGCCGTTTATGGGTCGAGCCCATGTTGCTTACATCCCCAATCAGAAAGTGGTTGGCTTGAGTAAACTGGCCCGTATTGTTGAAATGTACTCCCGTCGTCTTCAGGTACAAGAACGCTTAACACGCCAGGTTGCAGAAGCCATTAGTGAAATACTTGAACCACAGGGTGTGGCTGTCGTTATGGAAGCCAGCCACATGTGTATGGCTATGCGTGGCGTTCAAAAACCCGGGTCATGGACAGTTACCAGTGCCATGCTAGGCGTGTTTCAAGACGAGCAGAAAACTCGTGAGGAATTTTTGAGCCTGATTCGTCATCAACCCGCTTTCTCCAATTACTAAAAACAGAATTCAGGTATAGGTGGAAATCAACCACCTATACCTGAATGGCGCTGACTTAAGGTTGTTATGAAGCAGCGGTAAGCTTTTGTTTCAGGT
>ERZ1740070.1095-NODE-1095-length-17289-cov-7.452536_pt1 | contig 17289 bp, 21 predicted proteins | sample MGYA00581734_ERZ1740070 | MGnify/ENA primary metagenome ERZ1740070 (study PRJEB43018, sample SAMN04849744) | marine metagenome | isolation source: floating plastic debris | place: Pacific Ocean | collected 2008-09-01 | study: EMG produced TPA metagenomics...
TGGCCAAGGAAGATACGCTCGAATTTCCCGGTGTCGTAAAGGAACTCCTGCCTAATGCGACGTTTCGGGTCGAGCTGGAAAACGGCCATGAGATCATCGCACATACGGCAGGCAAAATGCGCAAGAACCGCATCCGCGTTCTCGCAGGCGACAAGGTGCAAGTCGAAATGACGCCCTATGATCTGACGAAGGGTCGGATCAACTACCGCTTTAAGTAACACCTTATGCGACTGATCCTCGGCTCAGGCAGCCCGCGCAGGCGGGAGCTTTTGGCGCAGCTGGGGATTGTGGCGGACGATATCCGCCCGCCCGACATTGACGAAGACCCGCATCCCCAAGAGTTGCCGCGCCCGTATTGCGTACGCTTGGCGCGGGAAAAGGCGCTGGCGATTGAAGCGGATGACGGCGACATCGTGTTGTCGGCAGATACCACGGTCGCTTTGGGGCGGCGCATCATGGGCAAGCCCGAAGATTCAGCTGAGGCGGCAGAGTTTTTGCACCGACTGTCCGGGCGCAGGCATAGTGTGATCACGGCAATCGCCGTGCGGAGGGGAACTCAGGTCTGGGAACGGGACGTTGTCACGCAAGTGAAGATGAAGTCGCTAAGCGATGCCGAGGTGAATGCCTACCTTGCTACCAATGACTGGCAGGGCAAAGCAGGTGGGTATGCCATTCAGGGACCGGCGGGTGCGTTCATCCCTTGGATCAATGGCAGCTTTAGTGCCGTCGTTGGATTGCCCTTGGCGGAAACGGCGAACTTGCTGGTTGCGGCCGGGTATCCGCTGTACGAGCCTGCTTCATGAAGGGTCGTTTGATCGCACTGGACCATGTTGGCGAGGTTGAGGCCGCAGCCTTGATGGTGGACGGGCAGGTGGAAGATCTGTTTGTGGCCAGCGACCTTCCTGCGCCGGGGACGATCTATCGCGCGATTGTCGAACGGCCCATGAAAGGCCAGGGCGGCATGTTCCTGCGCACGCCAGATGGGTCGGCATTTGTGCGGCAGGTGATAGGTTTGTCACCGGGTCAAACGCTCTTGGTGCAGGTCACCGGATATGCCGAGCCGGGTAAGGCCATCCCGGTCACCGCCAAGGTACTGTTCAAAAGCCGGTATGCGATTGTCACGCCCAACGCGCCCGGCATCAACGTGTCGCGGAGCATCAAGGATGACGACTTGCGCGAACGCCTGCTGGAAATCGCGCATGAGGTGGTGGACGCTGATGAATACGGATTGATTCTGCGGTCGTCTTGCGCTGGGGCGGATGAGGGTGAGATTGCCGACGATATTGGGGCGATGCTCGATTTGGCCACGCAGGTTATGGCTGATGCGACGGGCGATGCGGAGAAGCTGATCGAGGGCGATGGCCCGCATCTGCTCGCTTGGCGCGAATGGACGGACAAGGCCGAGATCGACAATGCCGATGGCAGCTTTGAACGGCACGGCGTTCTGGATGTGCTGGATGGGTTGTCAGCATGCGACGTGCCTTTGGGCGCAAATGCGTCGATGGCGGTAGAACCCACCCGCGCCCTGGTGGCCGTGGATGTGAACACCGGCGGAGACACCAGCCCGGCGGCTGGACTGAAGGCCAACCTCGCGGCCGTCAAAGATCTGCCGCGCCAGTTGCGGTTGCGTGGTTTGGGCGGGCAGGTGGTCATGGACCTTGCGCCGAGCCCAAAGAAAGACCGCCGTCAGATTGAAAGCGCCCTGCGTGCCGCGTTGAAGCGCGACAGTGTTGAGACGACATTTGTCGGGTGGACGCCTTTGGGCCATATCGAATTGCAACGCAAACGCGACCGACTGCCTTTGAGGGATCTTCTGTCATGAGCTGCCCTATTTGTGCAAAAGACACGGTTCCCAAGATGCGCCCGTTCTGTTCCAAGCGGTGTGCTGATCTTGATCTCGGGCGGTGGTTGACGGGGTCGTATTCTGTTCCGTCGGATGACCCCGAAGACATTGAGGCCGCCCATGAAGCGGCCCAGCAGCCGCGACCTGACAGCGATAAACTGCACTAGGTTCTTGTCACCCCCGACGCTCGTGGTACGCCTTGGGTATGACTGATCTGACCAACATGCCGGTGATCCGCCCTGCAGGGCTGTGTGGGCTGTTGGTGACGTTTGGTCTGGAGCTGACCGAGCCAGCAAACCGTGCCGCTTTGGCCTTCGCAGCAGCGGTAGAACGGTCAGGGATTGAGGGCATCGAGGAATGCGCGCCGTCGCTGGCGTCGGTTTTTGTGCGATTTGACCCGCTTGGCCTGAGGCATGAGGCGTTGACCCAAGCGCTTGAGCAGCTTCTCGGTGGTCAGGACTGGTATGCGGCACCCATGCCCACTGGTCGGCGGTTCATTCGGGTGCCGACCGTGTATGGCGGAGGCCTCGCGCCGCAGCTTGACGAGGCGGCAGAGGCGGCTGGGGTGACGGCTGACGAGGCGGTTCAGTCCTTGTCGGGTTCGCGTGTGCGGGTCCAGACCATCGGGTTTGCTCCGGGCCAGCCCTATCTTGGCTTGCTGTCGCCTGAATGGGATATTCCGCGTCAGACAAACCTGACGAAAGCGGTGCCCGAAGGTGCCTTGGTTGTGGCGATCCGGCAGCTGGTGCTGTTTTCGGTGAGCAACCCGACAGGCTGGCGGCATGTCGGACAGACGGCATTGAAACTGTTTCGCCCAGATGCCGACGACCCGTTCTTTCTGCGCCCCGGTGATGAGGTGCAGTTTATCCCGGTGGAGCCGGGCGGTCTTGCGCAGCATGAAGGTGACCCGGACGGTGGCGCGATCATTGAGGTGCTGAGATGAGCCGGTCGTTGATTGTGCACCGCATTGCGCCGGGGGCCACGGTGCAGGACCTTGGGCGCAACGGATATCTGGCATTCGGTCTGTCGCGCGGTGGGGCGCTGGACCGAACCGCGCTCTACGAAGGAGCAGCTTTGTTGCGGCAGGATGTGGCGTGTGCGGCTTTGGAATTGCCCGGCGCAGGCGGAATGTTTGAGGCGACGTGCGACCTTCGCATTGCGCTCACCGGTGCCCCGATGCGGGCGCAGGTTGAAGGCACGGCCCTGGTGTGGAATGCGTCACACGTCTTGCCAAAGGGCGCGCGGCTTGAGATTGGCGCGCTGATATCGGGAAGTACGGGGTATTTGCATGTCGGCGGCGGGTTTGACGTGCCGGAGCGTTTGCATGCGCGGTCAGCACATCTTGCGGCCAAGGTTGGCGCAGTGGTGGTTGGCGGCGCGCATTTGCCAGTGGGTGTGGATGCACATGACGAGGTCGGTATGGCCTTGCCTTTGGACCGACGGTTTGACGGCGGTGCAGCGCGGTTGGTCGAAAGCTTTCAAACCCACTTGTATGATGCGGACACACGCGCTCGATTTGAAGAAACCGTCTTCAAACGGGATGCGCGGGCGAACCGGATGGGGATGCGGTTGAACTCGGATGGGGATGGGTTCTTTGCGCAAGGCGGGCTGAACATCCTGTCTGAGACGATTGTGCCGGGCGACATCCAGGTGACCGGAGACGGAACACCGTTTTTACTCATGGCGGAAAGCCAAACAACCGGGGGATACCCACGCATCGGCACGGTAATTCCGGCGGATTTGGCGAAGGCAGCGCAGACGCCAGCGGGGGGTGAGGTGACCTTTTCGTTTGTGTCACGCGACGAGGCTTTGACGGCGGAGGAACGGCACCGTGCGTATCTGAAGTCGCTGCCGGGATTGTGTACTGCGCTGGTGCGAGACCCGGCAGAGATGCGCGATCTTCTATCCTATCAATTGATCAGTGGTGCAACGGCAGGTGAGCCATAAAAATGAAGGATTCCAAAGGGATGCATGTCGATCTGAATGCAGATATGGGAGAAAGCTTTGGCCCTTGGCCGATGGGATCAGACGCCGCTTTGCTTGAGGTGATTACGTCCGCCAATGTGGCGTGCGGATTTCATGCTGGCGACTGGGATGTGATGTCTTCGACTATGGCGTTGGCGGTCAAGAACGACGTCGGTATTGGTGCGCATCCGGGTTTTCCTGACCTGCAAGGCTTTGGTCGCCGCCGCATGCAGATGAGCCATGACAGCCTGCGCAATCTGGTGCGCTATCAACTCGGTGCGGCGCAGGCGATGGCACGGTCTGTCAGTGGTGAGGTTCGTCATATCAAGTTGCATGGGGCGTTGGCGAACATGGCCTCGGAGGATGAGGCTATGGCCACTGCCTGTTACGAAGGCGCTTTGTCCGTTGCCCCAGACATCATTGTCATGGTTCTGGCCGCGACCAAGCAGCAAAGCGCTGTTGAAGCCTTGGGGTGCAACTGGGCAGGTGAGATCTTTGCGGACCGGGCCTATAACGACGATGCGACACTAGTAGACCGGAGCTTGCCTGGATCGGTCATTCACGACCCGGATATCGCCGGCCAGCGGATGGTTGAGATGGTGAAAGCCGGGGCAATCATCACCGAAAGCGGGAAGCACATTCCTGCTGCGACTGACACGATCTGTTTGCACGGTGACGGCAAAACCGCCGTCGATATCGCGCGCACTGTCCGGTCTGCGCTGGCGGAAGCGGGCGTGTCGCTCAAACGCTTTGGGGCGCGTCAGGGCGCGATGAGCAACACCTGAACATCGGCCACATTGGTGCCGGTGGCTTGGGTGATCAAAAGATCGCCCGCAGCCTTGAGCGCGGCATGGCTGTCATTGTTGGCAAGCAGGGCGTCTGCATCCGGGATGCGAGCGGCTGTGCCTGCATCAACCACCCCGCCAGCGGCATCTGTGGGACCGTCGCGACCATCTGTGCCGCCGGAAAAGAACACCCATGTGCCGTCAAAGGCTGGGGCCTGCATCGCAACGCGCAAGGCAAGTTCCTGGTTGCGTCCCCCCAAGCCAGTGCCGTTGAGTTTTACGGTTGTTTCGCCACCGAAAATCAACGCTGTGGGTTGGGTGACCTCATGCAATTGCGAAACGACGAAGGTGGCGGCATCGCTGACATCGCCCTCCAACGCATCGCTGACGATTCTGGCATCCAGTCCAAGGGATTGCGCTTCGTTCTGCATGGCGATCAAAGACAGTTTGTTTGATCCTACAAGCGTGTTTGAGGCGTTATGGTCGTGAGTGTCTTCTGCATCTTTTGCGCTTTCCAAATGTATGCGGATGGACGTTGGAACACTGTCCCAAATGCCAGTATCCTTAAGCGTCTTCATGGCAGTCGCCGCTGTGCCAATCGGGCTGACCGTCGGGCCGGACGCAATCGCGCGGAGGTCGTCGCCGATCACGTCGGATAAAAGGTAAGCCGTGACGGGTGCAGGGGCCGCGCGTTGGACAAAACCGCCACCTTTAAGTCGGCTAACCTGCTGGCGGATCATGTTCATCTGAACGATGTCGAGCCCTGCCGATAAAAGAAGCGCGTTCAGCTTTGCCTTGTCCTCTAACGTGACGTCATCAGGGGGTGCCGGAAGCAAAGCCGAGCCGCCGCCGGATATCAGCGCGATCACGCGGTCTTGGGGACCAGCCGTATCGAGTATCTGGATCACACGTTCCGCTGCGGCCGCCCCGGATGCGTCAGGTACGGGATGTCCGGCGCGCATGATCTCTGCGCCCGGCACGTCGCTCGTGTTTTCGTGATGCGTGACGGCGAGTGCGATGTCTGGGTTCGGCACATGATCCAAAGCCTCGCGCAGCATTGCTGGGGCGGCTTTTCCGATGGCGATCAGGATCGTGCGACCTTGGGCAGCCGCAGGCGGATTTTCGGCAAAACCGCGACGGACAGCGATCGCCGGGTCTGCGGCTTTGACAGCGGCATCGAACAGCAGGCGGGCGGTGGTGCGGAGATCATGGCGAGTGGTCATGCGTGTAATTGATGGCTCACAGGCCGGGATGTCAAACAGGCTCCGCCTTTGTTGCCTTCCATCGTGTTCCGTTCGCCTTGGCCGCTTGGACCGGTCCAGACCATTTCCCAGGTTTATACGACCCAAAGGCGACTTTACCTTGATTTATCAACCTGTTGGAAATGGTGGGCGACCTAGGAATCGAACCTAGCGTGCGTCTCCGCGAGGGAGTTACAGTCCCCTGCCACACCTTGCGGCCTGTCGCCCACTGACGCGTCAGACCCTGTCTTCGGCGTGAGCGGGTGATTACAATTGGCCCCTTGCGGCGTCAACAGGAAAATCCGATGTACGCAGGGACGTTTGAAAAGGGGCTGATATGGCCAAAAAACCGAAATGGGTGGTGGCCAAGGAGCAGTCCAGAAAGGCAGCCGCGGCCGAGACTGTTTGGCTCTTTGGAGTGCACGCTGTGCGCGATGCATTGGTGAATGAAAAGCGGCAAAAGCTTCGCTTGGTTGTGACATTGAATGCGAGGGACAAATTAGCGGATGACATCGCTGCGGCGGGGATTGAGCCGGAATTGAGCGACCCGCGCAAGTTTGCCGCCCCGCTTGATCCGCAATCTGTTCATCAGGGGGCCGCGCTGGAGGTCAAACCTTTGAACTGGGGCCGGTTGGAGGATGTGGCGCTGGGTGGGCTTGATGGCCCGCCGCGTTTAATCCTGCTCGACCGGGTGACCGATCCACACAATGTAGGTGCGATCTTGCGATCTGCCGAGGTGTTCGGCGCGTCTGCCGTGGTGGGTACCCTGCATCATTCTGCGCCTGAAACCGGGGCTTTGGCCAAGACAGCATCGGGCGCGTTGGAGCGTCAACCCTATCTGCGGGAACGCAATCTGGCAGATGCCATGGAGCGGTTGCGCGCCATGGGATATTCCATATTCGGGTTGGATGGGGACGCAGAGCAGACCATCGAAGATGCTGTTGCGCCGATGCGGGACCGACCGATTGCTTTGGTGATGGGCGCCGAAGGGCCGGGATTGCGACAGAAAACAAAAGAGACTTGTGACGCTTTGGTCAAAATCCCCTACGCACGCGCCTTCGGGTCGCTGAATGTGTCGAATGCGGCGGCAGTCGCGCTTTATGCCGCGCGGGCATGACTTGTAAGGTTTGACTGCGTTCCCAACATCTTGGGCAAAGGAGAGACCATGCCAAACGGGACAAAGATCGCCACGTGTTGTTACTGCGGGACGCGCGCAGCGCTTGTTTTGCGCGGGGAGGACCGCCACGAGCTGAGCTGTGCCGCTTGTGGTGCGCCGTTGCATGACATGAAGATGCTGCGATCCGAAGCTGTGCACACGCCGGTCTCGACAAAGGAGTTCAACCCCTCGCGCCCCAAAAAGAAAGAACGCAAAGCGGGGGTCACCCCGTTGCCTGCATGGGAGCGGAAGGCGGGCTATTCCAAGAAAAAAAAGAAGAAACGCAAAACGTTGACTAAGCGCTTTTTCGAGGAAGCGTTTGACGTGTTGGAAGACATTTTCGATTAGACTGTTCACGTCGAGTGAACGGGACGTTCCGCTGGTCATTTCGAACGCCGTGATCTAAGTCGCAGGTGCAAAGACGGAGGCCCCGCGTGAGCACATTCGAAACCCCTGGTCCGGTCGAGGAAAACTGGCGCGATGCGATCTCTTCGGTGGAAGAGATTATTGACGACGCGCGCAACGGCAAAATGTTCATTCTGGTTGATCACGAGGATCGCGAGAATGAAGGTGATCTGGTCATCCCGGCACAGTGGGCGACGCCGGATGCGATCAACTTTATGGCCAAGCACGGGCGCGGGTTGATCTGTTTGGCGATGACCTCGAACCGGATCGAAGAGTTGGGTCTGGAGCTGATGTCGACCAACAACTCATCGCGGCACGAAACTGCCTTTACTATCTCTATTGAGGCCCGCGAAGGGGTGACCACAGGCATCTCTGCCGCCGACCGCGCGCGGACTGTCGCGGTGGCCATCGACGGCACCAAAGGTGCGCAAGACATCGCGACGCCGGGGCATGTATTCCCTCTGCGCGCCAAGGATGGCGGCGTGTTGGTGCGTGCGGGTCACACGGAAGCGGCAGTCGATGTGAGCCGTCTGGCAGGGCTCAACGCGGCAGGTGTGATCTGCGAGATCATGAACGAAGACGGGTCCATGTCGAGGCTGCCGGAACTGGTGGCGTTTGCGCAGCTGCATGGGCTTAAGATCGGGACGATCAGCGATCTGATCTCGTACCGTCGTCGCAACGACAACCTCGTGCGGGTGCGCGAGCAGAGCGTTGTTTCATCGGAGTATGGTGGCGATTGGGACATGCGAATCTACACCGATGAAACGCATGGGGACGAACATATTGTGCTGTCCAAAGGCGATCTGTCTGGTGACGATCCCGTCCTTGTTCGGATGCACGCGATGGACCCCATGCTGGATGTCATTGGCACAGGGCCTAAAGGGCGGGCTGATGAGTTTCAGCATGCGATGCAGGCTGTTGCCACTGAAGGGCGGGGTGTGGTTGTGCTGCTGCGCGACACATCCATGAAGCTTGATGTGGGCGATGGCGTGTCGCCGAAAACATTGCGCCAGTATGGGCTTGGCGCGCAGATTCTGTCGTCCCTTGGCTTGTCAAAGCTGACTCTCTTGACCAATTCACCCACGCCGAAAGTTGTTGGGCTCGAGGCATATGGTTTGGAAATCGTTGGAACGCGCAAAATCTCGGAGTTGGGATAATGGCATCAATTGAGCATTACACGTTGGACCGGCCCAGTTTCGACGATCCCGTCAAAGTCTTGATCGTGGTTGCGCCGTACTACAAAGATATCGCAGATCAGATGATCGCTGGTGCCAAGGCCGAGATTGAGGCCTGTGGTGGCACCCATGATCTTGTTGAGGTGCCCGGTGCTCTGGAAGTGCCCACAGCCATTGGGATTGCAGAGCGGATGTCGAACTTCGACGGCTATGTCGCGCTGGGCTGTGTGATCCGGGGGGAAACGACGCATTACGAGACGGTGTGCAACGATAGCTCGCGCGGGATCACATTGCTTGGGCTTCAGGGGCTGTGCATCGGCAACGGTATTTTGACAGTAGAAAACATGGAGCAGGCGCAGGCTCGGGCTGAGGTGGACGGGCAGAATAAAGGTGGCGGTGCTGCCGCGGCGGCCTTGCACCTGATCGCGCTCAGCCGTAAGTGGGGCGCGGCTCGCAAAGAGGTGGGCTTTGTTCCGCAGCGTGATGAATATCAGATTGCGGGAAAGACCAAGGATCCGAAGACCGCATGAGCTCTGCCTCCGCCCGCAAGAAATCTGACGAAAAGCGCCAGAAACGGTCCGCTTCGCGGCTCTATGCCGTGCAGGCGCTGTTTCAGATGGAACAATCCGGCCAGTCTGTTGACAAAGTGGCTGTGGAATTTCTGGATCACCGGTTCGGGTTGGCGCAGGAAGACGGTGCAGAGCTTGTGGAAGGCGATGTCGACCTGTTTCGCAAAATCACCGATGAAGCGGTGAACTATCAGGCAAAGATTGACCAGATGACCGACCGTGGTCTGGTTGCGAAATGGCCGATTGCACGGATTGATCCCACCTTGCGGGCGCTGTTCCGCGCGGCGGGTGCAGAATTTGTAAGTACCGAAACGCCGCCAAAAGTGGTGATTACGGAATATGTTGATGTGGCGCGGGCGTTCTTTCCCGAAGGCAAAGAGCCGAAATTTGTGAACGCTGTGCTGGATCACATGGCACGCGAGGCGCGGCCCGAGGCGTTTTGATGCCGCTTTGCATGATCAACCTTTGATTAAGCATTGGTCCGGTCTAATTTCCTTCGGACAGCGAAAGGGATCGTCATGCCTGACTTGATCAAAATGTACATCCGTCACAGCGTCATTGGGTTTGCGGTATCTGCGGTGTTTGTGGCGATGCTGCTTTACTTCAACGTTGCGAACCTTTGGCATCTCGTCACGCATACGGATGTCGGTTTCCTGGCGGTGTTTCTGCTTTGGCTGTTCAATGGCATTGTTTTTGCCGGTGTGCAGTTTGGCATCGCGATCATGTTGATGAGTTCGGATGACGATGATGATGACGACGATGATCATCGCGGCCATCCCATCGGTCTCACACCCGTACGGGTTCCAGCGGCTGCGCCGCGTCGCGGTGTGCAAGGGCTTTACGGGAAAAGGTAAAGCGGCGGGACCACACCAACCGTGCGGTTCTCTCATTCCCGAGGACCTGTATATACAGGTGGGCGCCAGGTAACCGGGCCAGGACCCGGACAGAGCCAGCTCCCTCGGAATTGCTTAAGGCCACCGGAATGCAACCTGTCACGAGAAGGGCAGAACCCGCCTGTGCGGGGACATAAGCCGCAGGTGTGTCGCCGACAAGGGTCAGTCTTGTGGTGTGACCATACGGTACGTTTCAAGCTCTTCCGGCAACAGCACGTAGATCTCGTCTGATGGCGTGGTGAGCGCGTGCTGCATGACCAGCGGGTCGATGCCCATGTTGTTAAGATAGGCCATGACCTCTCCCTGTCCGCGCTGAATATCCTCGACCGCGACAAAGGCAGGCAGGATCGTGCTTTCGCCGAAATAGTGCTGGTGGACACCAATGGCGGCCCCGTCTTCGGCTTGGCGAGTGGTGCCGCTGGCAAAGACATAGGGGCAGGCGGAAAAGCAGTATTCGCCTTGAAGAACGCGGGTCGTCACGTCGCGGGAGCGCAGGGCACGGCCGAGAACCAGCGCATCGCGCACCGATCCGCCGGGGCTTTGCAGGATCAGCGTGTCTATCGGCGTGGTTCGTTGATCCATAAGGCCGATGATCCGTTCCGCATCCCCCGGTGAAATACCACCTTCGAGACGGACCAGACCTACCGTGTCCGTCTCCGTAAGCGTGAGCCGGGGTGGCAGGGTGCCCGGATCGCGGATGGGGTCGAGATTGGGCATGGCGCGGTCCGGGTCAAATTGACGACGCTGGTCGCCGGGGCGAACGGGATCGGTCAGTTGAGGTGCGGATGGGCCGAAGCTTGGGAGGGATAAGTTGCCGCGCATGTCGCCAAGGACCAGCAGCGCACCAATACCGAACTGGAAGATCAGCACTCCGGTCAGCACGCGCGAGATGCTGGAGCGGTTCACTTGGTGTCACCCCTGAGCGGTGTGACTTGTGCGTCTGGTTTCGGAGGCTCTGGTTTCGTGGCAGCGGGCAGGGCGCCTGTGCCTTCGGCGGCGTCTTCTACGTCGCGCAGGGCGGTGACTGCTGCGCGTAGTTCGGCAAGCGTAAGCGTGTCTTCGATAGCTGCCCCTTCGCGGCCGCTGCGGATTGCCGATTGTGTGACGGCGAGGATGAGGACGAGAACCGCTGGCAAGAGGTCGATGGCAATAGCCCCGGCCCAGGATGGCAGGAAATTGCGTGCATAGAGGATCACCGCGTCAGCCGCCGAGATGGGCGCGTAGGTGACGTCTGTTGCAGGGGTCAGAGCTTGCACGTCACGTGCCGCGTTTTCGAGCGTGGCGGCGCGTTGCACCAGAACGTCGAGCACGGATGTGATAGTCGCGGCCTGATCGCCACGGTTTTCCTCGGTTCGACCATCGAGTTCCGGCAATACAACAGAGGCCGCAAGATCTTGCGCCGCGCGTTCCACGAGGGTGGCGACCGAGAGCTGGCGCATTTGCGAGATCAGGCCCTGTAATTCGACCGCAGCCGTGGAAAACTCGACGGACCTTGCCTCGACCGGGCCTGGTTCGACGGTGAGCGCCCGCATACGAGACAGGATCGCGTTGCCCCGGTCGAAAGCGGCTTCGATACGGGGTGTTTGCAGGGCAATCTGGTTTTCGAGCGCGCTGAGCTCCGCTGATTTCTGGCGCAAGACCCGGAATACCGCGCCGCGCCCGGCAAGGCCCGACAGGGTACCTTCAGCTTCGAGTTCGGAGAGATCCTCAAAGCTTTGGCGCACACGGGCCACATCCCGTTCAAGCGCCTGCGCCGATAGTGCGATGTCATGTGTGCGTTCGAGCGAGTTTTGGTAATCCTGCACGGTTTTAGCGAGGTGCTGTTCGACCGCCGCGGACCCGGCAAGCGCTGCGGCGTTCAGCCAAGACGACATCGCGACGATGGCCACGCTTCCCAGGCCCATGGCGCAGAGCAGACCAATGCGGGCCCGCGCAGTGCGCACAGCAGGGAAGAGCCGCAGCAGGTAGGACCAGAAAACGAAGATGCCCACAGAAACGGCCACCGAATAAGCGATGGCAGCAAAGACCGACATTGCCCCGTTTTCGTCCAGCAATGACGACACACCAAGATACGTGTAGATGCCTGACGCGACGGCCAAGACCCCTAGCGCGGTGCCCGAAAACGAGTCGAGCCACCCAAGATGGCCCTCAAGTTCGCGCGCGTGACGCACGCCGCGCGCCTCGGCTCGGGACAGTGAACTGTGCTGCGACATGTGCGCGTCCTCTAAGTGCATCGCCGCAAAGGTAATCTATTTCTTAACAAGATGAAGGGTGACCCAAGGTGGACTTGATTTTGTTCACGAAATGTTCATACCTTTTTGCATGAACGTTTTGACTGATCCACAGCACGTGCCAGACCTATTGCCCGGCCAATTGCTGTCGCGTGGCGTGTGTCGCCACTTGGCGAGCCACGGCTTTTCGGTGATCGAGGAATTTGTACCGGACCGGGGTTTGCGGGTGGATGTGATCGGGCTTGGCCCGAAAGGCGAGCTGTGGGTTGTGGAATGCAAGTCATCCCGCGCCGACTTTCAGTCTGACCATAAGTGGGAAGGCTATCTAGAGTGGTGTGATCGTTATTTCTGGGCAGTCGATCTGGGGTTCCCGACTGAGCTTTTGCCTGAAGAGAGCGGTCTGATCATCGCGGATGCCTATGACGCCGAGATCGTGCGCATGGCACCGGAAGTGAAACTTGCCGCACCGCGCCGCAACAAGTTGATCCGCAAGTTTGCCGCGCACGCCGCCCGTCGCTTGCACGCGCTCCGGGATCCGGACGCGCAACTGAGCGCCTGGGCCTGAACCACTACTCTTGCGATGTTTCGGCAGGGATCAGCCGATCCTAATAATCATTTTGCGGCAACGCACTGTGTTGCGTAGGCTTTGAGCATTCAAACCTTTCTATTTCAAATTTTTCGTTGGAGGAGATCGTCATGCCGATGCCCGGATATCCACATGGGCCGCATATCATGACCTGTTTCGGGGTGGATGTGAACTTGCCCGGCATTGTCATTGCGGAAACCAAAACAGAGTTTCGCGCGCCGTTGAAAGGGATTGCCAAATACACGGGACGGCTGCTGGGGCGCGGGCGTCTGAAAGGCGAATGCGCGACGGGCGTGCAGTCTGCGCTTTGGTTGAATGGCGTTAAGATCGGTCGCACACGGCACTGGAAACCTGGGCGTCAGGTGCGCGGAAACGATATCTCGCCAGGAACTGCGATCGCATCGTTCCGCAACGGCGCATACGAGAACGATCACGCGGCGATATTCGTCAAGCAGGATGCGAAAGGGATCACGGTTTACGATCAATACAATCACCCCAGAAAACCTTGGGGGATGCGGATCCTCTATTTTAAAACAAAACGCGCAAATGATTACTCGAACGACGGAGATTACTTTTACACCATCACAACTGACTGACGTTTGACGCCATAGGTGCGGGCCAACGCGAGAATGGTCGGCGCCCAGGGCTCTGACATTACTTTGCCAGTTTGCGGGCCCCTTGCGCCGCGAGGCGGATTTCTTCGGCGATTTCATCCGCTTCGTCCGGTGCGAAATCCATCGGGATTTCAACGCCGTCGGCGATAACAAACAGTCGCACCATACCCTGATCGGTGGGGCCGATTTGCAGATTGGCTTCGATGTCGCGTTCTGTGTTGATGCCCATGATCTGGTCTCCTTCGATCAGCGGTGCATTAGCGAAACCGCATGTTTTGCGCAAGACGATCCTATTGCTTGACAGTGTCAAGCATTATTGCTTGCTTGAGGCAAGTATTATGGAGCGTATATGGACCGCATAGACAACTTTCGGGCTTTGACCCGTGACTTGACCCGCACGGTTGGATTGTTCGGCGCGCAATTGGCGGGCACGGACATGACACTGGCGGAGGTTCGTGTGTTTTATGAGGTTGGTCAAAAACCTTGGACCGGGCGTGCTTTGGCCGAACACTTGGGACTTGATGAAGGGTATGTCAGCCGGATTGTGTCCAAGCTTGAGCGCGCCGGTTGGGTGATCCGTGTCGTGTCTGACGAGGATCGCCGTGTTCGGGTGCTGACACCAACGCCCGAGGGGGCGACGCAATGCGCTGACATGGTGTCCTGGATGCGGGATCGGGCCGGTGCGGTTCTGGGCGAGGTGGCCGAGATCAACGCAGCGCACACGGATGACGCGCTTGGTCGGTTGCGGCACCATTTGGCGCAGGACGACGTTGCGCAAGAGCCTGTGATCTATCGCGACCTTGCTCCTGGTGAGTCGGGATGGATTGTTCAAAGGTTCAGCGAGTTTGCGCGCCTGACCTATGGGTTTGATGCCGGGTTTGAGGCGTTGGTGGGACAGATCATGGTGGATTACCTGTCTGACTTTGATCCGACGCGGGATCGCGTTTGGATTGCAGAACGGGCCGGGCTGCGCCTGGGCACCATCATGTGTGTGCACTCCGAAGATCCTGAGGTTGCCAAGCTGCGGCTTTTCTTTGTGGATCCGCTATCGCGGGGGCAGGGGGTTGGCGCAGAGCTTGTTGGTCGCTGCATCGATTTTGCGCGAGAGGCTGGTTACAAAAAACTTGTGCTTTGGACACAAGCCCAACTTCACTCTGCAATTCGAATATACGAGCGCGCTGGCTTTGTGTGCATCGATCGCTGGGTGGAAACGGCCTATGGGCAAACGGTTGAGAACCAAAGCTGGGACTTGGTCTTGTGACAGCGCCACTTGACGCCGATGCTGTGGTTTTACGTGTCTACGATGCGGGCGATTTTGACTGGCTGGTTGACCTGCACCGCGCGCATTACCGCGCTTCGGATGGGTTTGATGACACCTTTGCCGCCTTGGTGGCCTCCATTTTGAAGGATTTCGAAGCCAGCCATGATCCGACGCGGGAACGTGGATGGGTTGCGGAACACGACGGGCGTCGGCTGGGCAGCATCTTTTGCGTTCGGCTGACAGAGGATACCGCAAAATTGAGATTGTTTCTGCTGGAAACGCAGGCACGGGGGCTTGGGTTGGGGCGGCGCTTGTTGATGCAATGCACGGAGTTTGCACGCTCGGTCGGGTACAGACGTATCCAGCTCTGGACGCATGAAAGCCATGCGGCGGCTTGCGCGCTTTACGCCCGATCGGGTTGGACATGCACGTCATCAAAACCTGTGCACAGCTTTGGCGTTGATCTTGTTGAACAGGCCTGGGAAGTGACGCTCTGACACCAGTTCGGTCTTGCAATGGCCAAGGCGTGCCGTTATTTCGCCCTTCAGTGCCGACATAGCTCAGTAGGTTAGAGCGCTTGATTGTGGATCAAGAGGTCCCCCGTTCGAGCCGGGGTGTCGGTACCATCTTCACTCAGTCTCAACTTGAATGGTTTGCAAGAGCCGCCCGCTATCGCGGCTGAAGATGAGGATCTCGTCGGCCTCTGTCACCACCGCGTACCAATTGCGCGCCTGGGTAAACGCGGTGGCGGTTGTGCCGTCTGGCAAGGTGATTGTGTCGGGCAATGGGGCGGCGGATTGATTGTAGCGGATGACAATCAGTGACGTGATGAGTATGACCCCAGCGATCATTGTCACGGTCAGAACTGTCACCAGCCGCCGCAGGAACTTCAGGTTGGCCGGTTCTTCGACCGGGTCTTCGGGGGCGTTGTCCATGTCAGACTCCAGTTTGCGCGTCACAATCGGCGCATCACCGCCTGCGCGTCTTGATAAGGCGTTGGCGCGGGACGTGCCAGAGGAGGCAGCGCTGTCGCGCACGCGATTGGCGCGCTTGATTGCAGACGGAGCTGTTGTCCGTACCGGGGTGGTTCTGAGCGATCCGAAAGCTAAGGTGGCGGAAGGGGACGAGATCGAAATCACTCTGCCTGAGGTCGCGGAAAGCCATATTGAACCGGAAGACCTGCCGCTGGATATCCGGTTTGAAGATGACGACCTGATCGTTGTGATGAAACCGGCAGGTATGGTGGTGCATCCCGCGCCGGGAACCCCGTCGGGGACGTTGGTGAATGCCCTATTGCACCACTTCGATGGGCAGTTGTCTGGAGTCGGCGGGGTAGGTCGGCCCGGCATTGTGCACCGCATCGACAAGGACACGAGCGGGCTTTTGGTGGTTGCCAAATCTGACCGGGCGCATCACGGCTTGGCCGATCAGTTTGCAGCGCATACCGTCGAACGGGCTTATGCGGCGCTGGTGTATGGCCATCCGGATGTGGGTGATCCGCGTCTGCGCGGGGTGCGGGGCGTATCGATGGAGCCAGGATCGGTGATCCGCATCACTAGCGATTTGGCGCGACACAAAACCGATCGTCAGAAACAAGCGGTATTCTTTGGCCATGGCAAACACGCCATTACGCGGGCACGGGTGGTCGAGGTCTTTGGTGCCCCTGCAACCGTGTCGTTGGTGGAATGCCGGTTGGAAACCGGGCGGACGCACCAGATCCGTGTTCACATGGCGCATGCAGGGCATGGATTGATTGGTGACCCGGTCTACGGAGGTCGGCGCAAGGTCGCCAAAAGTGCTCTGTCAGAGAGCGCTGTTGCCGCAGTAGCTGCATTCGACAGACAGGCGCTCCATGCTGCGGTGTTGGGGTTTGCCCACCCTGTGACCGCTCAGAAGCTGCGTTTTGAAGCCGACATGCCGGACGATATGGACGAACTGATCACGCTTTTGCGAGGTTGAAACAAACGTCCCATGTGCGTGAATGCACTGACATGCGCCTGACAAAGTTATTCGTGCGCATTAAATAACATTTAACGCAAACATGCGAACCACTTGAAACCGGTCCTGCGCAACACCATATTGAATGTTAAGCGCATAAACATTGGAGGGACATGGCAATGGCAAATTACGCAAATCTCCCCGCTCCGTCACCGGAAGCAGGCCTGAGCCGGTATCTGCAGGAAATTCGGAAATTCCCGCTCTTGGAGCCGGAAGAAGAGTACATGCTGGCCAAACGCTGGGTCGAGCAGGAAGACACGCAAGCCGCGCACCAGATGGTGACATCGCACCTGCGTCTGGCTGCCAAGATTGCCATGGGCTACCGTGGCTATGGCTTGCCGCAAGCCGAGGTGATTTCGGAGGCAAATGTTGGTCTCATGCAGGCGGTCAAGCGGTTTGACCCTGAAAAGGGCTTTCGCCTCGCGACCTACGCCATGTGGTGGATCCGGGCGTCGATCCAGGAATACATCCTGCGGTCGTGGTCATTGGTCAAGCTTGGCACAACCTCGGCGCAAAAGAAGCTGTTCTTTAACCTGCGGAAAGCCAAATCGCGCATTGGCGCGTTGG
>ERZ1740070.1096-NODE-1096-length-17288-cov-6.213602_pt1 | contig 17288 bp, 15 predicted proteins | sample MGYA00581734_ERZ1740070 | MGnify/ENA primary metagenome ERZ1740070 (study PRJEB43018, sample SAMN04849744) | marine metagenome | isolation source: floating plastic debris | place: Pacific Ocean | collected 2008-09-01 | study: EMG produced TPA metagenomics...
CCCACGACCACGAAAAAAGCAACGTCCGCATGACCCGCGAAGCCTGGCTCAACCACATCCCTATCCCCGCCGACAACGTTTTTCCCATGCCAACTAGCGCAGGCGACCCAGATACAGACGCCGCTAACTACGAACAAAGTCTCAAAACATTCTTCCAGCTAGGCGAGGGCGAATTTCCCAGCATAGACTTCGTCCTACAGGGCATGGGCGACGACGGCCACACCGCCTCCCTCTTCCCACACACAGATGCCCTCAGCGTCACCGACCGACTCATCACCGTCGGTAACAACAACGGCGACCCTCGCATCACCTTCACCGCTCCGTTGATCAACCACGGCAAAAAAGTCGTCTTCCTCGTCGCCGGAGACAACAAACAGCAGGCCCTCTCCCAAGTCTTCTCCTCGGACGCGGACCCCAAAGAGTATCCAAGTAAGCTCATTCAACCCACCGCTGTCGCTCTTAGGCTTGTAGATGAAGCAGCTAGCAAAGGCCTGAAAGAGCAGTTCAAATAAAGAAACTTCGCAATAGGCGGAATTGCGCTCGCCGATCCTGTTGATAGTAAAATCACAGCATCTTCCTAACCCAGTCAGGCTATTATCGGCTACGCTCAGCCTTCGGTGGCTGCTCACTCCCGGTGGCTGAGCACAGCCGTTGACTTAGTCTCTACGTAGTAGATAGTCACTCGCCCTTCTTCACCATGATCAACTGCCCAAACTGCAACCACCAAAACCCTGATGGCGCACTTCAGTGCGAGGCCTGCTACACGCCCTTACCCGCACTAGCCACCTGCCCAAACTGCAACGCTTCCGTTCAGGCAGATGCCAGTTTTTGCGGACAGTGTGGCAGTGACCTGCGCGAGGAAACCCTGACACCTGGCAACAGTCAAAATATCAACACCGAAGCCGCCGCACCGACTCAGGCCGTTTTTCCACAGACGCCGGAGCCAGAAAGCGCAGCAGACCCCGACAGCGGAATCCAAACTCAAAACTTTTTAGTACCACCAGAAGGCAGCAGCGTTCCTGCCCCAGACATCCCTGAGCCAGGTATTCCCGACCTAGTTCCCCCAGATCCATTAATCATCCCCGAACCGATCAATGCCGTTGGCAGTGAGGAAAGCGCCTCTACCACAGGCAACTTAGGCTCAGCTTATTCAGGCACCGAACTCTCCTCTGAAATGGACCCTTTCGCTGAAGCTGAACCCGCTGTCGAATTAATGACTGAGGCTGAGCCGGCTCCTTTCGTAGAACCACCTGCAGCAGAACCTGTAGCGTCAGAACCGGCTGTTTCAGAACCGACTGTTCCAGAACCGGCTGTAGAACCATTGGCAACACCTATTCCTAGTATTAGGAAATCACCGGCTACTCAGCTCCAAATCGCCAGCGTACGCCTCAAGCAGGTGCAAACAGACACAATAATCGAGCTACCCAGAGGGCTATCTGTAGTACGGATTGGGAAACCTAATGATCACACGCCGCCTGATATTGATGTATCGGGGTTCCCGGACTCAGAGATTGTCTCTAGAGCACATGCCAGTATCCGTATAGAGGGAGATACTTACTTCCTTGAAGACGTTGGCAGCTCGAATGGAACCTACATCAACGGGCTGCCTTTGCCCGTGGGCAATCGTCATCGGCTACGGCCAGGCGATCGCATTGCACTCGGCAAAGGCGACAAGGTCAGCTTCCTCTTCGAGATAGCAAGCTGACGCGTGTTGCTTGTCCTACAACCCCATTGGTGCTCCACTGTGCCTGCATTGAACAACGTCATTACCCTGTCTTTGCTTCACCCCATCGACAAAACCCCAGTGCAAAGCTGGACGTTTGAAGAAGAGTCAGTCGTTCGCATTGGTCGCTCTGTAGATAATGACGTCGTCCTCTACAGTGCAGTCGTCTCTAGGCACCATGTCGAACTGCGCCAATGCGAAGATGGCTGGGAAATTCACAACACCGGTACCAACGGCACCTACTTAGCCGGACAGCGCATCGACAGCAAACCTGTGCAAGATGGCCTCGTTATACGGCTCGCCCGCTCTGGCCCTAATATTCAAATCAACGTCACCCGCCAGTCGAAAGGCATGTCCTCTATTCATGCACTCATGGCTAAGCAGCAAGCTGCAAAAGAAGCGGCTCAGACCAAAATGGGGTGAGCCTTACAGCGGTCTTAGAGCGGTGATAGATTTTGCTTATGTTCAATTATGTTGGGTCTTTGTCGAGCTCGCTAAAACAGGTAAGCTAAGGCAGCCAACCACAGCATAAGAGCATGTCAAGAGGCGAGCAAATCTATGTGTATCGCGATGTTGTAGGTGTACCTTACGAGCACCATGGGATTGATTGTGGTGATGGCACGGTCATTCACTACAGCAAAAGGGGTGAAGCAGCCATTTCGCGCACGCCTAGGTCAGCCTTTGCGCAAGGGAAGACGATTTATACGAAGTCGCAGCCCACTTCATTTATTGCAGACATTGTTGTAGAACGAGCCGAAAGTCGCCTTGGAGAGCAGCAGTACGATTTGTTCTTTAATAACTGTGAGCACTTTGCTAATTGGTGCAAGATAGGCCGCAGTGAATGCTATCAGCTCAGCGATTTTGGCCTGCGTTTCGACCAAATTAGGCTACCGCAGGTCGATGATTTGGGTCGAAGCGCGGCGCAGAACGAATCGCCGGAGCGGACACAGCAGCTGTTTCAAGAGGCGCTTGGGAATGTTGCGATCGCAACTCGCACCCTGCTACCTCAATACAAAGCCGCATTGAAAGAAACGCTGAGCTGGCATCAGGTGGCACAAAAAGCACTAGTCAAAAACAGAGAAGACCTAGCTAAAGCCGCGCTACACAAAAAGATTACTGCGAAAAAAGAAGCCGTTAAGATCAAAACCCAGCTCACGCAGCTATCCGACTTACAGCTAAGCCTTGAGCAAAATCAGGCACTCATACCCAATTTTGCAGTGTAGATTTAACGCTACAAATTTGATAGGGAGCTTCGGCAATACAGCTAAACCCGCAATCGAATGCCCTCAAACACCCCACAACAAATAATATTGGGTCAGTTACCCAGGGAACATATCTCCTAAAGGCGATTTAACACGGGAGATATTTGCGAGCGCACTAGTGAATGTCATAGCCAAAGACATTGGCATCCGCTTCGCCCAAATTAATATCATCGAGACCGTATTCCTTCCAGCGACGGGTCACTAGCTCCGCCATAATTGGGTCAGATTCGAGCTGTTCGCCCCATTCGTGAGCTGTCTCCGGCGCGATTTTGGTCGTAGCATCAATCCCCATACGACTACCCAGCCCCAGGCGTTCGTTCGCAAAGTCCAAAGAATCAAAGGGGCTATCCGGCAATATGAACACGTCGCGAATAGGGTCTACTTTAGAGGTCACCGCCCACACGACCTGGCGTGGATCGCGGATATTGATGTCTTTATCGACGACGATAACGAATTTGGTATAGGTGAACTGAGGCAGCGCGGTCCAAAAGGCCATGGCAGCGCGGCGAGCCTGACCGGGATAGGATTTGTCGATGGAGATAATAGCGGCCTTGTAGCTGAGGGCTTCCATGGGGAGGAAGAAGTCAACAATTTCGGTGACCTGCTGACGGAGGATGGGGGTGTAGATACGGTTAAGTGCGATCGCCATCATCGCCTCCTCTTTTGGCGGGCGACCGCTAAAGGTAGTGAGATACACCGGGTCTTTGCGATGGGTCATGCAGTGAAAGCGGATTAGCGGCGCGTCTTCATTGATGCCGCCGTAGTAGCCCATGTGGTCACCAAAGGGACCGTCAGTCGCCGTTTCGCCCGGCGTAATCGTGCCTTCTAGCACGAACTCAGACATGGAAGGCACCTCGAGATCGACCGTTTTACACTTCGCAAGGGAAATGCCTCGACCACTGTAGAGTCCCGCGAATAGCCATTCTGAGAGGTCTACGGGAATAGGCGTTGCGGCAGCGAGGATGACGAGAGGATCTACACCGATTGCGATCGCAATTTCTAAATTCTTCCCGCGCTCTGCCGCCTTCCGTAAATGCCGCGCGCCGCCCCGCACTGACAGCCATTGCACCGTCATCGTATTTTTGCTTTGAAGCTGTAGCCGATACACGCCTACGTTCGGCACACCCGTTTCGCAATCTTTGGTAATCACCAAACCCAACGTGACCACTTTCCCGCCATCTTTGGGATAAGGGCGAATCATCGGAATCTGAGTCAGATCCACATTGTCATCTAGCTTTACCACCTGCTGGCAAGCTGGCAGCCAGTCTCGCGAGGGCTTGGCCTTCACCACATCAAACAAGACTTTGCCTAAATCAATCGCCTGCGAAATCTTTTTTGGCGGCTTAGGCTGCTGCAACATACCAAGCTTTTTACCTAGCACTTCCAGTTCTTCGGGATGCTTCATCCCCATTGCCCAGCACACTCGCTCTACGGTACCGAGCAAATTCACCACGACTGGATGCGGAGAGCCCTTTACATTTTCAAACATCACCGCCGGGCCACCCGCCTGCAAAAGCCGGTTCGAGATTTCGGCAATCTCCAAATTAGGATCTACCTGCGTGGTTACCGTTCGCAGCTGACCACGCGCCTTGACGGTTTTTAAAAAGTCACGCAGGTCTTTCGCCATAGCCAAAACATACTAGAAGAGCTATGAAGGAATGTAACATTAATTCCTAAGTCAGTGCGTCCTTTTGTAGCTGCATCAGCTCACCAATACCCTTTTCGGCATAGTCGAGCATGGCGTTTAGCTGAGCGCGTGTGAAGCTACCGGCCTCAGCGGTGCCTTGGGTTTCGATATATTCCAGCTTTTCGTTCATCACAACATTAAAGTCAATATCAGCGGCAAAGTCTTCGGGATAGTTCAGGTCGAGGAAAGGGTCGCCTTCTAGCAAGCCGACAGAGATAGCAGCGATTTGGTGACGGATAGGTGAGGTAGTGAGATCACCTTTGGAAAGGAGATGTGCGATCGCATCCTCTAACGCCACATATGCCCCAGTAATCGACGTCGTCCGCGTGCCGCCATCCGCCTGAATCACATCTGCATCCACCGTCAGCGTCCGCTCGCCAATTGATTCCAAATCCACCGCCGCCCGCAGGCTACGCCCAATTAGCCTTTGAATCTCTTGCGTCCGGCCCGACAGCTTCATAAATTCGCGCGACTTGCGGGTGTGCGTTGCCCCTGGCAGCATCCGATACTCCGCCGTTAGCCAACCTTTTCCTGATCCTTTTAGAAAGCGAGGCACATCGTCATTGACCGAAACCGTGCATAATACTCGCGTGTTACCACAGTGAGCCAGTACAGAGCCAGCTGCATACTTCGTAAAATTACGCTCAAACTTGATGGGGCGAAGCTGGTCGGGCTTTCTATCGTCGGGGCGTTGCCAGGGCATAAGCGATCGCACAAAATAGTCACATCAAAACTGAGCATATAGCGTCTGCACCCAATCTAAAACAGACATTATCTGAAACATAAGTTACCCAGCGTTGTTGCGTATTGAAATAAAACAAGTGCACCAACTACGCTATATTTAGTTGGCCATAGCGCAGCCTAGACACAAAGAACGCTACCTATAGTGCTTTCAGTCAAAAACCAAGCGTCTACTTTGCGTAGTTCTACCAGCGCGCTCAATTATCCAAGCCAGTCAGCCAAGCCTGCAAAAACGCTCAATCCAAGCCATTTCTTGCAACTTTATGGTTTCTCAGCTCAGAGTCCTTCCTACCACGCTCACAAATAAAGTCAGCACTCCCGCACCAGTCCCAACCATTACGCGCCATCCGCTACTCAGCGCGATTGAAGGGACCGTACAGGTTTTCACCTCTCAGCACCGTACTTTCTTTACCAATGTCATGGTGCAGGCCATGCGAGTCGCTGAGCAAGGCCTACCAGTACTGGTTGTGCAGTTTTTAAAGGGCGGCATCAACCAAGGTCCAGAAAACCCGATGAGTATGGGTCAAAACTTGGACTGGGTGCGCTGCGGCAGCCCAACCTGCATAAAAGGACCAGACGTTGACGACGATACCAGAACCGCTGTGCAAGAACTCTGGAAACATGCTCAGCTCGCGATAAGAGGCGGTGTATACGGACTCATCGTCCTTGATGAACTCAGCCTAGCCATCGACTTTGGCCTGATTTCAGAAAATGAAGTCCTCACCCTAATCAAAGACCGTCCATCTCACGTTGAAGTCATTTTTACAGGGCCACAGATGCCCGAATCGCTACTCGATGTGGCCGATCAGGTCACACAGTTCCGCCGCAACTATATTGTGTAAATCAGCAGTATTGCGTCAGCAGTCATCGTGTAAAAAGAAGGATCGTGTAAAAAGAAAGTACGTGCAAACGGTAGGACAAACGGTAGGAGCGACATGATTAAGAACGACGCATGGATCAAAACAGCTGCTAGCGAAGGCATGATTGCGCCCTTTGAATCTTCGCTCATTCGCCGCGTTCAGCTACCAACCCACGGCCACGAAACACCCGTCATCAGCTTTGGCCTTTCCTCCTACGGCTACGACATTCGCCTATCGCCGAACGAATTTCGCATCTTTCGTCATGTTCCCGGCACCGTCATCGATCCTAAAAACTTCAACCCCGGCAACCTAGAGCCCACCGAACTCAAGCAAGACGATAACGGCAGCTACTTCATCCTGCCAGCCCATTCCTACGGCCTCGGCGTCGCCCTCGAAAAACTAGAGATGCCCAACAACATCACCACCATCTGCATTGGCAAAAGCACCTACGCCCGCTGCGGCATCATTGCCAACCTCACCCCCGCAGAAGCCGGTTGGCGCGGCCATCTCACCCTAGAGTTCTCCAACTCTTCTAGCGCCGACTGCCGAATCTATGCGAACGAAGGCGTTGTACAGCTACTGTTTTTGGAAGGTGAGCCGTGTCAGGTGAGCTATGACACTCGGAAAGGAAAATATCAAGACCAAGCTGAAGCCGTTACACTCGCACGGATCTAGACATTAGAATAAAGAAAACAGACGCAAGTTCTAGCCATCATGTTTTTTGAGATAGAGGTCGAACAAGAATGACCTACACATCTGTACGCTACAAGACTTATGAAGAATATTTGGCAGCCAACCTCACTTCAGAGCGTCATCTGCGGTTACTCAACAGTGGAGAGATTGTAGAGTTGCCACCAGAAGATGAAAACAACGTTCGTATGGCTAGCGAACTGGAATATCTACTTAAGCAGGTTGTAAAACCTAGAGAACTCGTCAGATATTCTTCTACAGAATTACAGGTTCATCCTGTGGGAGATAGGCGAGTTAACAGAATTCCAGACGTATTAGTACTCCAGCCAGAACATATTGATCTGCTAGCAGAAAAGAAAAGTAGTGCAATCTTGTTTGAGATGCCGCCACCTACTTTTGTGGCTGAAATCGTCAGTCCTGGCGGCACGCAAAGCGACAACTACAAACGCGACTACAGCTGGAAGCGTCAGCAATACGAATGGTGGCAAATTCCCGAGTACTGGATTATCGATCGCCATCGAGATAGGGTGACTGCTTTGGTACTAAAAGGCGACACTTACACAGAAAGGATTTACCAGAGCAGCGAACAAATTCAATCAGTTGTTTTCCCGGATTTACAGTTATCTATTGCTCAAATACTTGCCGGTAGAGAAGTTTAGTCTTTTTGGCTGCGTCGCCAGTTGAACCAGTTTTCGGCCCAGTCGCGTCGCCAGTGGCGGGGCTGCCAGCGAGTCTGCTGCGATTGGTTAGCAGCTGTGAGTACAAGACTCGCTAAGCCTTCGGCAACGGGTGGAGCAGGGATGCGTTCAGCGAAGCTCAGCAGTTGATAGATGGGTTGACCAATTACAGCGGCAAGGGAGACGGCCAGTTGATCTGCGCCGTCACCTAATAGATGAATGCTTTGTAGACGACCTCGTTTACAGATGAGTTTGCAGTATGAAGGAAGGGGCATTGACCTGCTCAAATCAGTGCTGTTGCCAGAGCTTGCGGTAAAAACGGTGTAGTCACCAGTGGGAGAGTAATCTTCTTTGGCAAAGCGGGGGGTAAGGCCAACTCTGGCAAATCGGTGATAGCTATGAGGAATTGAGCTGTACTCAACTCGCCTGTTAGGCACAAACAGCGCATTCCACACTGCAATTTGGGCTTCTGCTTGCGAAGTTGCATCTCCTACCGATTGCCCATGTATTAAAGATCCGCAGGCAAACACTCTAGGATGCGCCGTTTGCAAGTGCTGATTAGATAGTAGATAAGTGCGTTCGGGAATCTGTTCGTCGACGTTGGGATAGTCGCTAGCAGGATAATAGACAAAATCTGGCAGCATCAAAGCTGGCTTGATACGGCCTAAGGGTAGATGCAGTCTATTCAACTGAGCATCGCGACCTGATGCTTCTACTGGATCGATGAGCTGAATGCCCGTTGCGGTGAGCTGTGCGAGCACCCAAGATCTCACCTCGCTGTCTTCATTCGGCAAAAATCTGTTCGTCACCAGCGAAACGCTAATTCCCATTGCATTCAGCGCTTGTGACCACTCAACTGCAATAGGTGCATCGCCCCAAACACAAATGCTCTGTGGTAACGAGTTCGCTTCTAACAGCTGCTCTACGCCTGTTAAGCAATTACAAGCCCCAAACAGAGGTAAGGCCACACTCCCAAACGCCGCCAACACAGCACGAGTACTCAATTTTCGTCCGGCGACTGTCACTATTAGCTGACGCGACAACCGTTTAGGCATGGCAAGGATCACATCGACGCCGCGAGCACTCAGGACATCAGGAGAGAGCTGTGGCTGCTGAGTTTTGGCTGCGATCGCACTCCACCGCACCAGCGCCAACCAATCAAACTTAGGAGAAGGAGGTTGGCTCCCACTCGATATCTCAGCCTGCTCAAACCACTTACTCACAGATTGTCTTTGCCGCCCTTCACCCAGCTGCTGCAATCCGCGCAGCAAATGCTTAGCCTGCTGCCGCCGAAAATACGTACCTGGCGGCTCTATCAGCGCAACCCTAGCGCCATAGCCTACGGCGCTCAACGCCGCATAGCGACCTTCGAGAGTACCGCCCAAAATTACTAGATCGTAATCAGCTGCCACAGCTCACCGTGTTGGGTACAGTTTCGAGTGTTGGAAGCACATCAGCTAAAGCCGCTAGCAGTCGCTGATTGTCCTCACGAGCTTTTACCGCGACTCGAAAAAAGCGATCGCCTAGCTGCTGAAAACTCATGCAGTCGCGAATATAGATCCTGTGCTTCTTCAGTAGCTGCACCTGCAAATCTGTCGCTGACACTGCGCAATCGACCAAAAAGAAATTGGCACTGCTAGGCAGCGGAGACAATTGCTCGCAAGCAGACAGCCCTTCGAACAAGTAGGCGTTTTCAGTCTCTAGCCACTGCCATGTCTGCTGCGCAAAAGCTGTGTCTTGTAGAGCTGCAACACCTGCTGCTGCTGCAAAAGTGTTGACAGGCCAGGCATCGCGCCAGCTTTGCCAACGCTGTAGAGTCTCTGGCTGAGCCACAGCGTAACCTAGGCGAATGCCCGGCATACTGTAGAACTTGGTAAGCGATCGCAACACCACCAAATTCGGAAATTCGCTCACCGCATCAATCACACTCTGCTCACGCTCGGGTGGCAAAAAATCCATGAAGGCTTCGTCAACGACTACAAAGGCAAATTTTGAGAGCAGAGATCGCACCTTCTCTGCAGAAAAAAGCGCCCCCGTCGGATTATGAGGATTATTCAACAGCAAGCCGCAACTAGAAAGCTTGACCGTATCAGTCATATCAGATAGTTTTTTGTCCCAATGCTCAATATTCCAGCCCTCAGCATCCAGCAAATCTATGCCTAGTCGTGAAACGGAGAACGCATCCAACGCTCGGTCATAGTCGCTAAAGCCAGGTGCCAGCAGAAAAGTAGGTGTGCTTCGCTCGGCCAGATCACGAGCTGCCCAGGTAAGAAGCTCAGCTGCACCGTTGCCAGGGAGGATGTGGTCGGTAGGGATGTGGTGATGGTGTGCGATCGCCTCTCTCAGCAATCCATAGTTTGGGTCTGGGTAATCCACCACAGACGAAAAAGCCGCCTGAATCGCCTCACTCACAGAAGAAGGCGGTCCAAGCGGACTGATGCTAGCTGAAAAATCTAAAAGTTCATCAGGGCGACAGCGCGCGAGCTGAGCAGCCCAAGCCAAATTACCCCCATGAACCGGTCTAAACATGAAACATGCCAAATAAAGGAAAAAGCGTCTACTTCTTCTTTTTACCTGCCACCATTTCTTTAAACTGCTTACCTGCCGAAAAAGCAGGCACGGTCGTCGCTGGAATAACCATCGTATCGCCGGTCTTAGGGTTTCGGCCTTCGCGCTCCTTACGAGCACGAGGCTCAAACGAGCCAAAGCCTACAAGCGTCACCTTTTCACCTTTAGATACGGCTTCCATAATGGACTCTACAGCCGCTGAAATGACAGCGTCAGCTTGCTTTTTGGTTACAGAAGACTTCTCTGCAACAGTATCGACGAGTTCACCTTTATTCATGCTTATCTCCTTGGAGGATGACTGAGTTGATTCAAGCCTTAGGTTGACTTAAATGGTTTAACTTGATGGGAGCATACAGTGCCTGATGGCAAAGTTTAAAGTTTAGATGAGGATGTAAAAAAAGAGCAGAGGCAGCAACGCACAAGCAATCGCTGAAACCCTTGAAACCTCATAATTTTTACTGCCCCATTCTAAGGGGTACCTGTGCAATATGAACAGAGAAAACGCTGAATTTGTACGGATCTGAGGCTTTTTTAATAAAGTTCATCTTTCTCCCACAAAAAATCAGAAATTCTGTCTTGACAAAAAAGCCACCGTTCATCACAAAAGAAGAGCGGTGGCTTAAAATAAGCATTGACACAAATGTACAGGATTAAGACCGTTGGTTAAGGCTGACTCTCCTGTCTGTTCTCCAGCAACTGCTGCACGTCTTCACCAGGTGAGTAGCTGTAACCATAGACACTGTCATCTGCATCACTAATTACCTGCGGCGTCAGCAGCACAATAAGCTCCCGTCGTTCGCTAGTATCCGTCGTACTTCTAAACAACGCCCCTAACAAAGGAATATCGCCCAAGATAGGTACTTTGTTGACACTTGTCCGATCAGATTCTTGAATAATTCCAGAGAGAACCAGTGTTTGCCCGTCTCGAATCCGGATCTGACCCGAGGTAAGCTGCCGTCTAGAAAGCAGGGCAATAAATCCGCCATCAGCCTGAAACTCACCTGTTGGTGCGGAGATAGAAGGCGCAACGGCCAAGTTCACAAATCCGTTATCGTCAATTTGGTCGACCTGCACCTGTAAGTTGAGGCCTGCATCCTCTTTTTGAACGGTTATCGTCTCGGTAAGTCTACCCGCATCGTCAACCGTTTCTTCTCTAGTTAAGTTCGTCACGACTTCTTGAGTTAGCTGAACTGCAGCAGTCTGGCCTTCTTGAACAACCAGAGTAGGATCTGTAATCACTTTGCCTGTTCCATTTGTCACAGAGGCTTCCAAGCGTGGTAAAAAGCTGGAGGCCAAGCCTGCAACGCCGCCAGCAAAGTTAAAGTCAATAATGCCAGAACCTGACTGCTGGAAAATACCTGTCGTCCCCGTCCCCAACGAAAAGCTCGAAGTAAAATTGTCGGTGGCGTCAAGGTTAACGTCAATGACCCGTAGATTAATGGCTACCTGACGGCGACGAACATCTAGCTGTACCATCTGAGCCGTCGCAATTTCAATCTGACGAGGCGTTCCAATGAGCGTGAGTGAATTTGTTCGCTCATCACCAATGACCTGTAATCCACGTAAAAGAGGATCCGCGTCTGCGAAGTCAACGCGCTGGTTAGCAAGTGCCGACTGCGTTGTTGTCGCCTCACTTACGTTGGTACCGCCACCGACTTCTAACGCGTTTACACTCGTTGTTGAGCTCTCGCTAGAAACAGTACTCTCTGCACCCATCGAAACGAGGAAGTTAACAGCATTACTCACATCAACCTGATTGAGCCTAATGCTGCGAACCAAAACATTCCGAGCGCTATTAGGCAACCTTGGTCCAACGAAGATAGTCCGTCCAACTTTATTGGCCTCTAGCCCAGATAGCTGAAGAACATAGTTAAAAACGTTTTGCACGGGCTCATTTTCGATGTCGAGAGAAACACGAGCATCAGCGCCGCCACCTTCTGAATCAGCGCTAGTGAAAGCTAAGTTAAGGCCAGCAGCCCGAGCGAGAAGAGAAAGAACTTCGCGAGCGGAAGCATCGCGTAAGACCAATCTAGGCACACGCTCAGCGGTTCCTAGGTCAATCACATCGAGCTGAGAGTCGATATCTGAAACGGAGATGTCACCGGCTGGGGGCGCGATCGCGCGCGGCAAGAAGGGGGGTGCAACGTTTAGTGTGGGCGCACTGATGGGTGCACCTTCAATAATGACTTCCGGATTAGGGATAAGAACATCTGGCGTATCTTCACTTTGAGTGACTTGAGCAAGTTCTATCAATTGCTCAGCGGTAACCGCAGCCGCATTTTCTGTTCCATCAGGAATGGTGACTAGAGACTCAGGCAGCTTGGAGGGAGTAGCCTTTGCATTTGGACGAGTATCTAAACTAATTAAAAGCTTGTCTTCACTGGCTTGCTTTTGAATCTCACTGAGCGGAGCCTGTTCACTACCGTTGACAGTCAGCCTAACTCGATCAATTCCGATCGCCTCTAGCTCAACGCTATCGATACCAGGAGCGGGATGCTTTTGTGTGAAGCTTTCACCTTCGCTAAGTTCCAATTGCGCGTGAGCGATATCTGCTTGCAGGATACGGCCAGAGCGAGCAGTAACGATTTGAGGTGAGTCGCCCGAGGTTTCTAGGGTAAGTGCTAAACCTGACTCAGTTTTGCGCAAAGCAATTCCTTCGACGGTCGTCGCAGCGTCAGCAGAGGGCGCAACTGTGAGGGGAGCTGCAATCGCGGCTAAGGCTCCTCCTATCATTAGGCTTCTAAAATTGAGACGACGTTTCACAGGGGGTCACTCCTTGAGTCAAAACTAGCGGTGGATGAACAGATGAATAAAAATTAAACAGACATGCAAGCACGGACAGCAAGAGTTGAGAGTTAACCCCCTGTAGACGTGGCGACTTCTGGGGGCACATCAGCATCAGCAGTGGGCAGCAGTGCATCAATTTGAAAGGAAGTATCAAGCTTTGCTTTCGGCACAATGACGACTTCACCCGTAGGGCCAATAACGGTTTCGGAAACCGATTGGCCGGAGCTAACACTGAAATTGCGAACCATTAGCAGAGGCTCTAGGCGCTCCAGATTACGTAGAATGTTTTGCGTTTGCGCATAATCACCTGAGAAGCTAATGGAGTAGACTTCACGGCGAAGTTTTCCATTGATGTCTACGCCAAGGGAACTGTCGGAAACTACCCCTGTTTCACCAGGAACGAAGGATTTTAGCTGCGCTTCTAGCAAGAGCGGAGGAAGACCGCGCGATCGCACCTGATTTCTCACACCGGCAAGCGCAGCGTTGCTACTTTCAATCCGCTGATTGATATCAATTAACAGCGTATCCATCGTTTTATCGTTGGCATACAAACCGTAGATATTACGCCTGCGCTGCATAGCCACTTCTAGTTCGGCCTCTATCTTGGCAATATCCTGCAGTTGCGCTGCCTGAGAAACCAGCTGATTTTCCTTGGTCGAAATCTCGCTGCGTAGCGTTTCGTTTTGCACGGCAACGGGCTTCACCATGTTGATAAATAGATAGGCCGCGCCACCAATACCAACCAAAGCCAGCAAAATTCCAATAATCGTGGGCGTAAACTCTACGCCAAAGACGACCGGGTTCATCGGTTCGTCTAAATAATCGCCGTCCTCAGGTGGGACGAAATCTCCTAGGGCAGCCATTATTCAATTGCTCCTGTTGTTTGAAGGGCACGGATGCGAGCAGCGAGTCCCGTAGATTCCTGCTGACGGTTTAGCTCATCGAGCAATGCCGAGGCTGGCAAACTCTTAATGTCGCTAGTGATGTTGTAAGTCACCAAGGTTGCAGACTCTTCGGTTTCGGCATCGCCTGGACAACGCCCCGAAACTGAACCACCTAACGTTGCCGTCGTAATTTTGATCGACTCACTTTCTAAAAACGGAGACTTTTTCAGCGTCAACAGAAAATCGTTGACATCTTCAAAAGAACAGGCGTTACCGTTGAGCGCAATACCACCAGCAACCGACTCGCCAGTTGCAGCCTGTTGCACAACTCTTGTCAGCTGAGTACGTGCCGGAATTCTGCCCTGCATATCGCGCACAATGGCAGACCAAGGGCGAATGCGCTCAAACACGCCAGCTAATGCCTGGATTTCGGTATTAATAGCCTGCGTTTGTTGGCGAACGGTGTCTACTTGAGCCAGCTTTTGCTGAAGTTCAGAAAGCTGCATGTCTAGCTCAGCAGACTGAGCCGTCAGGGTCTCTTGCTGGTTGCGCAAGATCATCCAGTACCCACCTACACCGCCTAAGGCGACGAGTGCACCCGCTAGCCCAGCAATCATTGGAACCTTTCGACCAAACGAAGCGGCAGACTTGGGCTTATCGACGGCAACAATCGCTTCTACAGGGCGATCGCTGCGATCGTTCAAAAAGTTAATATCTATTCCATACATACCCTAAACCTCCCTCATACCCAAACCGAGTACCGTCGCCAGCCCTGCCCGCTGCGCCATAGACATCTCTTCATCGGTCTCAATCGCCAAAGAATCGACCGGGTCGACAATGCTAGCCGGCAGTCCCAACCGCTGCGCGAAAAACTCATCCAGATTTTCAATTGCACCGCCTGGCCCGGCCAGCAGCAGCTGAGCCACCTCCATGTCTTCGCCTTGGTTGAGATAGAAGTCGATAGAGCGGCGCAGCTCGTCAGACAATTCGCCCACGACTCGAAGCATTGCCGCAGTGCCCGGATTCATGCCGCTCTTGGGTCCACCGGCAATCGGTCCTGGCGGAATGGACATGCCCTGAAGCAAGTCGGCATTTCTAGAAGGCGGCAAATTCATCGCTCGGCTGAGCGCGGTTTGAATTTGGGAAGTGCCCAACGGCACCGTCCTAGAAAAGTGCGGCGTGCCATCTACCACGATGGAGATTTCGGTGCTCTCGAACTGGATGTCGACGATGGCCACAGCTTCTTGGGAGGTGAACTGCCGCAGCTGCTCGCGGATAGTGCGAATCAGAGCAAAGCTGCTCGTCTCCAATACGTTGAGGCTCAAACCTGCTTGGGCAAAGGTTTCGGTGTAGCTGTCAGTAATGTCTCGCTTCACGGCTACTAGCAGTACTCGAACCTTTTCAATGCCGTCATCATCAACAACGTAGCCGACCTTTTGGTAGTCGACATCGGCCTCGTCACGTGGAAAGGGTAGGTACAAGCTGGCTTCCTGGTTTAAGACCATCTCTCGCAGCTCGTCATCGTCTAGTTCGGAAGGGACCAAAATGACTCGGGTGACGGCGCGGCCAGGAACTGCGGTAGAAGCCTGAGAGACCTTGATCTTGTTTTCAGACAAAGTCGATTGGATGATTTCGGCCATGGTGGGGCTATCGACAATTTGCCCCTCCTCGAAGACGCCTTCAGGGACCTCGGCGGGCGCCAGGGTCTGTAGCTTTAGCTTTTGCCCCTGCTTTTTGAGGCGCACAACATTGATGCGCTCAGGCGTTAGTTCGATACCGACCCCTGACGATTTTTTAGAGAATAGTGACTTGAGTCTGTTCACGACTGCGCCTTGTCCGAATAAATATGACGGAAACGATGTTATTGGATGTTTTTATCCAGTGGATGAGCTTCGAATATGTGCGCTGAATGAAGCACGGTAAATATCCGAATTTCGACCCTAGACTGCCCAGATTCCAGCAATAAAATTACATTTGAGGCTGTTTTGAGGGGTAATAGGGGCGTGTTTGCTCGGTTGACGGGGCGTGGAGACAAGAGGCCCCGTCCCCTCCTGATATTTTTTTGGCGGGGCTCTGAGGCAAGACTCTGAGGCAAGAGATGCTTGAACCTTTTCGCGGTGGTCTGAGAGTATGAAGTGGACTTTATTTTGAACGTGGTGAACGAACGTTTAGCCACTGGCGCTCTCGATATGACCTATTCTTCCTCCTCTGATCCAGTTGATGCTTCCCAAGAGACTTGGGGCGCGCCGTTGAGTCCTGAGGCAAAGCGGGTGCTTTTGCTGGGCTCGGGGGAGCTGGGCCGCGAGGTTGCTTTGGAGGCAATGCGGCTCGGGGTGGAGGTAATCGCGGTCGATGCCTATGAAAATGCACCGGCAATGCAGTTTGCCCATCGGAGCTATGTAGCAAACATGCTTGATGGGTCGGCGCTTACAAAGCTGGTGAATGAGGTAAAGCCGGATTTGATTGTGCCGGAGGTGGAGGCGATCGCAACCCAAACCCTCATAGCCTTGGAAAGCAAAGGCTGGCGCGTCATCCCTACTGCCAAAGCCACCAACTTAACCATGGACAGAGAAGGCATCCGTCGCCTCGCCGCTGAAGAGCTGGGCTTACGGACATCACCTTTTCGCTTTGCTTCTAATGCCGAAGAATACCGCCAAGCAGTAGAAGACATTGGCCTACCCTGTGTGGTGAAGCCCGTGATGAGTTCTTCGGGGAAAGGACAAAGTACCGTTCATACCGCAGATGAAGTGGAAGCAGCGTGGACTTACGCCTTTGAGGCTGGTCGTGGGGATGAGGCGAGGGTAATTGTTGAAGGGTTTGTCGATTTTGAAACAGAGATTACGCTGCTGACGGTGCAGTCTGCCTCGGGGGTGCACTTTTGTCCACCGATTGGCCATGTGCAGGTAAGCGGCGACTATCGGGAATCTTGGCAGCCCTGCGGCTTGCATCCCGATACGCTGAAGCGCTGTCAGGATATGGCCGAGAAGGTGACGTCTGCTTTGGGTGGGTGGGGCCTTTTCGGCGTGGAGCTATTTATTGCAGGGCCAGCGGATCAGCCGCAGGTTGTGTATTTCAGTGAGGTGAGTCCACGGCCCCACGATACGGGAATGGTGACGATGGTGAGTCAAAATCAGTCTGAGTTTGCGCTGCATGTGCGGGCGATTTTGGGGTTGCCCATTGGGGAGATTGAGCTGATTCGTCCGGGCGCATCTGCGGTAATTTTAGCGGCGGCACAGGCGGATGAGCCAAAGTTTAGCGGGATGGCAGCGGCTTTGACGGTGCCGACGAGTCAGCTGCGATTGTTTGGCAAACCGAAGGCGTACAAGAATCGACGGATGGGCGTAGCGCTAGCTTTGGGTGACACTATTGATGAAGCGAGAGCGCGTGCGAAGGCTAGCGCTACGCAAGT
>ERZ1740070.1098-NODE-1098-length-17287-cov-5.190053_pt1 | contig 17287 bp, 18 predicted proteins | sample MGYA00581734_ERZ1740070 | MGnify/ENA primary metagenome ERZ1740070 (study PRJEB43018, sample SAMN04849744) | marine metagenome | isolation source: floating plastic debris | place: Pacific Ocean | collected 2008-09-01 | study: EMG produced TPA metagenomics...
CCACAGGCCAACGGCGCGTTCGATTTCGATGCCTTCTTTGCGCCCGTTGCCCAGGAGCTTGATCCGCTCGATCCTGCCGCGCGCCACAATGGCCGACCTTGACCCGGACACACGCGAAGACTGGCGCGTGCGCGATCACGCCAACGTGCTGTATGGCCTGTTCCCCACCGCGACTTTCCTGGTTCAGCAAGACCATGTCGCGATGATCCTGTCGGAACCGGTGGCGGCGGACAAAACGATCCTGAGGATCGCCACGCTCGTCCCCGCCGCAAACGCCGGCGACACCGAGCGTTGGGCGCGCAACCATCAGATCACGCGCGTCACTTTGGATGAGGATTTTGCACTGGGCGAAGGGATTCAGGCGGGGCTGACCAGCGGCGCCAACACCGAATTGATGTTTGGCCGGTTCGAAGGCGCGCTGGCCAGCTTTAACCAGACGGTGGCTGACACCATCGCCAGCGCCAGCTAACCCAAAGCCTATGACAGACCATTCCAACGATCCTCGCTTCCATCCACCCGCAGGCGGACTGGTGCCGCATATGGGTATCACGCTGATTGACGAAGGCGAAGGCTGGCTGGAAGCGCGCATGAAGATCACGCAGAACCATCTGCGTTCGGGCGCCAACGCCCTGCACGCGGCCAGCATGATCGCGCTGGCGGACAGCGTTTGCGGCTTTGCAGCGGGGCAGGTCCTGCCCGATGGAGCCAAGGGCTACACCACGATTGAGCTTAAATCGAACTTCGTGGGCACCGCCAACGAAGGCGCGTTGATTGGGCGCGCCGAAGCCGAACATCTGGGCCGCACCACACAAGTCTGGAAATCAACGGTCACGCATGAGGAAACCGGACGCACCTGCGCGCTGTTCCGCTGCACTCAGATGATTTTGTATTAGGGCAAGGCGAGCGTGCCGCCGTGAGACGGCGCTCTAGTCGTCCTCTTTCGCGTTGAGCAGACCGATCACCTGTTCGCGCAGCTCAATAGGATAGGCCGCGCTGATCTTGGCAAAGCCATCCGGCCCGTACATGCGGCTGAGCGTTGGGCCCGACACCACGAAATACTCAATCGCTGAGAGCATCTGATAGATCGCGGCGAACTTTTGCCCGAACGGCATCCAGTTCAGGCTGTCGACTTTGTCGAGCTGAACGACCAAAGCGTCGAGCCACGTCTTAAGGTACCACTTTTCCGCCGGGGCGTCGCGGCGCTGGTTGTCCATCAACTCACGCAAAAGGACGCGGGTGTCATCCGGCCGAGCCAAAGCCTCGGCGTAGATCCCCATGATCATGCCTTCAAACTGCTCTTCGGGCGTGCCCGAGGGATCCACCCCGGCGTAGGTGGCCTTCAGCAAGCGTTCCGCGATCCCTTTCAGAACCTCGGCGTACAGGTCTTCTTTGCGTTTGAAGTAATAGAGCAGCGCCTGTTTCGTGAGATCCAGCTCGCCTGCAATCTGCGCAATGCTGGCGCCGTAAAAGCCGCGCTCGGCAAACTGGCGAAGGGCGGCGGCTAACAGCCTTTCGCGCGTATCCTCTGTGGGATCGGCGAGCGCGAACGCTCGCGGTGGTTCCGTTTTCGGCATGCGTCCCTCAATCGGCGATCCGATGGAACGCGCCTGCGTGAAAGACCAGCGGAGCCCCGCCGGTGGCCTGGTGCATTCCGATCACCTCGCCCAGCACCATAGTGTGGTCTCCGGCGGGGTAAAGCGACCATTGCTTGCACTCAAGATAGCCCAGCGCCCCTGCGATGGCCGGTAACCCGCGCTTCGTGCGCTCAAAATCGGTCAATTGCAGATCGCGGCTGCCGCGTGTGGCGTAGCGCATCGCAAGGTCAAGCTGCTCGTGAGCGAGGATCGAGATCGTGAATTCCTGCGTCGTTGACCACAGATCAAACTGGCTGGAATCGTTGCCCAGGCTCCAGCACACCAACAGCGGATCAAGCGATATCGAGACAAAGGAATTGACCGTGATACCAGCGATATCGGCATCCGGATCGTTCGCTGAAACCACGCACACGCCGGTTGCGAACTGGCCCATCAGGCGGCGAAAATTCGCCGGGTCCATCGGGTCTGCGGGCAAAACGTCGTGCAAAAGGAAGGCTCCAGAGCGTTGATCGGCCGCTGGGGACCGTCGTAAATTGGATTTGCGCTGATCATATGGGCGCTGCGGTGCCGTTGTGCCAGTTCCGCGCGCCTGTCAATCAACCTCCACGATGAACGGGCGAAACGCCAAGCGGTGCCCGGTGGTCAGGCAATAAGCCGTTGATTAGGGCTGTTGAGCGTCGCTGACGGCGCTGCCTTGCGCCTCCCAAGACCCGCCAAGTGCGAGGTTCAGGCCCACCCATTGATCGATCCTTTGGCGGCGAACGCTCACCAGATTGCGCTCGGCAGAAAACAGACGCTGCTGAAAGTTCAGCACGTCGATCAGGTCAATCTCGCCTTCCTGATATTGCAGCTGGGCTAGCGCATAGGCGGTGCCCGCGTCTTCGGCGGCGGTCTCAAGGATCATCTCGCGCCGGGCGAGAACCTGCACCGCGTCGAGACTGTCTTCCACCTCGCGCAAAGCGCTGAGCGCGGTCGAGGCGTAGAGCGAGACGGCGGCGCGGCGATTGGCATCGGCTTCGTCTTCCTGCGCGCCGCGGAGACCGGCATCGAACACCGGCTGCAGGATGTCACCAATGATTGACCATACGAAGTTGCTGGAATTGAGGATATCGCCAAGGCTTGTCGACGCGCCCCCGACGGCCCCGGTGAGCGTAATCCGCGGCAGTTGCGCCGCTTTGGCCTGGTCAAGATTGCCATAGGCGGCGGCCACGCGGCGCTCGGCTGCGATGACGTCAGGGCGACGCTCAAGCAGCTGGGACGGAAGCCCAGCGGGCGGCGCAGGCGGGGCTTCGGGAAGGCCTTCGCCCAGCGCCACGCTTTGCGCCGGATACCGGCCCAGCAACACTTCAAGCGCGCGCCGTGCGGCCCGCGCGCCCTGGCGCGCCTGTTGCAGGCTGTCGCGCGCGGCTTGCAGGTCGGCTCCGGTCGTCGCGGTGTCTTGCCGCGAGGCGAAACCCTCGCGATAGCGCACGCGAACGATGCGATCGATTTCCGCCAGAGCGGTGACGGTGCGCTGGGCCACGCTGACTTGCTCGGCGGCTTCGATGCTGGCGAAATAGGCGGAGGCCACGCCAGCGGCGAGCGAATACTGGGCAAAGCGCAAATCCGCTTCAACCGCCTGGGCGCTGGCGTAGGCCGCGTTGCGCCCGGCGCGCACCCGGCCCCACAAGTCCACCTCCCAACCGCCTTGCAGGGTCGCCTGATAAAAGGTCTGGTTCAGAGCAAAGGGGTTGGGCGTGTCCGTGCGGTCGGCGTTGAAGTTGGCGTTGATCTGAGGATAGAGCGCCGAGCGCGCCTGCACCACCAGAGCGCGCGCTGCATCCAGACTGGCGGCGGCGGCGCGGATATCGGGGTTGTTCGCCTGCGCTTCAAAGACAAGCTCGGTCAGAACCGGATCGCCAACCGCTTCGATCCATCCGATGCGCACGTCGCCCGGCGTGGCGCCATCGACCGCCCAGGTATCAGGCAGGCTGGGCAGACTTTGCGCGGTGGCCGCGGCGATATCTTCGTCTGTGCTAAGGGTTGCGCAGGCGCTGAGCGTTAAAGCGGCGCTTGCGAGGATTAGAGCGCGCGCAATCATGCAGCGGCCTCCTTTGCGCCAGAGGGCGGTTCGTTGCCAGCGCGCTCATCGCTCGAAATGCCAAAGAGGGCGGCGTAGACCACCGGCACGACCAGCAAGGTCAGCGCGGTTGCAAAGCTGAGGCCAAACACCAGCACCACCGCCATCGACTGAAAAAACGCGTCGGTGAACAGCGGGATGACGCCCAGCACCGTGGTGCCTGAACCGAGCAACACCGGTCTCACACGGCTGGCCGCGCTGTCGACCAGCGCGTCCATGCGCGGTTTGCCTTCGCCGATTTCAAGATCGATCTGGTCAACCAGCACAATCGCGTTCTTGATCAAAAGCCCGGCCAGAGACAGCACGCCCAGGATCGCCATAAACTCGAACGGGACGTTCATGACCAACAAGCCAATCACCACGCCCACCAGCGCAAGCGGAACGACCGACCAGATCACCAGCGGCTGGCGCAAGGCGTTGAACAACACGATGGTGACCAGGATCATCGCGCCAAAACCCAGCGGGATCACGCTCGCCAGGTTGCCGTTGGCCTCTTCCGATGACCCTTTCTCACCATCCCATTTCAGCGAATAGCCGGGCGGCAATTCGATCGCTTCGACAGGGCCTTGGACCCGTGTTTGCAGATCACCGGCGATCACACCGGGCGCGGGATCAGCCTGCGCTTTGATCGACCAGACATTGTCGATGCGCCGCAAGCGGCTGTCGCGAAAGACGGTTCGAATCCCGTCGGTGACCTGCTCAATCGGCACCGCCGCGCCGACCGGGTTGAGCACCTGAACGCTGCCAATATCAGAGACGTTGCGCCGCGCGCGCTCAGGCGCGCGGGCCAGGATCGGGATCAGGTCATCGTTCTCGCGGTAGACGCCCACTTGCTGGCCGGAATAGTTGCGCGCCAACGCGTCGCCTAGATCCGCGCGGCTGACGCCCGCGCGGCGCCCTTTGACTTCGGAATAAAGCGGTTCGATCGCGGGCACCCGCTGGCGCCAATCGTCCTTGATCGCAATCGCGCCGCCATCGGCGTGATAGATCTCCTGTGCTTGCCGAGCGAGATCGCGCAGCACATCAGGATCGGGGCCAGAGAACGTCGCCTCAATCTTCGAGCCGCCCCCTGGCCCCAGCACAAAGCGCCAGACCTTGCCTTGCGCCTGCGTGAAATTGTCATCGATATAGGTTTGAACTTGCGGGATCAGCGCGTCGAGCCGGCTGTAATCATCCAGCTTTACCAGCAGCTGGCCATAGGCCGAATTGCCGCTCTCAAAGCTGTATATCAGCATGTAGCGCACGGTGCCTTTGCCCACGAGCGTGTGGACATCCTCGACCCCTTCAAGCCCGCGAATATACTCGGTCAACTCAAGCATATCCTCATTCGTTTGCGCGACATCGGTGCCTTCGGGCAGCCAGTAATCGACCACCATTTGCGGGGTTGTCGACGCCGGGAAGAAGCCGGGGGTGACATAGCCAAAGCCAAAGACCGAAACCGCAAACACCGCCACCGCTCCGCCGCTCGTGGCACCCCGGCGCCCGACTAGCGTTGTCACGATCCCCTTGAAGCGTTCCATAAGAGCGCCTGGCTTTTCATCGCCGGAGGTGATCGGCCCGCTCTCGGTGCATTGATCCTCGATCGATTTGAACAGGATCGAACACAAAAACGGCGTGATCGTGATCGCGAAAACCCAACTGTAAAGCAGCGAGATCAGGATCACCCAGAACAGGTCGCCGGTGAATTCCGCGGTGTCTCCCGGTGCAAGACCAATGGGCGCGAAGGCCAAAATCCCCACCAGCGTGCCGCCCAAAAGCGGCCAGATCGAACGTTTGACGACCTCGCTGGCGATATCGATGATCTTGCGCCCCTTGTTGCACCCCGTCAAAATCCCGTCAGCGACCACAATCGCGTTATCGACCAGCATGCCCAGCGCGATGATCAGCGCGCCCAGCGAAATGCGGTGCATCGGAATTTCGCTCAAATACATGGTGCCAAGCGTCGCCGCGATGGTCAGCAGCAAGCCGATCCCGATCACCAGACCCGACTTCCAGCCCATGAACACAACCAGCGCGCCGATCACGATGAGCAATGCCAGCACCACATTGACGACAAAGTCCGAGACCGATTTGTCGACCACCTCGCCTTGGTTATAGAATGCGTTGAGCTCGATGCCGACCGGACGCTGGTCCTCCAGCGTCGCCATCTTCGCCTCAAGCCTGTCCGCGACCGCCACGACGTTTGAACCTGAGACCGCGGCCACGCCCAGAATAATGCTGGGCTCTCCATCCCAATAGGCAAGGAAACTGGCGGGCTCGCGCAGTCCCCTAGTCACCGTCGCAATATCGCTAAGCTGCACGACGCGGCCTTCCGAAGAGGATACGAGCAGGTTCGAAATGGCCCCCACAGAATCGATATCGCCGCTGGGTGTGATGATCAGGCGCTTGCCATCCACCTCAACACTGCCGCCGCCGACAACGGTGTTTTGGGTCGAGAGCTGCTGAAAAATCGCGTTGACTGTGGAACCCAGCGCGGCGGCCTTTTGGCGAGGGATCTCGACATAGATGACCTCTTCCTGCTCGCCCGCAATCTCAACCTTGCCCACGCCATCGACGCTCAGCATGTCTTGGCGCAGCTGCTTGGCGTAATGGCGCAGTTCAGGCATCGTGTAGCCCTCGCCGGTCAGCACGTAGTAAATCCCGAAAACGTCGCCAAAATCGTCGAACACAACGCTGGGTTTGGTGCCCGGCGGCATTTCGCTCGCCGCGTCCTTCACCTTGTTGCGCAGCTTGTTCCACACGCCTTGAAGCGCCTGTTTGTCGGGCGAGGCGCCGTACTTGATATCAACCGAAATTTCCGAACGGCCAGCCGAAGACACCGAGCGGATTTCGTCGACCTCCTGCATGTCCTGCAGCGCCTCTTCGAGCGGAGCCGACACTTCGCGCGCGACCTCCTCAGGCGTTCCGCCGGGATATTGGGTGAAGATTTGCGCGGTGCGGATCGTGAATTCGGGATCCTCAAACCGCGGCATCTGCTGGTAGGCGGTCCAGCCCGCAAACAGCGACAGGACGATCACGACCCACATGATCAGGCGATTGCGTATGCTGAAACCCGCAATATCCATACCGCGTTACGCCCCTGTTCGCCTGTAGTCTTGCGCCGCCCGATACCGGCCAGCGCGCTGTGCCGCGCTCACCCTCTCCACGCGCGTACGTTGTCGCCTTCGCGCAGATAATCACCGCCCGCAGCCACGATGATCTCGCCCGCTGAAAGCCCCGATGGCACGTTAATCGTGTCGCCAACGCCTTCCTCAACGGTGATGACACGCTTCTCGATCACTTTGTCCGGCCCCTTGACGGCCCAAACATAGCGCGTGTCCCCCTCGATCATGATCGCCGACAACGGAACGATGACACCCGAATCCTGATCGCTGGCGACCTTCGGGCGGCTTTCGTAGAAAAGCGTGGCGGTCATACCGGTGAGGACCAGCAATTCAGATGGAGGCGTGAATCGGAAGTGCGCTTCGAACGTCTGAGTAGAACTGTCAGCCAGGCCGCGTGCTTTGGTGAAAACGGCGGGAAATTCGCGGCCGGGCGCTGCGTCCAGCTCGACGAAAACGCGGCTGAGATCGCGCGAGTTGGAATTGACCACAAAGCTGGCTGGCACGTTGATGATCGCTTCGACCTCGCTGCTTTGCAGAACCAGCACGGGCTCTTGCGGGCCAACATTCTGGAACTGCTCAACATTGGTGCGTCCGACACCGCCCGTGAAGGGCGCGCGCAAGACGGTGTCGTCCAAATTCTTTTGCGCGGTGTCGAGCGCGGCTTTAGCCACTTGCCGCTGCGCCTCGCGGTTTTCCAACACGCTTTTCGAAATGGCGTCTTCGGCGATCAGGCGCTGCGCGCGCTCGTATTCGCCGTTGGCGTTGAGGAATTGCGCCTCGGCCTGTTCGACCGCCGCAGCGTACGCGGTGGCGTCCAGCCGCCCAAGCACAGCGCCGCGTTGAAACACAGCGCTTTCGCGCGCGTTCCATTCGACGATCTGGCCACCGACCTGAAAGGCAAGATCGGTGCTGCGCACCGCGCGGATAACCGCAGGGAAACTGCCGGAATTGATATCCGAACTTGCTTCCAAAGTGATCAGCTTAGCCGGGCGAACCACCTCCTCGCTGGGGACATCAGCCGCTGCGCCACACGCGGTCAGCAGCAGAGCGCCAGCGAAGGCCGCTGCGAGGGGCGAGGATCGCTGCAACCGAGCGGCAAATTTCATAGGGTCTGGATAAGCCATAATCGCCCTCTTTGAGCCTGCGGACACCACCAATTCCGTTCAGCGTCCAAGGTGCGACTGTCTTGATGTATCTCTTAGCCTTGCAGCCTTGCGCTTGATTCGCAAGCGCGGTGCATTTTTCGGGCACTCATGCACCTTTTGCACGTTAAGGGCGGACACGCAGAAACGGTTTAGACACGAGGTCGGGTGAATGATTGATCGGTTTGGCGACGCGCTGAAGGATTTCCTGAAACAGGAAAGCGCCGGCGGCATTGTTCTGATCGCGTCGGCTGTGCTGGCGCTGATCATCGCCAACTCGCCCGCCGCGCCCGCTTATTTCGGGACACTCGAGACCAAGCTGAACCTTTCTTATGGTTCGTTCGAGATCAACAAGCCGCTGCTTTTATGGATCAACGATGGCCTGATGGCGGTCTTCTTCTTCCTGATCGGGCTGGAAGTGAAGCGCGAAATGCTGAGCGGACAGCTGTCGAGCTGGGATAAGGCCTCTCTCCCCCTCATGGCAGCAATTGGCGGCATGGCTGTGCCCGCGCTGGTTTTCGTGGCGTTCAACTATAACGAGCCCACCAACATCAACGGCTGGGCGATCCCGGCGGCGACCGACATCGCCTTTGCTTTGGGTATTCTCTCGCTGCTGGGCCCGCGTGTGCCCGTAGCGATGAAAGCGCTGCTGCTCGCGATTGCGGTGATCGACGATATCGGCGCGATCACTGTAATCGCGCTGTTTTACTCGGGCGAAATCAAGACCGACATGCTGATCGGCGCGGCCATCGTCTACGCTATTTTGTTTGGGGTGAACCGTATGCGGGTCGCCTCGGGCATGCCCTATGTCATCCTGACGGTGATCATGTGGGTGTTCGTCCTGAAATCCGGCGTTCACGCGACGTTGGCGGGTGTGGCTGCGGGCATGATGATCCCGACGCAAACGCGCGAGGGCACCAACCTGCTCTACGACATGGAGCACACGCTGCACAAATGGGTGGCCTTTATGGTGATCCCGATCTTTGGTTTCGCCAATGCGGGCGTGTCGCTGATCGGTGTGTCGCCCGCGATGATCCTTCAGCCGCTGCCACTGGGCATCGCACTAGGCCTGCTGATCGGCAAGCAGATCGGTATTGTCGGCATGGCGTGGATTGGCGTCAAAGCCGGGTTTGCCTCGCTTCCCGCCGGTGTGGGCTGGCGCAAGATCCATGGCCTGTCGCTGCTGGCGGCGATCGGCTTTACGATGAGCCTGTTTATCGGCGGCCTTGCGTTTGATGACCCCGCGCAAGTCGACGCGGTCAAGATCGGAGTGCTGGGCGGATCGCTGATCGCGGCGCTGGCCGGCTTCTTCCTGCTCAAGGCCGCGCTTCCCGATGAGGTGGCTGATGGCGGGGTCAATGACGGGGGCGACGAAGCGCCGGTCAATCCGGTCGCCAGCCCCGCTGAATAGAGGTCCAGCGCAGATGGAACCGATTGCCCGCAGCGTCGGGATCAAGGGCGAAAAGGTCGCCTATTGGGAATGGCGCGCCGAGCCGGGCAATCAGGACCCGCCGCTGTTCTTTGCGCACGCCACCGGCTTTCACGCGCGGGTCTTTGACGCAGTAATTGAACACTTTCCTGGTCGCCGGATCATCAGCGTCGATCTGCACGGCCATGGGCGGTCCGAAGGCGGCCCGATCACCCGCTGGCTGGACGTGACCGACAAGATCGCCGGCCTGCTCAACCAGCTGCGCATCCGGCGCGCGGTGGGCATCGGCCATTCGATGGGCGGGCACACGTTGGCGCAATGCGCGGGCGACCACCCCGAGGTCTTTTCGCACCTCGTGCTGTTCGACCCTGTCATCATGGACCCGCGCTATTACGGCGCCGACGCGAGCGGCGTTTTCTCTGGCGATGCACCGCACCCCGCGATCCGGCGCAAACGCGATTTCGACAGCCCTGAGGCAATGATGGAGCGGTTTCGCACCCGCGATCCTTACGAGCTGTTCGACCCTCGCGTGTTCGAGGATTACTGCCGCCACGGCCTCACGCAAAAGGCGGATGGCAGCGGATACGAACTCGCCTGCCTGCCGGAAGTTGAAGCCAGCTTTTACGGCGCCAGCCGCACCAATCCGGGCATTCATGAGGCAGTAAAACGGATCGAGGCGCCGACCGTCGTGGTGCGCGCCAAACAGCTGGGCGTGATGGATTTCAAGGGCTCGCCCACCTGGCCGCAGCTGGCGGATCAGATACCCAAAGGCGTGGACATGCCGCGCCCTGATCGCACCCATTTCCACCCATTCGAAGACCCAGCCGACGCGGCGCAGATTATCACGGAGGCCACAGCGCTCTAGCGCCGCGCAACCGTCAGGAAACCGCGTTCAGCAAATCCTGAAAATCCTCGCGCACCTGTTTGATCTCGGCCGCGTTCGGCTCACTCATATTGCGCCCAATTGCATCTGCCAGCCCGCCGTAGAACTGCGTTAGCGTCTGGCGCATTGGATTGTCTGGCGCGACCGAGCGCGCAAGATACACCGCAATGCTCTGCGCCCGCGATAGGGTCGCCCGCGGCGGTGTTTCAGGCGCGCGTTCCAGCGCGATCAGCGCTTGTCCCATCGCCGTCACCGCCTCATCCAGACAGATGCGCGTCAGATCATCCGCCCGCGAGGCTTCGATCCGGGCGTCCAGATCAACCTTACGATAAACGGCCGCGGGGGAACGCATCAGGGGCTGCATCGGTGCCGCGCCTTACTCGTCCGAGATTTCGAACTGTTGGCGGATAAAGCTCAGCGTCGATTGCGACGCGGAAATCTGATTTTGCGCGCCAGCAAAGCTGCGGTTGAGCTGATTGCGCAGCGCTTCCTGCTGCTCGGCGATGCGTTCAAGGCGTTCATCGTTGCGCTCAATCTGCCCTTCAAAGCGGTTGATTGACCCGCCCAAGGAGCCCGGATCGCCCACCGTCGTGTTGTTGCGCGCCAGCTCATCAACGGTTGCAAACACACCGAACAAGCCGGTGGTGAACAGCGTTGCCGTTTCTTCCGGACTATCACTGAGGGTGCGCTCCAGCCGCGCGGTATCGAAGCGGAACGTGCCGTCGCGGTTCAGCGAAAGGCCAAGATCGCCCAGCGTGTTGGGCGCATCAGCATCAGCGCCCGGATCAATCGTCCGGCTGGTGAGAGCGGAGAGATCGCGGCGCAGTTCGCGCGCTCCCTGATCGGTCTGCAAGAGGTCTTCTTCGCCATCGACCCCTTGCAAGAGGCCGACCACATCGTTGAGAGCGGCGGTCAGATCGCCCATCACACTGGTGATGGCGCTGGTGTCCTGCGTGAAGCTGATATCGGTTGGCGCGCCGACATTGGTGCCGGTCAGCGTCAGTTCCAGCCCTTCGGGCAAACCGGTGACCCGGTTGCTTTGCGAGCGGATTTCGACCGTGTCGAGCTCGAACACCGCGTCCTGAGCCGTGGATCGCAATTGGCCACTGTCGGTGGCGGGCGACCAGGCCAGATAGGTAAGGTCGCCGGGTGTCGCGCTGGGCAACAAGGCGCTGCTGGTGGGCTCCAGCACAAAGCCATTGGTGGCTCCATCGCGGCCCTTGATCACCAACTGCGCGCCATCGGTGCCGTTCGCGACATAGGCTTCCAACGCGCCGCCGCTTTCGTTCGAGATTTTGGCGGCAAGATCGCTCAGCGTGTCGGTGGCTTCGACCGTGATATTCAGCGCGGCTTGGTCTGTGTCCTCGGTGAAATTCGCGCCCGTGACCGTGCCAAATCGGATGGCGAGCGTGCCTTCGCCCACCAGATCATCGCCGCTGGCGAAAGCGGGGGAGACCAGCGTCTGGCTGTCCGCTAGCTGGCTGACCTCAAGGCTGTAGCTGCCGCTGGGCGCGGTGCCGGCTGGCGCGGATACACTGGCCACGCCCGCGTTGCCGATAGTGGCGCGCGGAGACACATCGCCGTTGCGGATACGGTCTCCCAGCGCGCTCGACAGCCCTGTCAATGCGCTGCGCAGCACGGAAGCCGCCGAAATCTGCGCTTGCAACGTTTCGTTGCGGGTCTGCAGGTTCTCGCGCTGGAACGAATAGGTCGCCTCCGAGATATCGGTGGCGAGCTGGCTGAAGTTGATCCCGCTGCCAGCGCCAAGCGCGGAAATAATGGATGAGCCGGTTTCAGACATGAGTGATAGAACGACGCCTCGACCGCTTCGTTAAGTAGGGAAAAACCGGAGGGTTCCGGACGATTGAGACCTCAATCATGGGATGCCTTTTGATCGGGGAGGCCATCGCCATCATAGCGAAGATCCGCTGGCACTTCGACGCTGGGTCGGCGGGGTCGCTCGCCCCTCTTGAGCGACATCACGAAAGCGACCAGCGCGGCGATGGCGACATACAATTCCTCGCGCACCATCTGGTTCACCTGCGTCGTGAAATAGACCGAACGCGCCAGAGCGGGGTATTCAAGAATCGGCAGGCCGTCCTCGCCCGCAATATCGCGCATGGCGAGAGCGGTGTCACCGCGCCCTTTGCACAGCAACACGGGCGCGGGCGCAAGATCGGGATCATACGTCAGCGCGACCGCAAAGTGCATCGGGTTGACGATCACGAATTGCGCGTCCTTCATCGCCTTGGCAACGCCGCCGCGCGCTAGGTCACGCTGGCGCTGTTTGCGCGCTCCTTTCATTTCAGGCGAGCCTTCGGCCTGCTTGGTCTCGTCGCGCAGTTCCTTGAGGCTCATCTTGAGGCGTTTGTTGCGCTGAAATCGCTGAAGCGGGTAATCGACCGCAGCGATGATCGCGAGGCCGATAGTGAGCAGGAATAGCAGCCCCATCGCCGCGTCCCAGGCATAGGCCAGTTGCGCTTCGAGCGCGCCGCGCCCGATGCCCAGCACCGCGTCACGGTTCTGCGTGGCCCAATACCATGCGATGGCCGCCATCAGCGTCAGCTTAAGAATGCTCTTACCCAGTTCGATCAGCCCCTGCGCGCCGAATATGCGTTTGAGGCCGGACAGGGGGTTGATCTTGGATCCCTTGAAGCCAATCGCGCCGATGTTAAGACGCGACCCTTCGCCCAAGAGCAATTGCGAGATCAGGGTCGCGATAATGACCGCGCATCCCATGGCAAAGATCGGCGGCAGGACTGCGCTGGCCGCTGAGGAAAAGCGCGCGCCCGGATCTGCGCGTTCGAGCGCGGCGGCGTCAAAGCGAAACGCGGACAGCGCCACACTCTCCATCGCGCCGAACAGCCAAGGGCCCACCATCACCAGCATCAACCCGCCCGTCGCCATGGTGGCCACGGTGGCCAGTTCCTTGGATCGCAGGACATCGCCTTTTTTGGCCGCGTCCTGCTTCTTCTTTTCGGTCGCCTCGAAGGTCTTGTCGTCGCTGTCGTCGGCCATCACCCGCGCGCCTCGCCGCTCACTTCGATAAGCATACCCGCCTGGTCGAGGGTGGCTTCAAGCAGGCCGGTGAACTGCTCGATCAGGATTGGCAGCGTGATGATGAGCGCGGTGATGCCCGCCAGCGTGCCTGCGGGCAGACCCAGAGCGAACAAATTGAGCGCGGGCGCGGCGCGCGCGATTACGCCCGTCACCAACTGCACCAGAAGAAGCACAAGGACGACAGGTAGAGCAATCGCAGCCGCAGTGGCCAGGCCATACCCCATAAAGGTCACAATCGCCTCAGCCGCCTTAGGCCCCAAGGCGAACGAGCCAGCGGGCAAAATCCGATAGCTTTCCAGCAGCAATTCAAACCACAACAAGTGGCCGCCGATGGCGTAGAACAGCAGCGTTAAAAGCAGCCCGAAATAGGTGCCAATGGCGCCCGCTTGCGATCCACTGGCCGGATCAATCGAAGTGGCGATGGCAAGTCCCATCGTGCCGGAAATCTGCTCCGCTGCGATAAGCGGGATCGCGAAGGCCAGCTGCAAGACGACGCCAAGCGCCGCGCCAATCGCGACCTCCTGAACCAACGCCAGAACGGCGGCAAAGCTCATCATATCGGGCGTCTGCACTGGCGGGATCCACAAGGCGACAAACACAGCAAACGCCAGCGCCAACAGCGCGCGCAAGGTTGGCGGAACCGCCAGCACGCCCACCATCGGCGCCGCCAGCAAAGCCGCGCCAACGCGAACTGACAGGAACAGCAACTGCCACAATTGCTGGTCCAGCGGGCCAAATCCAAGGTCGAGGATATTCATGTCCCTTGCCGTTCACCTCAGGCGGCGATCGTGGCGACCTGCGCAAAGATCTCGCGCATGAAATCGCTTAACAGCGCCATCATGGTGCCGCCCAGAAGGACGAAGACCACCGCAACAACCGCCAATTTGGGGACGAAGGTCAGCGTCTGTTCGTTCACCGATGTCGCCGCCTGGATGATGCCCACGATCAGCCCCACCACCAAAGCTGCGACCAGCACGGGCCCAACAATCAGCGCGGTGACCCATAGGGTCTGATCCGCCAGCGCTAGCAGCGCGGCGTCTTCCTGGCCCGATCCCGGCGCGCTCATGAAAAGCTCATCGCAAGGCTGCCCATCAGCAGCGCCCAGCCGTCCACGAGGACGAATAGAAGCAGCTTGAAGGGCAGCGAAATGATGGTCGGCGACAGCATCATCATGCCAAGGCTCATCAACACGCTGGCGACGACAAGGTCGATGACAAGGAACGGCAGGAAGATCATGAAGCCGATCTGGAAGGCGGTTTCCAGCTCGCTCGTGACGAAGGCGGGCAGCAGGATCGAAAAGGGTATCTCGGTTTCGCCCACAAACGGCCCCGCGCCCGCAATGTCGGTGAACATCAGCAGGTTGGTCTCACGCGTTTGGCGGATCATGAAAGCGTGGAACGCCTCGCCCGCCTGGGCGATTGCTGCGTCTGCGCCCAAGGCGCCGCTGGCGTATGGCTCGATCGCTGAGGCGTTCACGGTCTCCAGCGTGGGCCCCATGACGAACAGCGAGAGGAACAAGGACAGCGCGATCAGCACCTGGGTGGGAGGCGAACCTTGCAGGCCCAAGGCCTGGCGCAGGATCGACAGCACCACCAGAATGCGCAGAAAGCTTGTCATCATCAGCACCAAAGCGGGCAGGATGGTGAGCAGCCCCATGACAAGGAGCAGCTGGATAGATGTGCTCAGAGGCGCGTCTTCACTCGCACCTTGCGGCCCTTCGCTGCCCAGCGCGCGCTCAATCGCCGCGCCGATCCCGGCGGGGTCAGCGGGGGCTGACGCGGCCAGCACCGCGTCGGTTGCGCCAAACATGGTTAACGCGGCAAGGCCCAAAGCCCACGTTATCAGCGAAGCAACGCGCATCAGCGATCCGCCGCGATGGAAAAAACTGGCGTGTTCGTTGGGTTGGGGTCCACCGCGCTCCGCGAGGAGTCCACTTGCGTGTCGACCTCGGTCTCGTTGGCCTCAGCCAAGCGGACAAGGCCCTGGCGCGAACAGCCCAGAAGGATCTCGCGATCGTGAAACCGCACCACAGCCAGCTTCAGCCCCGGCGCCAACAGCGTCGTCTCGACCAGCTCCGCGCGCGCGCCGGTACCGCCCGGTAAACCGCCCATTCGGGTCTGGAGATACTTGGTGAGTTTCAGGCTGCCCCAGATGAGCGCCCCGAGAAAAGGCAGCAACAAGGCAAGCCGGGCGAAGTATTCGACCATCATCCGTCTTCACCCTGCGCGGCTTTGTCATCGCCACCATCGGGCGCGATCTCATCAAGCGCGCCAGTCAGCTCATCAAGCGTCGAATCGAGCAGATCGTCAATGTCGTCCGCGTCTCCAGCGGGCGCGTCCTTCGCGGCCTCAACTTCTGGTTCGGTGGGTGCCGATGGCGGCGGTGGAGGCGCGGGTTCCGCCTTTGGTGCATCAGCGGGCGGCGTCGAGGCAGCGGCAGCGGGTGAAGGCTCGGGAAAGCCGGACCCGACGGGATCGATAGGCGCACCCATACCGGTTGCTGCGGGCATAGGAGGCGCCGCGCTCGCGGCGCTGGGATCATCGCCCACAAGGTTCACGATCCGAAACGCAAACTTGCCATCCTGCGCGATCACTTCACCCTGCGCGACGACTTTGCCGTTGGCAGTGATATCAAGCAATTCATCGGTCAGACGATTGAGCGCAACCACGCTACCCTGCCCGAGCGACAGCACATCGCGCAGCGGCATATTCGTGCGACCAAGTTCGACCGATAAGCGAACCGACACGTCGCCAAAACGCAGCAAAGCGGGGCTTAAATCGGTCATTTCGGCTGTCCTTCATTGGAGGTCACCGCTACGTTGATCGGGCTCGCTGGCACCGATGTCACTTTAAGCGCCATGCGATCCTCCTTCGTGCCAAGGCTGCCTGAGGCAACCAGTTGCGCGCCCAGGCGCAAGGGAATGTCCCTCGCTATGGCGATCGGAATCTCGTCGCCTGGCGCAAGGCGATCCAGTTGTCCCAGCGAGAGTTCAAACTCCGCCAGCACCGCCTGCAAAGGCAGCGGCATCGGGCCAAAGACGGCGATGTCCGCCGCGCCATTCTTCGCGTCATCATCGTTGGCCGCAACCGGCGCGCCAAGGCCCGGCAACAGGCGATCGAGCCGCTCGGCCGTCATGGCCAAAACGCTGCTCCATATGGCGCCGTCGCCGGTATCCAACTCGATTGTGAAGACAGCGCACGGCGCCGATGGGGTGAACGGTTTGAGGCGCGCGGCGCTTTCGCTGCGGATAATCACATCGCCGGCCGTGTCTTCTCCCTCAGAGCCCGCTGTCTCGCCCACCGCGCTGACGCGGGTGATCGCAACGGCAATTGCGCGCGCCACCTGCTCAATCATCAGGGCCGCCGATCGCGGCAAGCTGGCGACGGGCTCGCTCGGCAATTCGCCGGTGCCGCCAAAGCTGCGGTCTGTCAGCGCAATCGCGGTCTCGACCGAAAAGCTCAAGAGCGCGGTCTGATCATCGCCGCCGAACCGCAGCAGGCTGTTGGCCGCCACCGCTCCAAGACGCTGGAACACCAAGGCCCCGCGCACCATTTCGGGTTCGGATACCGTCGCGTCTAGCTTGGCCCCGGAAAGCAGTTCGCTCATGTCCTGTGCGACTTCGCGCGCGATATCCCGCCGCCAACTGGCAAGCGATTGAGCGCGCTCCTCAGGACGCGGGCCACGCTCGGTAAGCTCGGGGCAATGGTGCGCCACCGCGCGCGCCGGGATAAAGGTCTGCGCCAGGTTCATTGCACCAGAAACCCCTTGAAGTGGACCGCATCGATCCCGCCAAAGCCTTCTTTTTCCTCAAGCTCTTCGTTGATCGCCTTGGTCAGGCGCTGCTTCAGACGCTTGCGCCCTTCGGGGTCGAATACGTCGGCTTCCTGCGTCGCGGCCAATTGCACCAGGATCGCTGAACGGATCGCAAGTTCATGGTTTTTGACCCATGCGAGCA
>ERZ1740070.1099-NODE-1099-length-17282-cov-5.892494_pt1 | contig 17282 bp, 14 predicted proteins | sample MGYA00581734_ERZ1740070 | MGnify/ENA primary metagenome ERZ1740070 (study PRJEB43018, sample SAMN04849744) | marine metagenome | isolation source: floating plastic debris | place: Pacific Ocean | collected 2008-09-01 | study: EMG produced TPA metagenomics...
GCTACCTTCTTGAAGCGGGCAAACTCGCGTCGCCGGAAGATGTCGGCGCCTTCCACGATCTGGATTACAAATTTCATCGGCTTTTGTGCCGGTCAGCACAACAGGATTTTGCCTTTGATATCATCGCGGAAAACAAGGCCCAGGTTGACCGCCTGTGCCTTTTGTCGCTGACAAGCACCGAGGCGATGGATGTCTTGTATCAAGATCACGAAACGCTGTTGAAAGCGTTGTTTGAAAGTGATGAGGGCACCGCGGATCAGATCCTGCGCACCCACCTCGATCGGCTCACACCGACGATTGAGGCCATCTATACCACCCACAAGGCCTATTTCGACGAATAGAGCGTTGAGCGCGTGGCAAAGCACGCCCCCTACCCCAACCTGACAAGTCCCTCCGACTGGCGATGGCAAGTGCCCACTGGGATGTGCCCCGACCAAATCACACCGGACGCCAGCCAACCGGGCAAGGATCAAGGCATCTCCAAAACCCGCCAATGGCCGCTTTCGATACATGACGCGCCAAACGATTAGAGTTGCGTTTGAATTTTGTGTCCAGGCGCGAAGAGCAAACGCACCTGAGTGACGGTTTTGTCCTGATCCCAGGTGGTCCGATCTATCGTGAACACCGCGCTGGCCTCTGGGCATTGCAGCAGCGCCGCCTGATCCCCTGTGGCAGAGCGCGCCGAGAATCCAATCTGTCCGTGCGTATATGGCGTGTTCTTGAGGAGCCATTCATTGGCGCTGATGGTCTCAAACCCTTCGCCCGGGGCATTGGCAAGAACGTTTGGATCGATCCAACGATCCTCCAGGGCGTAAGGCGCGCCATCGGCAAGATGCAGCGCCACCACATGCAAGAGCGGGCTTGCATCCCCCGTCTTGAAGCTGCCCTGAATGATCGCGTCAGGCACGATCTTCTCAAACGAGATGCGCCGGTATGTATATGTCTGACCCCGATCCTCGACCTCAGTGCGGATCACCGCGATGTTCATCGTGGCCTTCGCGATTGGCTGCGCGGCGACCCGTGTCCCGGCCTTGCGCCTGCGATCCAAGAGACCGCTTTCAGCCACCGCGCGCAAAGCTCGGTTGACCGTTGTTCGCGCGCATCCGAACTCTTGCGCCAGATCGGCCTCATTGGGAATGAGGTCGCCCGGTTTCCATTCGCGGGCATGAATGCGGCGCAGAACCTCTGTCTGAACGCTCTGCCAATCTCGAAAGGTTTGCGTCGTCATATTGCGTCTTTCAAGGCGTCAATTGTGCGCTTGTATGCCGAGGTGATCTGCTCATGCGCAATGTGGCGCCCGTCGGTGACCATGTGCCGGCCCGCGGACCAGACATCGCGCACAAGACCATCATCGCCTGCGAAAATCCAAGCATCCAGGGCCGTGTCTTCGGCGCGGCCCCACAGGGTCGGATTGTCCGTGTCCAACGCCAGGATATCGGCCCAATACCCGGGTTCCAACCGCCCGGCTTTGCGCTGCGCTGCCTGTGCGCCGCCGGACAGGGCGGCCTCAAACATGCGCCGCCCGGTTGAAAGGTCAGGCGTGGCCAAGGCCGCTCGTGTGCCATCGCGCAGGCGCTGCGAATGGTCCAGCACGCGCAATTCCTCGCTCAGCGATATGCGGATATTGCTGTCGGACCCGATCGCGAACTGGCCCTTGGCGTCGGCCCAGCGCACAGCGTCAAAGATGCCATCCCCAAGGTTGCTCTCCGTGATGGGGCAAAGCCCTGCGACCGCGCCGGTCTGCGCAAGTCGCACGGTTTCGTCCGGGCTCATCTGCGTGCAATGGATCAGGCACCAGCGTTCATCCAGCCTCATGTTGTCCAGCGCCCATGCGACGGGTTTTGCACCCCAATGCGCCTGCACCTCTTCGACTTCCGCGCGTTGCTCTGCCAAATGCATATGGATCGGACCGGTTGGAAAATGCTCGGTGTATGCGCGCAAAGTCTCTTTGCCCACGGCGCGCAAGGAATGCGCCGCGACACCATGTGTCGTGTCGTCAGGCAGGGCCGACAGCGCGCCAACGGCCTCGTCGCGCAACCGTTGAAACCTGTCCAGATCGTTTCCAAACCTGATCTGGCCATCTGTCAGGGCACGACCATCGCAGCCCCCGACTTCGTAGTGAACCGGCAAGAGGCATAGCCCGATACCGCTTTGCGCCGCGGCGGCGGCCACCCGTTCCGACATCTCAGCCAAATTGGCGTAAGGTTTGCCCCCCGGCTGATGATGCAAGTAGTGAAATTCGGCATTGGTGGCGTAGCCCGCTTCCAGCATCTCCATCTGAACGAAGGCTGTGATGGCTTCGATATGGTCCGGGGTGAGCCGGTCCAGAAACCGGAACATAAGCTGTCGCCAGGTCCAAAAACTGTCGCTCGGGTCGGGTCCGCGCCGTTCGGTCAACCCGGCCATCGCGCGTTGAAAGGCGTGGCTATGTGCATTCACCGGCGCGGGCAACAGCAGATCGGTGCGTGTGCCTTTTGGCGCGACCCCTGTTTGGACTTGCGCGATCCGCCCATCATCCCTGATCTCGACACAGACATCCGAGGCCCAGCCAGACGGCAGCAGCGCTGATTTGCTCCAGATCGTTTTCATCGGGCTCTCGCTTGACAAGGTTTTTATGTATGCACATAAAAACAGCACGGGCACCGAAACGCAAGCGAGGCCATGGGTATGCTGTTGACCAATGCACGGATTGCGACGCTTCAGTCTGATCACAGCTTTGGTTTGATCGACAACGGCGCCCTTGCCTTGGACGCAGACGTGATCGCATGGGTCGGATCCGCGTCGGATGTGCCAGACCGGTTTCGGACCCTGCCGCGCCACGACCTAGAGGGAAGACTTGTCACGCCCGCGTTGATCGATTGCCACACACATGTCGTGTTCGGCGGCAACCGGGCGGCTGAGTTTGAGCAGCGGTTAAACGGAGCAAGTTACGAAGACATCGCCAAAGCAGGCGGCGGCATCGCCGCAACCGTCACTGCGACGCGCGCGGCCTCGGGCGACCAATTGCTCGCGGAGGCCCTGACGCGGGTTGATGCGATGATCGCCGAAGGTGTGAGCTTGATCGAGGTGAAATCCGGCTACGGGCTGGACCACGCGACCGAGTTGAAGATGCTGCGCGTTGCTCGTGAGATTGCAAAAGCGCGGCCCATAGATGTCCGAACCAGTTTTCTGGGCGCGCATGCTGTTCCGCCGGATTACGCGGGCAAGCCCGATGCCTATATTGATGAGCTGTGCATCCCGACCTTGCGCGCCGCCCATGCCGAAGGGCTGGTCGATGCCGTTGACGGGTTCTGCGAGGGCATCGCCTTTGACAGGGGTCAGATCGCTCGGGTCTTTGCAGTCGCACAAGAGCTGAACCTGCCGGTCAAGCTTCATGCCGAGCAGCTGTCGCATATGGGCGGGGCCGCACTGGCCGCGCAGTTTGGTGCGCTGAGCGTGGATCATGTGGAATATGCGACAGAGGCGGACGCTGTGGCCTTGTCCAAATCGGGCACCGTCGCAGTCCTTTTGCCCGGCGCATTCTATACGCTGGGCGAGACCCAAGCGCCCCCTATCCAAGCGTTCCGGGATCACGGCGTTCCCATGGCCGTGGCCACGGATTGCAATCCCGGTTCGTCGCCTCTGACCTCGCCGTTGTTGGCGATGAACATGGCGTGCACCGTGTTTGGGATGACACCGTTGGAGGCCCTGCACGGTGTCACGGCCCAGGCCGCCCGCGCGCTTGGGGACGAAACCCGAGGCCGCATTATCGCCGGGCTGCGCGCAGACCTGAACATCTGGAACGTCGCGCATCCCGCAGAGCTGTCTTACCGGATCGGGTTCAATGCGTTGCACGCCCGTATTTTCAAAGGTGCGCTATGACCATCACGCTGACACCCGGCCACACGCGCCTGACGCAATTGCGGGATATCTGGTCCGGGGATCAACCCGTCAAACTTGATCCAAGCGCGCATCCCGCAATCCTCGCCGCGGCCAAGGCTGTCGCCAAAGCCGCATCTGGCGATGACGCGGTCTATGGGATCAACACAGGCTTTGGAAAACTGGCCAGCATCAAGATTGCGCCAGACGATGTGAAAACCCTGCAGCGCAACCTGATCCTGTCGCATTGCTGCGGCGTGGGGGATCCGTTGGACATCGCCACGACGCGGTTGATGATGGTTTTGAAACTGCTGTCACTTGGGCGTGGGGCCTCTGGCGTTGCCCCGACGACCATCAGCACCCTTGAGGCGATGTTGGCCAAGGGTGTGATGCCCGTGATCCCAAGCCAAGGATCCGTCGGGGCGTCGGGCGATCTGGCCCCGCTGGCCCACATGGCCGCCGCCATGATCGGCGAAGGTGAGGTTGTGTTTGAAGGCGCGCGCATGTCTGCGGCGGACGCGATGGCAAAGGCCGGGATCACGCCGATCGTGCTTGGCCCCAAAGAGGGTTTGGCGCTGATCAATGGCACGCAGTTTTCGACCGCCTGCGCTTTGGTCGGTCTTTGGGGCGCGTGGCAAAACGCGGCAACCTCTGTGGTGACCTGCGCCATGTCGACAGACGCGATCATGGGATCCACCGCGCCACTGCAGGACGCCATTCACACCCTTCGCGGGCATCCCGGCCAAATCGCTGTCGCACGGGCGCAATCGGCACTCATGGCGGGCTCGGAGATCCGGGAAAGCCATGTGAAGGGCGACACTCGCGTGCAGGACCCCTACTGCATCAGGTGCCAGCCTCAGGTGACCGGGGCGGCGATGGACCTGCTGCACTATGCGGCGCGCACGTTGGAGATTGAGGCCAACGCGGTCACGGACAATCCGCTGGTTCTGGTCGATGATGACCTGATCGTGTCTGGCGGCAATTTCCACGCAGAGCCCGTGGGTTTTGCCGCCGACCAGATCGCCGTCGCCGTGTCTGAGATCGGGGCCATTGCCCAACGGCGCGTGGCCTTGATGGTCGATCCGACGCTGAGCTTTGATCTGCCTCCCTTTTTGACGCCGGACCCGGGGTTGAATTCCGGCCTGATGATTGCCGAGGTCACAACCGCCGCGTTGATGAGCGAGAACAAACATCTGGCCAACCCATGCGCGACGGACAGCACACCGACATCTGCGAACCAAGAGGATCACGTGTCGATGGCCGCACATGCCGCGCGGCGGTTGCTGCGCATGAACGCAAACCTCAACGTGATCCTCGGGGTCGAAGCGATGTGTGCGGCCCAAGGGATTGAATTTCGCGCGCCCTTGCAAACCAGTGAACCGCTCATGCGGGCCATCAATGTATTGCGCGAGGTGGTCCCCAGCGTCACGGAGGATCGCTACTTGGCCCGGTGCATAGAGGCCGCGGGTGACCTCGTCGCGTCAGGCACGCTGAGCACTTCGGTTGATCTTTCGGGCTTTGTCACAGGAGCAGTGGAATGACCCCTGTTTCTTTCGTCCAAGGCTCTGGCCCGGTGGTCTTGGGCCTGCCGCATGCAGGGGTTTTCGTACCCAGTGATATGCGTGCCAACCTCAACGCGACAGGGCGCAAGCTCACCGATACCGATTGGCACATTGATCGCCTTTATGAGGGGCTCTTGCCGCATGTCACGACCGTCAAAGCCAATTTCCATCGCTACGTCATTGACGCCAACCGAGACCCCACAGGCAAGAGCCTGTACCCAGGGCAAAACACAACGACGCTCATCCCGCTCACGGATTTTGACGGTGCGCCGATCTGGGACGTCCCACCAAACGCCCAAGATATAGAGGCGCGGCTTGAGGCCTTTCATACCCCCTATCATGCCGCGCTCGCGGCAGAGCTTGACCGCGTCAGGGCCATGCACGGCGTTGCCATTTTGTATGACTGCCATTCGATCCGCTCTGTGATACCGCATCTGTTCGAAAACATTTTGCCGGATTTCAACATCGGCACGAATTGCGGTGCGACATGCGCCCCCGATGTTGAAGCCGCAGCGGTCGCGATTTGCGAAGATGCCACCCCTTACAGCACGGTCTTGAACGGCAGGTTCAGGGGCGGATGGACAACGCGCCACTACGGACAGCCTGAGTTGGGCCTCCATGCGATCCAGATGGAACTCGCCCAATCCACTTACCTCAGAGATGAAACCGATCCTTGGGTCTTTGACGAAGACAAGGCCGCGCGCTTGCGCCCGCATCTGGCCAAAATCCTCTCAACTTTGGCCGGTTTGGCCCCAACGCTTGGAGGCGCCACATGACCAACTCCCGCCACAACGTCCGAGACGTGTTTCCCCCCACCGGCCCGGAGATCACCGCGAAAAGCTGGCTCACCGAGGCCCCATTGCGGATGTTGATGAACAACCTGCACCCCGACGTGGCCGAAAACCCCCATGAGCTTGTGGTCTATGGCGGGATTGGGCGGGCCGCCCGCACGTGGGAGGATTTTGATGCCATCGTCGAGGCCTTGAAAACCCTCGAAGAGACGCAAACCCTGTTGGTGCAATCGGGCAAACCGGTGGGCATTTTCAACACCCACAAAGATGCTCCCCGCGTGCTGATCGCGAACTCGAACCTCGTGCCACATTGGGCGACTTGGGATCACTTCAACGCGCTCGATCAAAAGGGCCTCGCCATGTACGGGCAGATGACCGCCGGGTCCTGGATCTACATCGGTACGCAAGGCATCGTGCAAGGCACGTATGAGACCTTCATGGAGGCCGGTCGCCAGCATTATGATGGCAACCTCAAGGGGCGCTGGATCCTGACCGGCGGGCTTGGCGGTATGGGCGGCGCGCAACCTCTGGCCGCGGTCATGGCGGGTGCCTGTTGTCTGGCGGTGGAATGCGATGAAACCCGCGCGGATTTTCGGCTGCGCACCCGCTATGTCGACGAAAAGACCCATGACCTGGATGAGGCTTTGGCGATGATCAAGGCATGGACGCAGGCGGGTGAGGCCAAATCTGTCGCGTTGATCGGCAATGCCGCCGACGTGTTTCCCGAACTTGTGAAGCGCGGGGTCAGGCCGGATATGGTGACGGACCAGACATCGGCCCATGATCCGGTTCATGGCTACCTGCCGCAAGGGTGGAGCGTGGCCCAATGGCGCGAAGAACAGGATAGAAATCCCAAAGCGGTCGAACAAGCTGCGCGCGCCTCTATGAAGGTCCAAGTGGCCGCGATGGTGGCGTTCTGGAACGCCGGCGTGCCAACATTGGATTACGGCAACAACATTCGCCAAGTCGCCCAGGAAGAAGGGTTGGAAAACGCCTTTGCGTTCCCGGGCTTTGTGCCGGCTTACATCCGCCCGCTTTTTTGTCGCGGTATTGGTCCGTTCCGTTGGTGTGCGCTCTCTGGGGATCCCGAAGACATCTACAAGACCGATGCCAAGGTCAAAGAGCTGATCGACGATCCGCATTTGCACAACTGGTTGGACATGGCGCGCGAGCGTATCAGTTTTCAGGGTTTGCCCGCCCGCATCTGTTGGGTGGGTCTTGGTCTGCGGCACAAACTTGGCCTGGCCTTCAACGAAATGGTCCGCTCAGGCGCGTTGAGCGCGCCTGTGGTCATTGGCCGCGACCATTTGGACTCCGGTTCCGTTGCCTCGCCCAACCGCGAAACCGAGGCGATGAAAGACGGGTCAGATGCGGTATCTGATTGGCCGCTCTTGAATGCGATGCTGAATGTTGCCGGCGGGGCGACCTGGGTGTCGCTGCATCATGGTGGCGGTGTCGGCATGGGCTTTTCCCAGCATTCCGGCATGGTCATCTGTTGTGATGGGTCAGAAGACGCAGATCGGCGCATCGCGAATGTGCTCTGGAATGACCCCGCAACGGGCGTCATGCGTCATGCGGATGCGGGGTATGAGGATGCCCTGAATTGCGCGCGGGAGAAGGGATTGAACCTGCCCGGTATTTTGGGAAGATAAGCCCGACAGGCGCACCGGCTCGGCGTGTGCGGCGCATGACACGCGCCCCCGGCGCGCCAGTTGCACCCTTCTGCAAACCCCGCGCGAGGCATCCGATCAAGGCGGTTGCGTATGGTCTCCGGCTACGCAAAGCCGAACCCTAGAGGCGCTGCAACCTCCTGTTGGCGGACGGAGCGGACGTTTAGACATTCCGTTGCAGAGCCGCGCATCGTTGGGCCGCGGTATGGCGATCTTTACTTTGAATGGCAGCGGTTTATCCCGGCCACATCCGCGCAAGATCTGGGCTGTGCGCCTAGTTCAACCAAATCGCCGTGCCGTGTGGGCGGCCCGACGATGCGCGGCGGCCCAAGGGGCCTTGAGTCCGCGCCGCTTGTGATAATGGGTTCAAAGGTCTGCCAAATGTCAGGAACGCGGACAAAGCGTTCGTTCCCATTTTGCCCTGGTAGCGCATCGTTGGGCCGCGGGACGGCGATCTGTGCTTTGAACAGCAGCGCTTTATCACAACCAAATCCGCGAAACATCCGAGCTGTGCGCCCAGTGTAACCAAATCGCCGTGCCCTGGAGGCGGCCCGATGATGCGCGGCGGCCCGGGGGGCCTTGATCCCGCGCCGGGTGCCTTCGAGCAGCACGTCAGGTGGCGGCTACGCGGACAAAGCGGACCTGAAATCTTGTCTGCCTGACGACAGTTTTCGCCCGGTCGCACCTGAACTGAGGCGCAGAGCGGCCGTGCGTATTACCCTTTGCCGTAGCGACTTAGGATCATCGAAACGCAGCTTTCAACGATCGCGGCCATCTCTGCTTCCGTCACAATGTCCGCGCCAAACAATACCGGCCAAAAGGCCTTGGATTTGATCAGTGCGAGAAACTCATCGGCGGCGCCTTCGGGATCCGCGATGTTGAGCTGACCATCCTCCGTAGCAGCGCGCATCATTTCCGTGATCGACGAGGTCGAATCTATTTTACCCTGGGTTTCGGCGGCCAGCTCCGGGTTGCGCAAGGTTTCGCTGACAACCATCCGCGCCATGGACATCACGTCAGGCGAGATCAAAAGCCGCCCTTCTGCCCAAGCCAGTTCCGTCAGTTGGTCCCGAATGGGAACACCGGATTGGTATTGGATGTTGAGGCTGTCAGAAATCCGTTCAGAGAGGATCGCCACAATGGAGCGAAACAAATTCTCTTTACTTTCAAAGTGTTTGTAGACGGTCCGCTTGGACACTTCCGCCTTGGCAGAGATCCGATCCATACTGGCCGCGGCAAAGCCTTTCTCCTGAAACTCCGCCACGGCAGCTTCAATGATCTGGTCGCGCTTGGGCGACTTGGTGGAGGGGTCCGAACACATGGGCTGTGGGTATAGGGGCGGCGCGCACGCTTGGTCAACATCAGGTGTAAACGGACCCGTTTACATGCGGCCAATTTGACGCTAGTGTAAACGCGCCAGTTTACCTTCCTTTGGAAACCAGCCCAGGAGCTTTCCCAATGAGTTTTAATCTGAACCTGAACGGCAAGACGCATGAAGTCGATGCCGAACCAGGCACCCCATTGCTGTGGGTGATCCGCGATGAATTGAAATTGACAGGCACCAAGTTCGGGTGCGGTGTGGCCTCTTGCGGGGCGTGCACGGTGCATTTGGATGGCGCGCCCGTGCGGTCCTGCCAGACCTATATCGATGATGTAGAAGACGCCGAAATCACGACCATCGAGGCGATCGAAGAGGACAAGGTTGGCGCCGCATTGCAACAGGCCTGGGTCGAGTTGGATGTGGTGCAGTGCGGATACTGCCAGTCCGGGCAAATCATGTCGGCGGTTGGGTTGCTCAAGGAAAACCCCAAACCGACGGCCCAAGAGGTCGATGATTACATGTGGGGCAATGCCTGCCGCTGCGCCACCTACCAACGCATTCGTGCCGGCGTTCTGCGCGCGGCCGAGATCCTGGAGGCATAAGCGATGACTTTGACACCCTCCCGCCGTGGATTTCTCAAAGGGGCCGCCGCGACTGTGGCTGCTCTTTACGTTGGTGCCCGCCCGGATGGCGCTCTGGCCAGCGCCTCAAGCGAGGCCGCGCTGAACCCGTTCGTAAAGATTGACGCGGGTGGCAACGTGACCGCGATCGTGAAGCATTTCGAAAAGGGCCAAGGCACGGCCACAGGTCTTCCGACGCTGATTGCCGAGGAAATTGGCCTGCGCATGGATCAGATCACTTATGATTTTGCCCCGTCCAACAACGAACTTTACAAGAACCTGTTGTTCGGGATGCAGGGGACCGGCGGGTCGACCGCCATGCCCAATTCCTTCATGCAGTATCGCCAAGCCGGTGCCGCCGCCCGTGAGATGTTGATCCAAGCCGCCGCCAATACCTGGGGCGTGGACGCGTCAGAGCTTGATATCGTGGAAGGCGTTGTGACAGGGGCCGGGCAATCCGCACCCTTGGGTGATTTCGTCGCCGCGGCCGCGCAGCTTGAGGCCCCGGCGGAGCCGCGCCTGCGCGATCCAAGTGAATGGAAACTGATCGGCAACCCAGGCGTCAAACGCACTGACAGTGCGATCAAAGGCAATGGCAAGGCCCTGTACGCCATGGATTTGCATCTTGAGAACCATATGGTGGCCGTCATCGCGCGCCCCGATCAAGTTGGCGCGCTTGCCCAGTCTTTTGACGACAGCGCTGCGAAGGACGTCAAAGGCTACATCATGTCCGCCGTTCTGCCCAATCAGGCCGGTGTTGCCGTCTACGGCGAAAACACATGGGCCGCGATCCAGGCCCGCGAGGCTGTGACGGTGGAGTGGGACACCTCTGCGGCTGAGACGCGCAGCTCGGACGACATCAAGGCAGAGATCATGAACGCCTTGGATGCAGAGCCCACCTACAACGTCGCGCAGACGGATCACGCAGAGATCTCTGCGACCATTGATGGCGCGGCGCGTGTGGTGGAAAACACGTTCTACTTCCCCCTTTTGGCCCATGCGCCGATGGAGCCGCTCAATTGCACGATTGAACAAACCGCAGAGGGCGACATCGTGCTGCATGATGGCTGTCAGTTTCCGGCAGGGCCGCATATGGCCATGGCCGAGATCTTCCAGCTGCCGATGGAGAAGGTGCATATCAAAACCATGCTCGCTGGCGGCTCTTTCGGGCGGCGGGCCACGCCAACGGCGGATTATCAGGTTGAGGCATCGCTGGCCTTCGTTGTGACCGATCGGTCGCGGCCTGTGAAATTGGTCTGGACGCGTGAGGACGATATCCGAGGTGGGTATTACCGCCCGGCCTTTGGGCATCGTGTACGCGTGGGCCTCAATGACGCGGGTGAGATTGTCGGCTGGGAACACCGGATTGCAGGCCAGTCGATCATGAAGGGCACAGCCTTTGAAAGCTTTGCCGTGCATGACGGGGTCGATCACAGCTCCATCGAGGGCACGGTGGACACGCCCTATCAGATCCCCAACGGTTTCTTCGGCCTGACCGATACGCCCAAGGCCACGTCCACCTTGTGGTGGCGCTCCGTTGGGCACACGCATACAGCCTATGTTATGGAAGTGATGATGGACGCGGCTGCCAAAGCTGCGGGTCGTGACCCGGTGGAGTTTCGCCTGAGCTATCTGACGGGCAGCCCGGATGCCGAGCGTAAGGCAGGTGTGCTGAAACTGGCCGCGGAAAAAGCCGGGTGGGGGCGTGCGCCTGCCGGGCGCAGCCAGGGCATTGCCGTGCACAAATCCTTTGGGTCCTACGTGGCCGAAGTCGTGGAAGTGTCTGGTACGGCGGAAGAGGGCGTGAAGATCGAAAAGATCACCGCCGCTGTGGACTGTGGCATTGCCGTGAACCCCGATATCGTGACCGCGCAAATCGAAGGTGGGATCGGGTATGGCATCGGTGCTGCCATGCGGGATGAAGTGACGCTGACCGATGGTGTGGTCGATCAGTACAACTTCCCCGATTACGAGCCGCTGCGCATTGGCGATATCGGTGCCATCGAGGTCCATATCGTGGCGTCACAGGAGGCCCCGACAGGCATTGGCGAACCCGGCACACCGCCTGCGGCACCCGCCCTGGCCAATGCGATTGCGAACGCCAGCACTTTGGTGACCGCACTTCCGATGATTAGCAACGGCGTGGAGTTTGCCTAGGGCCTCGATTTGGGCTTTTTGAGATCGCTGGTTTCTCAGGATCTCGCGGGAACAGAACCTCAAACGCATGGCACGCGTTCTGCCATGCGTTTGAGCGTCGGACATGGCGGATTGGTCAGAGGGTTTGGCATCTTCAAGCCAAACGCCTCACCCTGCATCACCCCGGTGCCGCATCGTTCTGCTATTCGCGCCAGTTGACCACATCCCTGGCAACCTTGTCCAAAAGGCCCTCAAGCAGTTCCAATTCCTGCGGCTCCAGCGAGGACAGCATTTTCTTTTCGGCCGTGGCAAACATGGTCAGAATACGATCATGCACATCCCGCCCGTCAGATGTGATGTTAAGCACTTGCCGACGCGTGTCGCGTTGATCGCGCGTGCGGGTGATGAGCCCCTTTTTTTCAAGAGACGCCACCGCGCGGCTGACTGTGTTGGAGGGTTGTTCGGTAATCTCGCAAATGTCGCGCGCATGCACGTCTTCGCGAAAACTAAGACACATCAAGACGGTCAGTTCCGGCCGGATCAGCCCGATTTCTTTTTCCATCTGACGCAGGATCGGCTCGCGCCAGAAATTGGTGAGAAAGGCAATGCGATAGCCCACAGGAAATGGCGTCGCGTCGAGGATTTCCAGCAATTTCATGAACAAACGCTAGCGGAAAAAAAGAGATTGCTCCAGATGGAAATATATCGTTCCATATGGAGCAATCTGGAGGAGCACCGCTTGGAAGAACGCAGCACTTTGGGCCTTTGGCTGTTGGCGATGGCAACACTTGTTCTGATGTGTGCGATCGTGGGTCAGGTGATCTTTAGCGCGCTCGACATCAATCCAATCATGACGTTTGGGTCCACGAAACCTGTCTTGGGCGACGCGGTGACGCTGAATTCCTTGCTGGATTTTCAATGGCACCTTCTGATGGTGATCGGGCTCTTGCCTGTGGGGTTGGTCTGGGCGCTTGGGCGGCATGTTCGCGTTGATTTCATCTACAACACGATGCCTGTGCACCGGCAGGCACTGGTCAACCTTGCAGGCAACTTGATTTTTGCTGTGCCCTTCTTCGTCTTGATGCTTCCCGCATCCTGGACCTTCATGATGCGGGCCTGGACTTCGGACGAAGGATCCGCCTCTGCCGGGTTGAACGATCTGTGGCTCATCAAGGCCACGCTGCCATTCGGACTTGGTCTGTTGGCGCTGTCCGTTTTGGTTGAGACGGTCAAACTGTTGCGGCAGATCAGATGAGCGAGATCATCCTGCCACTGTCAATGGCCTTGCTGACCTTGGCCGGCATCCTTGTTGGGTACCGTGTCGGTATGGTTCTTGCAGGAGCGGCGGCGATTTTCATTCTGGTCTCTGACCTGCCGACCGCGTTTTTCAATCTGCTCGTCAGCCGGATTTACGCGAATGTGCTGTCAAACTGGCTTTTGGTTGCGATCCCGATGTTCATTTTCATGGGTTTGGTGCTGGAGGTCTCGGGCACGGCGGAACGCTCTCTCAAGGCGGCGCAACGCGCTTTGGGCGGCAGTGCGGCGGGCATGGGATTTTCCGTTTTGATCATCGGCGTGCTGTTGGCGGCCTCGTCGGGCATTGTCGGGGCCTCCGTGGTGCTCTTGTCGCTTTTGGCGCTGCCCCGGTTGGTGGAGGCGGGCTATAGCGACCGGATGAGCGCGGGGCTCGTGACCGCATCTGGAACTTTGGCGATCCTCATTCCGCCGTCGATAATGCTGCTAATCTTGGGTGATCAACTGAAGCCGCCGTTGCCGTCCATGTTTGCGGGAGCGATCGGCCCAGGACTTTTGTTGGTGACCGTCTATGCCGGGTTCGTTTTGTGGCGCGCCCGGGGGTTGCCACCAGCGGCCCCGCAAGACGCGGCATCGCCTTTGAGCCTCCTGATCGATTTGGGCCCGCTTCTGGTTTTGGTCTTTTCTGTTCTGGGCTCGATCATAGCCGGGTTTGCGACACCCACGGAGGCAAGCGGTGTGGGTGCCTTTGGCGCGGTCCTGTTCACGCTTCTCTATGGCAAGTTCAGCTTTGCCATGCTGATGAAGGCCGCAAAGCAAACGGTCATCACCACCTCGACCGTTCTGTTCTTGATGATCGGGGCCACGTGTTTTTCCGCCGTCTTCAAAGGCGTGGGCGGCGATGACATGGTCGAGGCGGGCATCTTGGCCTTTGGTGACGGGCCTTTCATGGTTTTGACGGTCGTCATGCTGGCCATCTTCCTTTTGGGCTTTGTCCTGGATTGGTTGGAGATCACGCTGATCCTGATGCCCATTTTTGCGCCCATCGTGGCCGGTCTTGATTTCGGCAACGGGCTTTCGGGATCGGAATTGATGATCTGGTTTGGGATTTTGGTCGCAGTCAATCTGCAAACCTCATTCCTGACACCGCCCTTCGGCTTTTCGCTTTTCTATCTGCGCAGCGCCATCGGCGACCGTATCGCGACCACGGATATCTATCGCGGCGTTTTGCCGTTCATCGTGCTCCAGCTTTTGGTGTTGGGGCTTCTGATCGCATTCCCGGGGTTGATCACCGGGCTTTTGTAAATGGGAGGACAACAAATGAAATTCACACTGACAGCTGCGGTCTTTGCAGCCACGATAGCCGCAACCGGCGCTGCGGCGGAAAACTATACGTTGCAAAGCGCCTTTCCAGGCTTGCCTGTCCTGGATCCGACCGCGAAACGCTTTGTCGAAAATGTGTCGACCTTGACCGGGGGCGAGGTGGATTTTGACTATCTTTTGGCCGGTGAACTTTCCCCACCCACAGAGATTTTTGACAATGTGGGCGTCGGCGCGATTGATGCAGGCTGGTCCTATGCGGCTTATGCCGCGGGCAAGGAACCGGCGGCCGCGCTCTTTGGCTCTGTGCCGTTCGGCGGGGACCCCCTGTCTTACGTCAGCTGGCTGCATCACGGTGGCGGGCTTGAGCTTTGGCGGGAGATGTATGCGCCCTACAACATCGTGCCCATGGCCTGCGGCGTGATTTTGTCTGAGGCAGGTGGTTGGTATACCAAAGAGATCAACAGCCCCGAAGACCTTCAAGGTCTCAACATCCGCATCGGCGGGCTTGGTGGCGCGATCTTGGCCAAGCTGGGTGCCAATGCAACGAGCATCCCGGTGGCTGAAATTTCCACCTCACTCGAAACCGGGCGGCTGGATGCAACGGAATTGAGCTTTCCCTTGGTCGACAAGCTTCTGGGCTTCGACAAGGTGGCAAAGAACTACTACTTTCCGGGCTGGCATCAGCCGGCGGGCTTCATCGAATTCTATATGAACAAGGACAAGTGGGATGCTCTGACAGATGCCCAGCGCACGGCGGTTGAGGTGTCCTGCGCCGATGCGAACCTCTATGCGATGGGCGTGGCCGCAGGTGCCCAAAGTGCCGTGTTGGAGGAATTCCGCGCCAATGGGGTCGATGTGAAGCGTTTCCCCGACAGTGTGATGGAGGCCCTGCGCGCCGCCGCCGATGAGGTCTATGCCGAAAAATCCGCAGAGGACCCAACCTTCAAGACGGTCATCGACAGCTATCGCGCCTATGCGGAAGCCTACGATGAATATCAGGCCCTCTCAGATCTCAACTAAGCATATGGGCCCCGTCTTGGCGGCGGGGCCCAATTGAGGCCGTTTGACATGACCTTTTCCTTGCGTGATTTCGGATCCTACACGGCGGGTGGCCGCGTGATCGAAGTGACCGAAGGTGCGCCCTACGAGGTGAACTTTACCCGCTCAGCAAGTTTCGAAGTCGACCCGCGCGGGCATTTCGCGGTTGAACATGCCTATGTGCAGTATTTCATTCCCGAAGCGCGCTGTGACGCGCCGCCGGTTGTGTTGGTCCATGGCGGTGGCATGTCGGGCAGCTGCTGGGAGACCACGCCTGACGGACGCCGTGGTTGGCTGCAACACCTTTTGCAAATGGGGTATGAAGTGCATGTGGTGGACGCGGTCGAACGGGGCCGCGCGGGCTTTGCACCCGGGCTTTGGGATGGCGAACCGATCCTGCGCAGTTTGGAAGAAGCGTGGTCCTTGTTTCGCATTGGCCCCAAAGATGGGTTCGCGTCACGCACGCCGTTTTCGGGTCAACGGTTTCCGGTTGCCCATTTCGAACGCTTTGCCCGCAGCTTTGTCCCGCGCTGGCTTGGAACAACCGCGCTGCAGGTCAACGCGCTCTTGGCCGTCTTGGAGCGCACCGGCCCGGCTATTGTGATCTGTCACAGCCAAGGCGGCGAGGTCACGTTTGACGCCTTGGCCCAGCGTCCGGACCGATTTTGCAAAGTCATCGCGATTGAACCCTCACACACACCTAAGGGCGATGAAGAACCACAGGACATCCCAGTACATGTTGTCATCGGTGACCATCTGGACTGTGACGCGTTTTGGTCCAGGCGTCAGGACACCTGGACCTCAATGACCGCAGCCCAAAATTACACACTTCATGACGCGTCTGACCTTGGGTGTGGCCATAGCCACATGTTGATGTTGGACCTCAAATCAGACCATGTTCTTTCGTCTGTTCTGTAAGGCAGCCGATGCGTTTGACTTAGTCGTGTGCGTGTCGCTCATGCAAAAAATGTCTGAGGTCCACCAACTCTTTTGTGTCCAGAGACACGTAGACAAAGGACAAGTTTGTACGCTCTGTCACCATTTCCCCGGGATAGGGGAGATAGCTAAGCTCTCGCGATCCAAATGATGGGGATGCGGTTCCAACCTGCCATTCCGTGCTGAGTTGCACGTCCACCAGTTTCACCGGCGCGCCACCGTCAGCGGGCTGGCGTTCAAGTGGCACGCCCGCGAGGCGGAGATAGGCCATCTTGTCCTTGGCCTCAACAAAGCCGTCAATGAACTGCGTCGCCAGAACCTGAAGGTCTGCGGCCTCGTCTTCGGGGGGCAGATGGCTGTGCAAATGGTCAACAGCATGGTTGTGGCCAATATGGCCGCCTACGATGTCATGTGGCATTGGACCACCTCTTTCCTTCAAACTCGCCATGCGGGATCGTCACGGGCTTGTCGATATGGGCCTTGTGTTTGCCCAGATTGCCCGACGCCACAAGCGAGCCCAGCACATCCACGATCACGCGGGTGCCCATGAGGGCCGTGATCTCTGAGGTGTCATAGGGCGGGGCAACTTCCACAAGTTCCATCCCGCAGATGCCTTCCGCGGCTACCTTGGAGGCCAGCGCCAACGCTTCACGCGGCAGGAACCCACCCGGCTCTGGCCAACCGGTGCCGGGCACAAAGCCGCAATCGATGCTGTCGATGTCAAAGGACATGTAGACCATATCGACCCCGTCCCACGCCATCTCAAGCGCCAT
>ERZ1740070.1100-NODE-1100-length-17278-cov-6.417233_pt1 | contig 17278 bp, 14 predicted proteins | sample MGYA00581734_ERZ1740070 | MGnify/ENA primary metagenome ERZ1740070 (study PRJEB43018, sample SAMN04849744) | marine metagenome | isolation source: floating plastic debris | place: Pacific Ocean | collected 2008-09-01 | study: EMG produced TPA metagenomics...
CTCTTACGGACGGGGGGTATCACCCGGTTGACTCTAGTGCGATCGCATTTGAAATTGCGGCCAAAGCTGGCTACCGTCAGTCCTTTGTCAAAGCCGGCCCCCAAATTCTTGAACCTATCATGGCCGTAGACGCCTTTGCCCCCGAAGACTATGTCGGTGACGTCATTGGCGACCTTAACCGTCGTCGCGGCATGATTAAGTCCCAGGAGCCAGGCCCCACTGGTGTACGCATCAAGGCCGATGTGCCCTTGAGCGAAATGTTTGGCTACATTGGCGACTTGCGGACCATGACTTCTGGTCGAGGTCAGTTCTCCATGTCCTTTGATCACTACGCTCCTTGCCCAAGAAATGTGGCTGAAGAGGTGATCAAAGAAGCTAAGGAGCGCCAGGAAGCCAAGTAAGTTTTCGACGTCTCTTGTTGCACAATGAATGAGCAATCCTCGGCTGCTAGCAGCCGAGGATTTTTTTGTCTACGTATGGCCGAATGTATTCTCTCAGGGCACCTATAAAGGGACGCCTCTGCATGGGTGCCCTAACCCCTTGTTTTTTCTAAAACGCGGTTTAGCTTACCGCTCTTATAGCCTTCTAAATCGAGAGTGACATAGGTAAAGCCATACTCTTGAAATGCCGTAACTAAACTATCTAAATCCACCGTCGCCACAAAGCTTTGAATTTCGCCGGGCGGTAGCTCAATTCTGGCTGTTTCGCCGTCAGAGCGAACCCGCAGGTTGCGGATGCCCAGCTGTCGTAAATATCGCTCACACTGACCCACACGATGAAGCTTTTCAGTCGTGATTAGCTCTCCATAGGGAAACCGTGAGCTAAGGCAGGGCTGGGAGGGTTTATCCCACCAGGGTAGGCCCAGATATTTAGACATTTCTCGCACTTCTAACTTACTCAACCCCACTTCTGCCAGCGGAGAGCGCACACCCCGCTCTTTTGCCGCTTGAATACCAGGACGATAGTCTTTTAGATCATCGGCATTAAGACCATCGACAATGTAGGGATAGCCCTCGGCACTTGCTAAGGGTTTAAGGGTATCGTGTAGCTCACTTTTGCAAAAATAGCAGCGATTTGTAGGATTACTGGTGTAGTTAGGATTGTCCATCTCGTGGGTGTGCACAATCCGATGGGTCAGTCCCATAAACTCAGCCTGATGTTTAGCCGCCTCTAAGTCTTCTAACATCAGCGATGGCGACTCGGCTGTTACCGCTAGGGCTCGATCGCCTAAGACATCATGGGCTATTTTGGCCACCAATGTGCTATCAATGCCGCCAGAGTAAGCAATCAGTGCTCGATCCATGTCATGAAATATCGACTGAAGCTGCTGTAATTTTTGAATAATCGTCATAGTCTGAAATCTAGAATAAGTCTTCAGTCAGGCGTACTATATTTAGCCTAACGAATGAAGGCGTCTTAAGGTTTGAATTCTCAGTTCTGGGGTGTGTAACTTACCTGTAGACATGAGTTTTGGACGATAGTTCTTTTGGTGGCTGCCGTTTCTACAGCTATTATCACCTGAGGACTTAAAGCTTGACGTTGCTGAGCCGAACTATGGTTTCATCTGAAAGGCGTGTAGCGTTTCTAACAGATCGATTCATTCTCCAAATCAGCAATGGCTAACATTCAACCCTGACCCTCTGCTCGCGCTAATATGAGTTTCACGCATCTAACTTGAAAATTATGACCGAAAAGAAAGAGCTAACTCATCCTCAATACAAAACAGACCGCGAGGTGGTGACTGGTCTGCTCAATGGTGAAGCAACAGACTTTAATCTATTGGAGCTAGCTCGGCTGCGCATTCGCTACGACGGCTTTCCAGGAGCAAAAGATATTCGGAAAGACTTAGATAAAACCTTAGCTAACTGGTCGCTGACAGAGGATGAGTTAATGATCAAAACCCGCGAGATCCATCAGCGAGAGATGTTGTACAAAGCACAACGTACTAAAAAAGAGGACTGGAGCTAGAGCAAACTGTGGTTGCCTAATATTGCAGAAAACCAGCAGCTAAAAACAATTAGTCTACAGAATCTGTTGTCTGTGCCGTTGATCGCTTCGGCTGCCGTTGTCATACTAAGGATGCGTTACGTACCTACGTCATACGGGTATCAAATGCATCCAGTTTTAATAAAAACGATACTCCGGTGCGAGTATTCTTGATCGAATCATCATATAAACCTTTGACTTAAGTATATAAGCTGGTATCTATAAAAAAAATAGAGTTCAAGAATATCTCTGATTTGTGCTCTTTTCGGTGTATATCTACTTAAATCGCGTTATTTCTGATCAACCTTTCGACCTAAGTAAGATTGCTATGCAGGGTGTCGTTGTCGTTTCAGGAAACGATCAACAGTTTAAGGATATCTATTTTTGGTCAAAACTATTTATAAATGCGCTAGAGAGCGATAGCATGTCTTCACTCTAGAGAGGACTTTTTGGCCTCTTAGCCAGTGAGTAAACACTAACAGAGAAAGCTGTTGCTTGGGCGTTGGCACTTATTAGTAGCCAGCTCGTTTGAGTGTGTTTAGTTTAAGTTTGTCCACCTTTGTTAAGAGAGTAGCCACCTACGCCAAATTGCGGATTTTTAGGAGAATTTCTGCTTTTCTAGCGTGCATAAGCGAACTATTTACACAGCGAACAGTCAATAGTCTAATGTCTGGAGCGACTACTTTGAGTAGATCCAATACTCAGTTTTTGCGCCAGGGTATACCAGCTGAATACTTCAAGGAAATGATCTTTTGGTGACACTTAGATAAACAGAGTTTGCGATTGTTGATTTAAGGGATGAATTAGTCTAGAGCTGTTGCTATTTAAAAATGTCCTAGGGCTAACGTCGTCCCTGGGTTCAGCAATGCCCAGAGATTTTATCTGGTAAGAGCGCTAGCAATCAAATCGTCCACAATCACATGTGCTATTTGTGCGTGTGAAACCTCGAAATGCGATTGCCCATATCATTTATCAGAGCTCAGAAATCCTATGTCTGTTCAGTTTGAGATAACGTCTTTTCTGCGTGAGGCTTTTGAATCGAGTCAAAATGGTCGAGCCCATATTGTTGGTAAAGGCACTGAATGGTGTCTGGATATTGCTGATGGGCAAGTACTTTTTGCAGCTCACTCACTGCAGTATCTGACAGCACTAGAGACAGCGCTGCCAAGTTTAGGCTACGAAGCTGCGCTACCTGTTTATTGGCGACTCACCCAATATCTCTATAAACGTCAAATAGGTGAGCGTGGGCTAGAGGCTCTTAACTGGACTAGCAAAGTTGTTGGTGCTCTGGTGCAACACAATACCCTAAATCTCAAGCAGGCAGAGGCAACCCTAGCTAAATTAATAGAAGATGCTGTGGAGTCTCTTTTGGGGCTGGAGTCGGCAACGATCACCTGGCATCCGCTACCGCAGGGAATGTGGCATTTGACCACCAGTGGCATCCAAGTTTCTACACTGGTGAGTTATTTGTCTAAACGGTTGGACTCTTGGCAGCTAATGGCCGATCGTATCTGCTCTCCCCACCAGCGACCCTACTGTGAAACCCCCGAAGATATCTATAAGCCTGTTCCCCAGGGGCAGCTATCTCAACAGATGTTGCAGGCACTGGTGCGACTGATGCAGGGAAGCAGCATCCGTCAGCTGGCCCAGGCCATTAAACAGGACGAAGTCAAGCTTGCTAAGCTGCTTTATCCCTATATTGAACATCGAGTTATCAAGCTATGGCCGCCTATACAGCCACTTGATCGGCTCCCTTGGCTGCCCGCTGCTCAAGTAGCCAGCGCTGTTCCTACAACCGCTGCCGTTAATAGCAACAATCAGTTAACAAAGTCGACTGCGACATCCGTTAATGGCAACAATCAGTTAACAAAGTCGACTAGGAGCAATCGCCCGGTGGCTAACGGCGGGTCAGCAGTTAGCACACCAAACAAACGTCCGATCAAAAAGACATCGCGATCGCGACATCTCATTGTCTGTATTGACGATAGCCAAGCGATGTTAGAAAAGGTTGACAGCTATCTTGATCCAGAACATTTTGAACTTAAAACCATCATCGATCCTGTGGCGTCTGTCTCTAAGATCTGTGCTATGAAACCCGATTTAGTCTTGATGGACGTCTCAATGCCCAGTATCAATGGCAATTCTCTTTGTGAAATTCTCAAACGTAGCTACATGTTCAAAGATGTGCCAATCATCATGATTAGCAGTAATGCCAGCCCCTTAAATAAAGCCACAGCACAATCGTCAGGAGCGACTGACTATTTGGAAAAGCCATTTTCTAAAGCACAGCTGATAAATGTTTTAGAGACCTATTTAGAAATTAACCTGGAGAAAGTTGGTTAAGCTGACACGTTCAAAATAACCATATTCAAAACACCAATAAAAACAGAAGATTAAATGTGAAAAATTTATCTAAATAAGAAAATTGGACCCTGAGTATCGTTACTTTTGTAAAAGTAGCCTGGTTTAAGTAAATACTCTATGTAGAGACGTAGTTGTTATAGTCATTAGGTATCAATAGCGTGGTTAAAAAAGTATTAGTAATCGACGATGTTAAATCTGAGCTAGATCTCCTTAGCCATTATTTAGAAGAAGCTGGCTTTCTAGTGACCGCCACTGCAGATGGGTTAGATGCCCTTGAGAGGGTTAAGGCAGATCGACCAGACGTCATTGTTACAGATTTGGTAATGCCCGATATCACCGGGTTAGAGCTTTGCCGCAAGCTCAAAAAAGATCCCGCTACAGCTGATATTCCCATTGTTGCCTGCACCACCAAGGGACGCAAAATGGACCAAAGCTGGGCTAAAAAACAGGGTGTTGTTGGGTATGTGGTGAAACCTTGCACGGCTGAACAGCTGATTGAAGCTGTGCGATTTGCCAGTTTGTAATGTAGGTACATCTATGGAATCGTCTGTTCCCCTCTCTCAAGACCTAAAACCGGTAGATCGGCTACAGCAGCTTTTACCCGCTCTCTTTAACCCCACCCCTATTGTGGGTGATCAGTTTTTGCGACTGCAGCTGACTGCCGATACCACGATTGCGATCGCGCTTAGCTGGGTAGAAGAAACACTGCTAATTTCCCCCCAATCTGTCACGCCAATTCCCAATATGCCCGCCTATATTTTGGGGCTTATGAGTTCAAAGGGTGAGGCATTCTGGGTAATCAATTTAGGACAGCTGCTAGAGCTGCCAACTGTCTTAGAATCCTCTCAATATTACGAGGTAGTGGTCATTCGAGCACTGCCTGCAGAGAGTGATCAAGACACGACGGATGAGCTTTTTCTAGGCTTAGCAGTACCTAAAATCAGGGGATCTATTCGTTTGTCATTGGAAGACATTATTTCTCCAGTGAATGAGGTAGACGCTAATTTGCATCCTTACTTAAGTGGTCAAGCTGTTGCTGAGGGACAAACCGTTCTTGTCTTAAGCGCTGAGGCCATTGCTCTATCTCAGATATCCGACTAAGTATTTTTTGACACGATTCATCTTTTGATACCCAAGGGGATTAGGAAATCAGTATGACTGCTCAGCAATATTCACTCAAAGACCAGGCTCAGCTCCCAGGCTCAGAGAGCCCTCGAATGAAAAGCCCATCGCCTACAAAAATAAAATCAGCAGCGGGGCGTCCGTTGGGTAGACAGCTGCTACAAACGCTGTTGCCAGTTGCCCTGCTGCCCCTGGCGGTAGCGAGTGGCCTGGGCTTTTGGGTGACGCGTCGAGCAGCTCAAGAAGAGGCGCTGTTTAGATTGCAGGAGGAGTCCTTCTTGGCCAGTGAGGCTGCCGGTCTTTTTGTACAAGAAAAGTTTGAAGATGTTAGCGCGGTGAAGCTAAATCCTGTTGTCATCCAGGCGATTCAGCAGGCTGATGAGAAAGTCAGCACCGATAATTTAGCTGGACGCCCTATTGAAGAACTGGAGCAACAGTTTGGTCAAAACAAATTGCTGATAGTTAACAATGCTCTTAATCAGTATCTACAAAAGTTTGCTGAGCTTGAAGATTTAGCCGAAGTAGAACTCACTGACCGCAACGGCTTTATCCTCGGCTACAACCAAATCACATCCGACTTTGTTCAGAGCGATGAAGACTGGTGGATTCAGGGGCAGTCATTGGGACGCTATATTGAACCAGCGGGATTTGACGAATCTGCCCAAACATTCGGTATCGGTATTGTGTCAGCGCTGACCCCACCTGACTCCGAAACCTTTATTGGTACGCTCGGACTGTTGGTATCTACTGACACCCTAAATAAGCAAATTGCCACTTATGTAAAGGTTTCTATTGGAGGTACTCAGCAGATTCAAGTAGTTGATGTTCGCAATGCTATTCCATTTTCAACAATTACTGCCGAGAGTATTGTTGAGGGTGAGGTAGAGTTGCTTGGTGGTGACTCAATAGCGCAAGCTGTCCAGGCACTGTATGAGCATTCAATCCATGAACACACAGAAAATCCAGAGACGGCTAATAGGGAGTTCGAACAAGAGCTAGCCGATCTGGGTATCGGCAAAATTCTGGGAATTAACCAAATTGAAACCGCGGTGGGCCAACAAATCTTCACAGTTTTGATGGAGTCTGGAGATCGGGAGTTTAGTCTCTCCACTGTGCCGGGTACCCCCTGGATTTCAATTGCATCTGTAGACTTAGCCGAACTTAACGCTGCTGGCAATAACCTGCTGCTCGTTTTTGCATTAACTGCGGCAGTTTTGGGTACAGCGGCGGCCTTCGTGCTGCAGATATTTGCCGGACAGATTTCGGCACCGTTACAGATTCTCACCAGCACTGCCCAAACAGCATCGGCCGGTAACCTGGACGCCCGTGCCAGCATTGAAGGAAGTAGCGAAACCCAAATTTTGGGCGAAAGCTTTAACGACCTGCTAGAGCAGATCCAGTCGCTGATTCAACAACAAACACAGCTAACCGACGAGCAGCGGCAAGAGCGTGAGACCCTAGAAAATGAGATTACAGAACTGATGGAAGAAGTTGGCGATGCCGCCGATGGTAACCTTGCGGTTCGCGCTAAGCTCATCCCTGGTGATGTGGGTATTGTCGCTGACTTATTTAACGCAATTATTGAAAACCTGCGCGACATTGCGGTCAATGTAAAAGACTCTACTGGAACAGTAAGCCAATCATTGCTTACCAACGAACAACAGATTCGTGCTCTGGCAGAGCAAGCCATTAAAGAGGTGGACTCACTACAGGCAGCGATGGAAGCGGTAGAAGAAATGGACCACTCGATTCAGGCTGTTGCCGATAACGCGGGTCAGGCGTCTATTCTTACCAGCGATACCTATGAAACTGCCCAAATTGGTGCTCAGTCTATGGGCGAAACCGCAGACAGTATTCTAGAGCTGCGCTCAACAGTGGGCGAAACATCGAAGAAAATTAAGCGTCTGGGTGAATCGGCTCAGAAAATTTCTCAGGCCGTTAGTCTGATTGACGAGATTGCTCTCAAAACTAACCTGCTGGCCGTTAACGCCAGTGTTGAGGCATCTCGAGCTGGTGAACTGGGTCAAGGCTTTACAGCAGTTGCGGAACAAGTAGGAGCCCTGGCTGAGCAATCGGCAGGAGCTACCAAAACAATTGCCCAAATTGTCGCCGAAATTCAAACTGAGACTCAAGAGGTGGTTGCCGCCATTGAAACCGGTACTACTCAGGTGGTTAACAGTAGCCAACAGGTTAAAACCACTCAGCAGCAGCTAGAGCAGGTACTGGCTAAATCTGAGCAAATTAACCAGCTGATGCAGGAGATTTCTTCGTCTACTACTAACCAGACCATGGTGTCTAAAGCAGTGACGGAACTGATGCAGCAAGCGACCCAAACATCTGAGCAACAGTCTCAAACCTCAGCTCAGGTTGCTCAAGCAATTCAAGACACAGCAAAGATTGCTCAGGAGCTGCAATCATCGGTCGAGCAGTTTAAGGTTGAAGAGTAAACAATGGCAATAGACAAAGAGCAACAGGCTCGACTTACCTTCCTGGCGGAGGCAGAGACCTATTTTGGCGATATCGAGACTGTCTTGTTGGGACTCAAGATAGCCGATGATCGCGCTGAGCAAATCAACATCGCGATGCGGGCGGCCCACTCTGTTAAGGGGACCGCGGGTATGATGGGGTTTGATGGGCTTAGTCGGGTGGCCCATCGGCTAGAGGACTCGTTTAAGATCTTGCGCGCCCGACAGCTATCGGTGGATACCCATTTAGAGACTTTGCTGCTTCAGGGCGTGGACTGTCTACGTACGGTGCGACAGTTTTACCATGAAGAGCAACCGCTTCCGCCTCAGTGGTTGGTCAATCATGCTGAACCTATTTTTGAACAGCTTAAACAGCGTTTAGGAGAGCTGACACCTGAGGATGAGGCGCGACTGCTGTCGGAGGATAATGAGCAAAATCTCGACTTTGTTATTTTCACAACCAGTGTCGAAGATATTTTAGAAGAGTTTAAGCAACAGCTACCTGACCTCCAAGGGGAAGATCTCCGACAGGCGCTGATTGAGATGTCTAAACAGATGACTGAGTTTGGTCTCATGGCCGCGCTCGAGCCGTTTGTCTCACTGTGTGAGTCTATACAGCAGCAGTGTATGTTTGCTCAACCTGAGGAAATAGATGCGATCGCACGGCAGACGATAAAAGCCTGGCAGCGCAGTCACTCGTTAGTATTGTTAGGTCGCACAGAGCGGCTGCCCACTCAGCTACAGCCCTCTACAGGCTCGCCTAGTTCCTTTAGCGACGAGTTAGCTGTTCCACTGCCCCAGGTGCTGCCAGAATCTGCTGAGTTACCCAGCGGCGCAAATGATATTGACTATCTCCAGAATCAGTTTGCGGCCCTTGACTTGATAGACAACGATGTGCTCTATGGCCAGCCATCGGCCATAGAGCAGGATAAATCTGAAGATCTTACGGTTCTGCAGGACCCGCTATCGGAGTTGTCACCAGAGCCAGCTGACGCGGCTGAGGAAACTGCCCCAACTGCTGCCGTACCGGCTGAAGCAAACTCAGAAGAGATTGAGCCTCCAGCAGAACTACCGCTAATACCGCTGAGGATGCCGCCTCAACCTGCAAAACCCGGCACTCGAAAAACATCCACAGTGCGTGTGTCGGTGGAACAGCTTAAACAGATTAACAGCACCTTTGAGTCGTTAGTTCTCAGTCGAAATGCGGTCAATCTAAAGCTAGAGCAGCTGCAAACCTTTAGCGAACTGATGCATGAGCGAATGACAGCCCTGGCATTGTTTAATACAGAGCTGCGTCATTGGTATGACCGGGCGTCGACAGAAGGCTCTATGTCTGACGGTATCATTGCCGAGAATGGCGGTATGGTTGCATTGTCCAGCAATGGTGGCAATGGCAAAACTGGTTCTAACCGATTTGCGATCAAAGCCCCCGAAGAGCTAGATGCGCTGGAATTTGACCGTTATTCTCAGCTGCACTTGCTGGCCCAAGAGCTCATGGAAACCATTGTCAAACTCGAAGAGGTCAGTCGTGACATTGAGCTGGGGTTAACCGAAATGGGCCAGGCAGTAGGGGGGCTTAACTACACAAGTCGTACCCTCAAAAACCGCATTACTCAGACCCAAATGCGTTCTTTTGAAGAAATTATCAGCCGCTTCCCTCGGGTGGTGCGTGACTGGTCTGTGCAATATGGCAAACCTGTAGAACTCAAGATTGAGGGAGCCAATACTCTAATCGAACAGTTTGCCCTCGATCAGCTGAGCGATCCGCTGATGCACCTGTTACGTAACGCCTTTGACCACGGTATTGAAAGTTCCGAAAGCCGTCGTATGCTTGGCAAACCGGAAATGGGGATCATTTCTCTACGAGCTTTGAACCGGGGTAATCGAGTGGTGATTACCCTTAGCGATGACGGTAGCGGGATTAATCTAGAGCGGGTTCGCGATCGCATCCGTAAATACAATCTCCCTGCCGAGCAAATTGACAATATGAACCGTCAGGAACTGTTGTCGTTTATCTTTGAGCCCGGCTTTAGTACCAGTGGAAAAGTCACCGAGCTGTCGGGTCGTGGCTATGGTATGGACGTAGTTCGCACCAACTTAAAAGAGCTACAGGGAGATATCCAAGTTGCCACAGAGCCTGGTCAAGGCACCACGTTTACCATCAGTATTCCCCTCTCGCTATCGATTTTGCGAGTTATGTTGTTAGAGCGTAACGGCTCTGTCTTCGCCCTATCGGTAGATACTGTACAAGAAGTTATCAGAACACCGACTGAAGAGATCACCGAGCCAGCCATCACCTGGCGAGATGCTGACATCCCGCTAGTACGTCTAGAAGACCACTGGACGCTACAGTCTAGCTCTAGACCCTTAGAAATGAGTGGTCAACCCCTGATCAACTGCCCAATGGTAATTGTGGTAGGAGAAGACAACCACACCTACGGACTTAATATCGACCGCTTCTGGCAAGAACAAGAAGTCGCTATCCGATCCGTGGCCAGTCCCATGCCAATGCCTCCAGGATTTGGGGGTGTTACCGTATTAGGAGATGGTCGTGTGGTTCCTTTGATTGAACCGAGCCAGCTACTGGAATGGATTCAAAAGGAACCAGAAAGACCTACTGTTGCTCCCAAAGCGCCTGCAGTTACTACATCCACTAGAATTTTGGTGGTGGACGACTCAATCCACGCGCGTCGTTATATGGCCACAACGCTGGAGCGCTCTGGCTATCTAGTGGAACAGGCCAAGGATGGTCGAGATGCCGTTGATAAAATCATGGGTGGTCTAGCCGTAAAGGCCATCATTTGCGATATTGAAATGCCACGACTAGATGGCTACGGTGTTTTAGAAGAACTTAGGGAACAGCCAGCCTATGAGGAGTTGCCAATCTTGATGCTGACGTCTCGAAGTGGTGAAAAGCATCGCAAGTTGGCCATGAATCTGGGCGCAACCGCGTACTTCTCAAAACCCTATAACGAACAGGAATTGCTAAAGGAGTTAAAGTCACTGACCGAGGACAATGTGAAGACGTTATCGGTCTCTGGGGTGTAGGAGGCCAGCTTAGCTCAGGGATTTTTTATTCTTGAATTTGGCTTTTCTCAAAGTTCCTCGTTCCTTTGGCTCCTGTGCGCGGCAGGAGGCGACAGCAGACTCTGATTTCATTGATAAAAATAATCTAATCAAAATCCTATAGTGTTCGATCCCTTTATCACCTATAATTAGGGGCTGGAATATTCCTAAATTAGGAGACTAAACATACATGGCGCGATATAGAGGTCCTCGCCTCCGCATCACTCGCCGTTTGGGTGAACTGCCTGGTCTAACCCGGAAAGTTGCCCGTAAGGCTTATCCTCCTGGTCAACATGGCCAGGCGCGGAAGAAAAAATCCGAATATTGCATTCGTTTAGAAGAGAAGCAAAAGCTTCGTTACAACTACGGTGTGTCTGAGAAGCAGCTGCTGCGCTACGTGAAAAAAGCGCGTCGTGCGGGTGGTTCTACTGGGCAGGTAATTCTGCAACAGCTAGAAATGCGCTTGGACAATACTATATTCCGACTGGGTATGGGACCCACTATCCCCGCTGCTCGCCAAGTCGTTAACCACGGTCATATCACTGTCAATGGTCGCGTTGTTAGCATTCCTAGCTATCAGTGCCGTCCTGGTGATGTTATTGGTGTTCGTAAAAAAGAGGTTTCCAAGACGCTGGTGGAATCTAATCTGGAATTCCCTGGTTTGGCCAATATTCCTACTCACCTAGAGTTTGATAAAGCCAAGATGGAAGCCAAGGTAAACAGCATCATTGAACGTGAGTGGATAGCACTCAGCATCAATGAACTACTTGTAGTTGAGTATTACTCCCGTAAAGCTTAGACCTTTTGTCGCTCTGTTTGAGTACGTTAGATATACCTTTGAGTATTTGTACTGGCCATTGCTGGTTCTCGGTTTGGTTCAATTCTCGATAGTTTCATGACGAGTATTTGATCTAGGTCGAGACTATCCTCTAAATCAGCAATTGCTTTTACCGCGCTAGTTTAGTTATTTCCATCCCCCTGAGGTCCGTCAGCCTTGGGGGTTTTATTTTGAGGTGTTATTTTTATTCTTCTGCCTAAAGCGGCATCCATGACAATACAATCAGCTCGCCTCTGACGATGCCGATGCGTAACTCATAGATAAACTCATAGCGATCTTCATTCCTATCCCAAGCCGTAATCCATAGTTCATAGGCTCGAATATCACGTTCGTGACAGGGTAGCTGCCGCAGGACGTCAATTTGATAGCCACGATAACTTTTTAGAAGATCGGCAACAGCAGCGGTCACCGCTGATGTGTACTGTTGCTCTGAGTAAATTCTTGGAAATGCCATGGTGAACCGTCTACGAGCGATGGTGATAATATCCACTATCTACGTGACGTTACGGAACTATAGCCAGGTTGCAGGCAGTGTATAAAGTTTTTGAGAAAAACCCACCCCTATGTCAAGCTAGACTGACTCCTTGTAAAATTACACGTTGATGAGCACAGACACACAGCGGCTACAAACACTAATTACCCGTGCTCAACAGCTTACAGCAGCAGAAGCCTTGGCCGATTTACCGGCAGCCGTAGCTGAGCGTCTGAGGACAGAAACAGCGACGCCGTTGGTGGCCGCTTTGAGCTTGAGCGACGCCCTGTGGATTGATAACCCCTATAAAGGTGAAAAGGGCGCATCGCGGGCAGCACGAGTTGTCCAACGGGATGAGGCGTTAATTCGGGCGCTGGCCTTTTATCGGCTTAAGGGTGGGCAGGAACTGGAAAAAACAGCGATTTTCTTTGAAGAAACATTCGCAGCCGAAACCACCCACGATGGACAGGTAAAACACATGTAGGGGCACACTGCTGTGCGCCCCTACGACGCACCTACGAAGCCCCTACGAGGAGTGGTGGTTAATTAAGTGAGGAATTAAGGAATGGGGTTTTTCTAAATCGTAGGTATGCATCAAATCATCGTTACCCATAATCTCTCGAGGGGAGCCATCGGCAACAATTTTGCCCTGATACATGACCAGGGTACGATCGCACACCTCCAATAAAAACTCCAAATCGTGGGAAGCAATCACCATAGTTTGTTGCAGCCCCTGCATAAACGTAATTAGACGACGGCGACTGCGAAGATCTAAGCTAGCGGTGGGCTCATCGTAAAGAACAATTTTGGGTTTCATGGCCAATAGCCCTGCGATCGCAACCATCTGCTTTTCTCCCCCCGATAAATGATGGGGAGGACGCTCTGCTAGGGGCTGTAACCCAGTTAGAGCGATGGCTGCATCTACTCGATCGCTTATCTGTTGAGGCTGTAGCTCCATATTAGCTGGGCCAAAGCGAATGTCTTCTCGTACTGACGCGGAAAACAGCTGATTGTCCGGGTTTTGAAACAGCAGTCCAATTTGAGGATTAAACCCACCGGCCACCACCGGTTTATCCATCAAACGCACTGTTCCAGCCGTGGGTGTCAGGGCACCACAGAGGGTCATAAACAATGTTGTCTTACCACAGCCGTTGTGACCGATAATCCCTACGCGCTCTCCTGATGGAATGCGTAAACAAATGTTATCAAGCACCTGTAGACCATCGGGATAAGAGAAACAAAGATGATCAATGGCAATTGCAGCTGTTGTTATTGTTGCAGGTTTAGCGACTGTTTTCTTGGGTAGTAGAGACGTCATAGAGACTACTCAGAGAGTGAGAGAGATACATTTAGATATGATTTAAATGAGCTTTCATACCTTATAAAAATTAGGTTCTTAAGAGATTGACACAAAAGTCAGCTGTTAATGATAAACGCTACGGGTTGAAAACTTAACGACGAGAGTTTGTTGAAAAGTGCTTAGCACAGTGAAAATCAATCGCTTAACACTCAATTGAGCAAAGATAAGCTGATTGCGGGGAGAGATAACGAGCGTTCGTTAAAGAGAGTAAGTTTTGAGAATTAAACTATTCTTAAGGTCCAGGAACTATCTGCCATATCTGCAAACTGATTAAGACCAGCGTAATGGTAACGCATAATCCTACAGCTGCAACATCGGTCGCTTGGCCCCACCCTTGAATCTGATTTGTCCAGCTATGTCCATAGCCATAGCCCCGCAGCCGCATGGCTTTATACACTCGCTCCGAGCGCTCATAGCTGCGTACTAATAGGGTGCCGGTCACAGCCGCCAGCTGTTGCCAGCTTTGACGATCGCCCTTTGGGTGAAATCCTCGTAGTCGCATAGCCTGTCGCAGATGGGCCAGCTGATCGGCAATATCAAACAGATAGCGATAGGCTAGCAGGGCCATTTCTGCAATCAGCGGCGGTAGTTTTAGGGAAACCAGCGTGTCAATCAAAATTAACAGTGGTGTCGTTCCTAACAACAACATGCCAATGGTGACAATTGAGAGAAATCGGCCCGTAATTAGCCCCATGGCTAGCAACCCTTCTTGCCGAATGGCGAATGGCCCCCACTGCCAGAGAATAGTACCGCCCGAGAACAACGGCAGGGCTATGACCATACCCAAAAGAAAGAAGCCTGGATAGCGTAGGCGCGATCGCAAAAATGACAAGGGCAGTCCCGACAGCAGGTATAGCACTGCTGTCACCAGCAAACAGATGGGTACCAACTGTACCTGTTGTACGCTGGCAAACCCTAACATCAGCAATCCCAAACCCACTAGTTTAGCCCGAGGCCACCAGCGATGGAGGGGAGACTGCAGCGTGGCATAGGCATCGAGGGTTAGTCGCATAGCTGCTCTCCCGATGGCTGAACCGTCTGGCTATGGGCGTTCGTTGGCTGAACAAGCCCGGTCAGCAATTCTGGTTTTGTCCGCTGCAAAAACGTCACGATCAGTGCTGTAAAAATTCCCTCAACAATGATCAATGGTCCGTGGGCAATTCCTAATGTGAGCAGTGCAGCTCGTTCAGTGGCCACATCAAATCCAGTAGGTACTGTAAAAATTAACAAGCTAATAAAAAAGGTCACGGCTAGCGTCATCCCTACGGCCCCTGCAAGAAACCCACTAATGCCGTACCGAAGGGCCGGTGACCGGGGCAACCAGCGTTTTAGCTGAAAAATAGCGTGTCCCACCAGTGCGGGCACGCCGATGATGATGGCATTTAAGCCCAGGGTGGAAAATCCACCGTGCCCTAGAAACAGAGCTTGAAAAAATAGACCAATCAGAATGGCTAAAAAGGCGTAGTAGCCCAAAACAGCACCTAAAAGACCGCTAAATATCAGATGCAAACTTGCCGGAGGTAGGGGGATCTGAATTGATGAGGCCACAAAAAAGGCCGCGGCCAGCATCGCTGCTTTGGGCATCTGTGCTGACGGATCTGAATGGCGATTAATGCGTCGTAGACATTGCCAGGTAACAAACCCGCTGATACCATACCCAGCGATGCACAGCTGGGGAGGGACAAAACCATCTGGAATATGCACTAGGAGCTTTTACCTCGCGAAAAAAATAATACGGTCCCAATCAATCCCCAAAAGGCGGCTCCAGCACTGGCCCAGCGTTGTACAACGGTCAAGGGTTCCGACGCAATGACCGTGGTAGAGCCAGTACTAACAAGACGATGCTCTAATCTTTGGGCAGCTTGGGTATTTACTGGCACGCTGACAGAGGTGCCGTGGCCCGCCTGCCGAATAACGACTTCCCAATTTCCCTGGGTATCGGGGTTAAATTCAAATTCTCCTTGTTCGCTGGTTTGGCCGGTTGTCCAAGGTTCGTCGGGTTTTTCGGGGCTGTAGACAATAACCTGGGCCTCGGCCATGGGTTGCCCGGATGTGTAGCTGGCTTGGACAGAAAAGGTTTGGGTAACGGTTGCGATCGCACCATGACTCCATCCAGGCTGAGCGCACAGCAGCACTAAACCTAGACCATTCAACCATAGGCTTAGCCTATGAAAATATTTCAACCTGATTGAATACTTCCTAGTAGGGGCAATCATAGATGCACGTTAGGAATTTGCTCCAATCAGTTAATCGTCTTCTCTTTAATAGATTCAATGCCCCAGGGGGGGACACGGGCTGACTAAGCTCTCAAAACCACAAAGTCGCTGGTGCCCAATAAAGAACACCAGCGACTTCAGCGGAAATTGGAAGACTCAATTAACCCTGAGAAAGGGATAAAGAAGTTAACATCTAGCGGATACTAGTGGCTGACAAACGACTGGCCAATAACTCAGGAGCCGTTAGCACCTGGGCATAGAATGGACCGTGGTCCGCATCCTGGGCTAGACGAATATTTTGTACTCGATTAGCAATCTCAGTGCTTTTCACATCGTAGGTTTGGGTCGCCAGTTTGGGATACAGACCAATGCCGATGATGGGTACCAGAAAACAAATCGCTACAAACGCTTCTCGTGGCTTAATATCCCAGGATGTATTGCTGGGAATGTCCAGCTCACCAGGGTTGCCAAAGAAGATACGACGCAGCATTGACAGCAGGTAAATCGGGGACAAAATCACACCGATGGCTGCCAAAATCACAATAGCCGCCTTAAAGAAGGTGCTGTAAGCATCACTGGTGGAGAATCCTAGGAAAACAGCCAGTTCAGCTACAAAGCCGCTCATACCGGGCAGTGCCAACGAGGCCATCGCACCAGCCGTAAACATACCAAAGGCTATAGGCATTGCTTTGCCCATACCACCCATCTTGTCCATCGCCAAAGTATGAGTACGCTCGTAAGCCACACCAGAGAGGAAGAACAGAACCGCTGCAATCAAACCGTGGGAGATCATCTGGAGCAGGGCACCGCTTAAACCCAGGGTGGTAAATGAAGCCAACCCTAAAAGCACAAAACCCATATGAGCCACAGACGAATAGGCCAGGCGACGCTTGAGATTGTCCTGTCCAAAGGCTGCCAGCGACGCATAGACAATATTGATGACGCCGAGAATTGCTAGGACAGGTGCGAAGTACACATGGGCATCGGGTAACATCTCGATGTTCATACGGATGAGACCGTAGCCTGCCATCTTAAGCAGTACGCCCGCCAGAATCATAGATACAGGAGCGGGCGCTTCACTGTGGGCATCGGGCAACCAAGTGTGGAATGGAAAAACCGGCAGTTTTACACCAAAGGCAATTAAAAACCCGGCGTAGGCCAGCAGCTGCATCGGTAAGGAATAGTCCTTAGCCGCCAGCTCACTAAAGTTAAATGTGACAGTATCACCGTAAAAAGCCATCGCCAGAGCTGCCACCAGAATAAAGATGGAGCCAATGGCTGTGTAAAGGATGAACTTAGTCGCTGCATAGAGGCGCTTTTGACCACCCCAGATAGAAATCAGCAAATAGACCGGTACTAGCTCCAGCTCCCACATGATGAAGAACATCA
>ERZ1740070.1101-NODE-1101-length-17251-cov-6.484938_pt1 | contig 17251 bp, 15 predicted proteins | sample MGYA00581734_ERZ1740070 | MGnify/ENA primary metagenome ERZ1740070 (study PRJEB43018, sample SAMN04849744) | marine metagenome | isolation source: floating plastic debris | place: Pacific Ocean | collected 2008-09-01 | study: EMG produced TPA metagenomics...
CACACCACGCAGCATAGACTCAAAGGATTTTTCAGTGCCCATTTTGCCGATAATATCCCCCAGGCGATAGTCTTGGTCACCATCCTCCATTTGGTCAAATTCTGCTTCATCGATTTCGCCCGTATAGCCAATCACATGGGCGGCCAAATCACCATTGGGGTAGTTGCGAATGGCCTCTGCCTCTACCCGCACACCAGGAAGTTCTGAGGAATATTCTGCTAGGGCAGTAGTTTGAGCTGGACTGAGACCCCGTGCGATCGCAATTGATTGAGTCGATTCATACCCCGCTGACTCAATCCGCTGCTGAATCTCATCTGCTGGAATCTCTAGTAGCTTTGCCAGGCGCTGCACCACTTGATCACGCTGTTCAACCGGTAGTGCAATGGGCCAGATTGACACTGAGTGAGACAGGCGGCTGCCTGCCAGAATATTGCCTTTGCGGTCAAACATTGTGCCGCGGGCCGGTCGTCTGGGTAGCAGTAAAATCCGGTTTTCTTCAGCAAGCTCACGGTTGCGATCGCCTTCTACAAGCTGCAGATAAAACAGGCGACTACCAATCCCCCCCAGCATGGTCAGGGACAAAAAAATCATCATCATGACCGACTGATATTGACGGCCAACGGTACGTCCTCCTTTTTTTTCAACCTGTGCAGAAGAGGAATATTGGAGAAAGGCCATGATTGACGATGCTGGAGATTTCTAGTTTTGGAAAAATTAAGGCCGAGATGTCGGTAAGAGGTTCAGCTGCTGACACCACTACCCATTACAGACCTACGATTTAAAATTCAGTGCTGACCAATGGCTAAGGTTGCAACCATTAACGCCATGCGATCAAGCTTTGACCAGTGTAGCCTCTCAGCCTGAGATGCAATAGTTATTGAACCAAAATCAATCAACACGGAGCGTACTAGATTAAGGCGGTTGCTAATTTAGGGGATGAATCGATCTAGAGTCGTGGTTATTTAACAGCTTCTCATAACTAAAACCATACCGAGTATCTGCAATGCCGGATTAATTTATCGCATCAGCAAACCCTGCCAATACCAGTTATCGGGTCGCTAGCCTCCCTGCAAGCGTCCTAAACTTCAAACCAATTGATTGGGATTTTGAGCTACTGACCGTAGAATAATGCAAATGGACTAATCATGAGGTTTGCATCCTATGGCTCAAACCATCTCTCCGCCAATGGCAGACGCAACAGCGATGTTGGATGTAGAACTCAGAGATATCGTCAAAACCTTTGGTGAAGACGTAGCGGTTCAGGGACTAAATTTGCAAATTCGACAGGGTGAATTTTTTAGCATTCTGGGGCCATCGGGCTGTGGCAAAACTACCACACTGCGAATGATTGCCGGATTTGAAACCCCCACATCAGGAGAGCTAACGATTCAGGGGCAGCCGATGAATGGCGTGCCAGCCCATCGCCGCTCGGTCAATACTGTTTTTCAAAGCTATGCCCTGTTTAACCACATGAGTGTGTGGGATAACGTAGCCTTTGGGCTCAAAATCAAAAAGATTCCCAGAAATGAGCTGCGTAAACAGGTGGGCGAAGCACTCATGCTGGTGCAAATGGAAACGTTTGCCAAACGCTACCCGGCCCAGCTGTCGGGGGGGCAGCGACAGCGAGTCGCTCTGGCCAGAGCCTTGGTCAATCACCCTGCTGTCATGTTGTTGGATGAGCCGTTGGGTGCCTTGGACCTCAAGCTACGCAAACAGATGCAGGTTGAGCTGTCGAACCTGCACCAACGCTTGGGAATTACCTTTATCATGGTGACCCACGACCAGGAAGAGGCTCTCTCGCTCTCTGACCGCATTGCTGTGATGAAGGATGGCCACATTGAACAGGTAGGGGCTCCCCATGAAATTTATGAGCACCCAACTACGGCATTCGTTGCCGACTTTATTGGGGATACTAATTTGCTCTCAGGGCGAGTTCAGCAGCATCCCCTGTCGTTGGTGACAGATAGTGGGTTAGAGGTTGCGATCGCAGCTGATCACACTACACAACTCACTGATGGAGTGCCCCTGAATATCAGTATTCGGCCTGAAAAAATTCATCTTAGTGACCAGGTTGAAATCGATGGCCTGACTAGCTATGACAACTGTTATCCTGGCGCAGTCAAACATACCCTATACACAGGCCCCCATATTCATTGCATTATTGAATTAAACACCGGGGAAGAATTACGAGTTCTGCAGCCAAACCACACAGCTTATCGACCAGGGACACCGGTACATGTATCATGGGCAGCCCCTGACAGTCAGATCTTGATTAACCCTAGTCCCCCATAATCAAAGGCATCATCTACTCATCGTAAAATTTTAAGTCCTAACAAAACCGATCCAGAGAAGGATCTGCATGAACAAATTCCCATTTCCCAATAGCCTAAGGTCAGGAAGTGGTTTTAATGTATTCATTGGTGTCTGATTAGAGGAGAAAGACCGTGCCCCGCCGAACATCCCGCAATTTATTTTTGCCTTCAAGTACGTCCCGTCGCCGTTTTTTGCAAGGTTCTGCCGCAGCTCTCGCTGGTGTAGGGTTATCCAACTGCCGTCGCACCATTGGCGAAACCACTGAAACAACACCCACCGCTGATACAGTCACCGATTCCTCCCAGGCATCTGGTACGTTACACATCTATACTTGGGCTGACTACACAGACGATGAGCTAGCCGCACAATTTACCGAAGCGACAGGGATAGACGTCAAAATTGATGTCTATGACTCCAACGAAACAATGCTGGCCAAAATGCAGGCCGGTGGTGGAGCAAACTACAGCATTCTGTATCCGTCAGACTATATGGTCACAGAAATGATTGACCTAGGTATGCTGACGGAGCTAGACAAGTCGCGGCTAGTTGGCTTAGACAAAATGCGGGAGAAATGGAAGAGTCCCGTTTACAACTCAGACAACACCCACAGCGTTCCTTTCAGCTGGGGTACGACCGGCCTGCTATATAACTCTGAGGTACTGACTACGTCACCCACCGATTGGAATTATCTATGGGAGAACAGTGATGTTCTGTCTCGAAAAATGACCATGCTGGATGACGTCCGCGAAACTATGGGAGCTGTGCTCAGCTCTCTGGGGTATTCCTATAACGCAACTGACCCAGCTGAGCTAGAAGCAGCCTATCAAAAACTTTTAGAACTCAAGCCTTCATTAGCTTCCTTTAAATCTTTTGGTTGGCAAGACGAATTACTCAGCGGTGACCTACTGCTATCGATGGTTTATTCGGTCGAAGGCATTCCAGTCAGCCTCGAAAATCCTGCCTTTAAATATCTCATTCCAGAAAGTGGCTCCTCACTGTGGACTGACACGATGGTAATTCCCACATCAGCTCCCAACATGGATGCGGCTTATGAATGGATCAATTTCAATTTGCAACCGAAAATATCGCAGGAAACTGTAGAGCGTCTGTTTTTCGCCACTCCCAATGGTGAAGCGATGACAATGCTGTCTAAGGACTTGCTCGAGAACGAAAATCTATTCCCACCCGAGGAGCTTTTGGCTAAGTGTGAGGGCATTGCCCCTGTCGGTGACGCCAACGCGCTTTACGACGAGTACTGGACCAAGGTCACCAGCGCCTAAGACCCATGGAAAGAGGCATTAAACGAACAGCGGCTCTAACCCATATCTTTAACTTAGCGACCATTCAGCAAAAGCTGAGGGCTATCGTTAGACCACTTGGTTTGCTGGGGCCATCAGGAGTGTGGCTGTTGCTGCTGGTGGTGCTGCCCACACTCTTGATCGCGGAGTTAAGTTTTGTCCCCGGCCTTAGACCCGGTCAAGCGATTGAAGGCTACGGTTTGCTCAACTATATAAGGATTCTGGAGCCCACCTATCTTCGGGTCCTACAGCGCTCAGCCACGTTTGCAATGGGGACTACGTTGCTCTGCTTGGCACTCGGGTTTCCGGTGGCCTACTGGCTGGCCATAATGGCGCCCAAACGCTGGCGTAATTTATTGCTAGTGCTGTTTATTTTGCCTCTTTGGACCTCTTCACTGTTGCGCACCTATGCCTGGATTACTTTGCTAAGACCGTCAGGGGTGATCAATTTGGTTTTGAGTAGCGTGGGGTTACCAACCCAAGGGTTGATGAATACCCACTGGGCAGTCTACATCGGCATGACCTATAGCTTTTTGCCCTATATGGTGCTGATTTTGTACGCGTCTCTAGAGCGACTCGATTTACAGCTCCTAGAAGCAGCTGCAGACCTGGGTGCTAACCCACGGCTTGCATTTTGGCGGGTCACTGTACCCCAAACTCTACCGGGAATTGCCGCAGGCTGCCTTTTGGTCTTTGTCACCAGTCTAGGGGACTTTGTGGTACCCACCTTACTGGGTGGACCCACCAGCATGACGCTTTCTCGGTTAATCTATAACCAGTTTTTAGGAGTTGCCCGCAACTGGGGCTTTGGTTCTGCGTTGAGTATGGTGCTGATCTTGATGGTGAGCCTGGCGATCGCACTTTTACTCAAATATGGCGATCGCAATCCTGAGATTTATTCATGAAACCTGCGGCCAATCATCAAAATCGACCGATGCTACCGTCATGGCAGGCTTTGCTGACCCTGGCCATGTACAGCTTTATGTATATCCCCATCATTATTTTGGGGGTGTACAGCTTTAATGAGTCTCGATATGGCGCTGTTTGGAGAGGGTTTAGCTTAACCTGGTACCGCAAGCTGCTAGGGGATGAGCGGCTATTTTTCGCCCTGGGTGACAGTCTTAAAATTGCGCTGTGTGCGGTTGCCGTATCGTCGGTACTTGGCACTTTGATGGCAGTCGGACTGGCTAAATATCGTTTTCCAGGAAAGTCTCTGTATGTAGGTGTTTCCTATTTGCCGCTGATTATTCCAGATATTGCGATCGCAGTTGCCACCTTGGTTTTTCTAGCATCTGTAGCCATCCCCCTAAGCCTCTGGACCGCCATTGCAGCCCACATGGTGTTCTGCCTTGCCTACATTGCAGTGGTGGTATCTAGTCGACTCAAGGGGTTAGACCCAAATCTAGAGGAAGCGGCTCTAGATTTGGGGGCGACTCCAACTCAAGCTCTGCTTAAAGTTTTGATTCCCCAGTTAACACCAGCTATTTTGTCAGGTTGTCTGCTATCGTTTGTCTTAAGCATGGATGACCTATTAATTTCCAGCTTCACAGCAGGCGGAGCTAATCCACTCCCCATCGAAATTTTTAGCCGCGTCAAAACGGGTATTAAACCCGACATCAATGCTCTAAGCGTTTTGCTCATTTTAGCCTCTGGACTAATCGCTGCACTCTCCGAATATTTTCGCGTCAAAAGCGATCGCGCCTAAACCAAAAGAACAACATCGGCACAACTCAAAATCTTTTTTAAGAAAGCCAAAATCAATCACTTCAAAATGTGCCAAAGATCACAAAATAAAGCTCTCAATATCACGGCAAAAGCCTTACCAAAACAGCATATTAGGAGTAGACATAAAAGATCTCTTCGACGATTTTATGACTAGCTAATTTCCTGTAATTGTTCCTGGAGCAAGTGTCATGCTAAACAGCAACGTCACGACTCAATCCCTAGAGAGTCTGATGCAAACTATCCTCAGCCGCCGTCGAATCAATCGAGAAACACAGCAGGCACTGATGGCGTCACTGTTAGGCAAAGCTCAGCTAAATAGCCATGAACAGGCACAAGTACAACAAATCTTTGAGGCCATCCACCAAGGTCGCCTAAGGGTAATTGACTAGTTCAACTACCCCAAAAGTCTACTCTTGGTCGGTAATGTTACTGCTATCGTCCTTAACTTCAACATCAGGGATGAAATCGGGACGCGCTGCATCCTCCCAACCCGGCGGACGCTTAGAGTTATACCAAGCTAAAGAACCGATTACCACGGCTGCGATAAAGCCAACAACATAGACTATCTGAAAATAGTACATAGGGATGCCCGATGCACCTGCTTCCCCTAATAAGAGTGTCATAAACGAGATTACCCTTTTCTTCTAATGCGCTCTTGATAGAGCATGAACTGCGGTAGTGCGATTGCCAGTTGTAGGGATGAACCGTGTAGGTCAGCTAATATGTGCTGGCCTTTCACAGACAACGTCATCCTAAGGATAATGCAATGCACGACTGCCTACATCTTACTCTGCAGAGGGGGCTGAATCCAACGGGGCCGGGGCCGGGGCTGCCGGAGCCGGGGCCGGAGCAACAGGGGCTGCCGGAGCCGGGGCCGGAGCAACAGGAGTCGGAGGCGGCGCTTCAGGCTCTGGGGCCGGGGCTGCTGGAGCCGGAGCTACTGGAGTCGGGGCTGTTGCCGCCGCGGGAGCCGGAGCCGGAGCTGCCGGAGCCGGAGATGGAGCTGGTCTATTTACCGTTGGTGATGGACGAGAATTTGACGGACTTGGTGTTTCTGAAGCCGGGGATGACTCTGACTCAGCGACAGGTTCTGAAGACCGCTGTGGCGGTGGGCTTGGTTCTTCAGATTCACTAGACGAACGGCTACCTGCTTTATCTGCTACAACCTTGCCAGGTTTTATTGGCTGAGCCTGAATTGAACCTTTACGACCAGATAACCGGGGTAGTTCTGGAAATTTTTCTACGGGGAGTTCATCGATAAACTGAGAAACAAACTCACGCCAAGCATAGGCGGCAGTACTGCTAGCACCCCGTGTAGGGCTACTGTCATCATTACCAAACCAGACACCAACAACTAATTGAGGTGTAAAGCCAACAAACCATAAATCTCTATTTTTCTCAGAAGTGCCGGTCTTACCCGCTATCTGTCGACCACCAATGTAGGCATTGCTACCGGTACCCCCTTCGACAACGCTGCGCATCATCCAGGTCATGATGGCAGCTGAGTCTGCATCAATCGCGGGTTCAGGCTCACCAGCAAACTCATAGAGCACTTCGCCAGTGCGATTGGTAATGCGTGTAATCCCATGAGCCTCAACATGCTTACCTTCGGCAGCCAGAGAACCATAGGCATTAGTAAGCTCTAACAAGTTAACTTCTGATGAACCAAGAGCTAAGGAATAAGCTGGCAATAGATCTGACTTAATGCCCATGCGTTTTGCCAGGTTAATCACTGGCTCAAAGCCAACTTCCACTAAAACTTTGACGGCTACAATATTAATTGAGGATGCTAGCGCTCTTCTCAGCTCAACATTTCCAATAAAGCGCTCACCGTAGTTTTTAGGCTCATAGCCATCCACAACATAACGGGCATCAACGTAGTCTTTATAGGGTGACAGGCCGCTTGCGATCGCAGCGCTATAGACAAAGGCCTTAAACGTAGACCCCGGCTGACGCTGTGCTTGAGTAACTCGATTAAACTGACTTTCTTCAAAATCCGTACCACCCACCATGGCATGAACTTCACCAGTTTTAGGATTCATCGCAACAATTGAGCCCTGCTCAAATCGCTGCCAGCTAGAATATTCTTCTAGAACTTCTTCCAGTGTGTTTTCAGCCGCCCGCTGCCATTTGGGTTTTAAGCTAGTTTCAACCACCAAACCACCCGCTTCGATTTCGTCTTGAGAAATCAGCTGCGGCAGCTGCTTCTGCACATAAATAGTGAAGTAGGGAAACTCGCTGTACAGAAACTTAGGTTCGTTGGGTGTTGTGGCCACATCACTCTGGTAAGCCGTACTGGCTTGCCCCTGTGAAATCACCCCATTTGCTAGCATTCGGCTGATGACTTTATCGCGTTGCTGGCGAGCAGCTTCTTCGTCTACCAGCGGTGAGTAAAAACTCGGAGCCGGAGCCATCCCGGCAATTAGGGCAATCTCAGCAACTGTCAGTTCCTCAACTGTCTTACCAAAGTAAATCCAAGCAGCATCGGCAACACCATAGGCACCCGCCCCCAGATACACCAGGTTTAAGTAACGCTCAAGAATTTTTTCCTTACCCAGTTCTTTCTCTAGCTTGTTAGCCAGAAGCGCCTCTCGAAACTTTCTCTGAAAGCTCCTATCCTGGTCTAAAAAGATGATTCGAGCGACCTGCTGAGTGATGGTGCTCGCGCCTTCCACCAGCTCTCGATTGCGCAGATTAGAGTTAACGGCTCGAGCAATTCCCTTATAGTCGATGCCATTATGCTCATAAAATCGGCGGTCCTCCGAGGCAATAAACCCTTGGACTAGAGTGTCTGGAATCTTGTCATATTCAAGATATTCTTGGGTCGCCGGACCAACCTTTTGCAGCACGCTACCATCACCAGCCGTGATGGTGATGGTACCAGTCCGCTCAAAGGTAAGTGCATCTGAAACATCAGGCAAATTGGCCTCCACATCTTGCCAAAAGCGATAACCACGCGTGATAGGCCCTGCCATGCCAGCCCCAACAACCAGGGTTAACCAAAACAAAAAGCTCTTATACAGTGGCTTGGGGCGTTTTTGCCTGACAACCCGAGTGGCACCGACTGTCGCTGGTTTACCTTGATCACTTCGAACTTTGCCAATCCAATTAGCCACGTTAAAGAAATCCTATTGAACCCGTTGTGCTGGACATGGTTAACTCGCTAGCATGCATCACTGCGATAATTAGCTGCACCAAAATTTAAAAAACTTTGGTTGATGTATTTTTACTACATCTTTCAAAGGCTATCAGAAGCTGCCCTAACTCATCAAATAATCAGTGTGGCCGAGGGCTAATCCTAAAATCAACATACCAATTACCAGAAATGGCTGGGCACTGGCTTGGTATTTCACATCGTTGGCCAGTGGATCCCGCAAAAAATACATATCTTGGAAGGTTATTTGCGGAATAATCATCAAAATCAGCAGCACTGCATAGAGATTTTTATGAATAGCGATCAGATACGCAGCCATGCCAGCCTGGAAAATATCAATCATTAAGACACAAATCCAAGCCGCAGTTCCAACACCAAACATAACGGGCAACGACTTTAGCCCTAGCGCTTCATCACCTTCTACGCTTTTAAAGTCGTTAACAACGGCAATGCCAAGACCTGCCATGCTGTACAGCAATGTCAAAATCACCACAGTGGGATTAAGTTGACCAAATAAAGCATGACCCGCCCACCAAGGTAACGCAATATAGCTAGCACCTAACGCATAGTTACCGAGCCAACCATTCTGCTTGAGTTTGAGCGGCGGCGCAGAATATATGTATGACACAAATGAACCGCCGACAGCTAAAGCGGTCAAAATCGGAAAGTCATGATTGGCCCAGCGGTCTAAGCCATAGGAAACAACGATACCGCTCAGTAACAGCACCCATATCTGCACCTGTACCTGGCCTAGAGCGATGGCTCCCGAAGGAATGGGGCGATAGGGCTCATTAATAGCATCTAGCTCGCGGTCGTAGTAGTCATTGATGGTTTGGGTATATCCAGTCAGCAAAGGCCCTGCCATCAACATACAAGCCAGGGATGCCAGCACATGGTCAACGCTCCAGACAAAATGACCTGAGGACGCAGCTCCACAGAGTACTCCCCAAATCAAAGGAATCCAGGTAATCGGCTTCATCAACTGCAGACGGATCTTCCAAATGGAGGTTTCTCCATCAGCAGCCCCTTTCATCCCCAACAGCTGCCGAGCCTTAGAACCCTCCGGTGCTGATGACGCATCGGAACTAGATGTCACTGGAATAGGATTTTCAGCCATGGCTCAAACGGACCCATTATGAGTACTAACGACAACAGAGTGAAATATATCTATCCAAAGGACAGAATTAGATAGTCTGATTGAAACTTCGCCCCCGTTACAGAAAGCCCCTGCAGTGCATCAGGCAGCTTTAAGTTACGACGCTGGTCTCCAGCCTCAATGGTGACTTCAGGACCATATTGGGTGAGCTGAATCTGCTTTTTATCAAAGCTAGGCAAAAACAGACGCACGGTCTTAGTAGATAACTCAATCTCTACAGGCGCTGGAACTGAGGGAATAGCGGTGTAATCTGGCAATGCCTCAATGAGGGGACTCCAGTCGTCTGCCTGAGGGAGTGGATGCACGGGTAGCGGAGCAAAGGGTTCACCATTGGTACCCCGATTTAACAGCACCCCGGCCACTGTCATCTCTATTTGCTGAGCTGCACCCCAAAGATAGCGGGCGGTTGCGATCGCAACCGGATCACCACTCGAAACCAGATAAGCTCGCACCCGCATCGGGTCTTTAATCGCAGCCATCCCCTGAGTCACTAGATTTGTACTCTGCGCCACCTGAGGCTGCTCGAACCAATCTCCAGGTAATCCTCCTGTACTCAGCACTGCACCTGCAACAGGTTGCACAAACGGCATTACCGCCTTCGAAAATTGTGACGCTTGAAATACTTGCTTAAACCGACGGAAATACCAGTCGATGCCGGCCGGCATACCCCACATACGCAGGCTTGCCTGGTCGCCAGTACCGTCATGGACAACGACATCATAATCACTACAGGCATCATATTCCCGCAGCGCATTGAGTGTCAGTGCCTGATCCATGCCTGGCAGTAAACTCAGTTCCTGACCGTACACAGCCTTAAAAAAGGGATCTCGCAAATACTGAGCTTCTAGCTTTTTTAACTGCCCCCAGTTTTGCTCCAAAAGCTTTGCAAACTGTAGCTGAACTGCCCATAAATTTGGCGCCACCTGCTCTGGAGTAGCCGTGACATCACGCCCTAGCAGTAGGCCAAATGCTGGTCCAGCATCTTCGGTCACTAAAAGCACACGCTGCCCCTGAGCGGAAAGTTTTTTGGCAGTTGCGATCGCACAGGTTGAACGACCACTACCGCCTTTACCCAAAAACGTAAGAATTAGCGCCATTTAATTACTACGAAGTTCAACGTATGAGTCGCTATTGCCCCTGAACAAAAGGCACCCACAGCGGGTGCCCCAAACTCTATTATTAGCCCAATCCATCTATGCCATCTGTTTGAGTTCGTCCTCAAAAAACCAGCTCGAAAACTGATCCGGGAACTCCACTACGGCACCAACACCACTACCATCCACCATTTTGAATTTAGTAATCGTGCCCTCCTGCCCTAGACGCTTGGCAACGCTATCAGACACCCGATCCCTTACCCGTATAACTTTTACCTTCTGTCCGATATCCAAAGCCATGCTCCAAGACCCTCCTCTCAAAGTCAGATTGATAAATATTAAGAATTAAAACTAATCCTCAGTTTATCAGTGTCTTGCGCTTTGTAAGCTATCCTAAAGAACTGTTGCTAGAGTCATTCTAGCCGCTTGCTTGTATCTCCTCTAAAAAACTGTTCCATGCTAGCTAAGCGAATTTTGCCCTGTCTAGACGTTAAAGCTGGCCGTGTTGTAAAGGGTGTTAATTTCGTAGAGCTCCAAGATGCAGGCGACCCGGTTGAACTTGCACAGGCTTACAACGAAGCGGGGGCCGACGAACTAGTCTTCCTAGACATCACCGCCACCCATGAAGATCGCAACATTATTTTTGACGTTGTTCACCGCACTGCCGAAAAGGTTTTTATTCCTCTGACAGTTGGTGGCGGAGTCAATTCCGTTAATACCATCAAGCAGCTTCTACGGGCCGGAGCAGATAAGGTTAGCATCAACTCTGCCGCAGTTCGCAATCCTGACTTTATCCAGACAGCCAGTCACAGATTTGGCAGTCAATGCATTGTCGTGGCCATTGATGCCAAACGCCGTACTGATAAATCAGGATGGGATGTTTTCGTACGAGGCGGTCGAGAGAATACTGGACTAGATGCTGTCACTTGGGCCAGGGATGTTGTAGCTCGAGGTGCTGGAGAGCTACTGGTCACTAGTATGGATGCAGACGGAACTAAAGCTGGATACGACCTGGAGCTGACCCGTACCATTGCCGAAACAGTAGATGTTCCCGTGATCGCCTCTGGGGGCGCTGGCACTTGTGAGCATATTCATGAAGCACTCACCACAGGCGAGGCAGAAGCTGCTTTGCTTGCCTCCTTACTGCACTATGGCGAACTCAGTGTTGCAGAAATTAAAGCCTATTTATCAGAGAAGCACATCCCTATCAGGCCTTGACTGAGCGAACCTCAAAGCTTCAGACTCCGATATCACAAGTCTTTGGTTTTTATAAAACATTGCCGCCTAACACTACACATTTATGATAGCTCTGTTACAATATGTAAAAGATAATTGTAATTCTTTAAGACCTGCCTCTTTTGATCGATGACGCTTCTAATCATAGCCATCGTTACTGGTTTAGTTTTTTGGGCCCTTCGTCTCATGGACAAGGCTCTAGTCAGTCAGGAGTTCTCCCTGATGCTGGCGGGTTTTTTGGTTGCTTCAGCCGCAGCAGCAATGGTGGGTGTCTACTTCTTAATGAGTGATTACATGGTGTATATCCACCAGAACGAGCTATTGTTCCAAGACCAGTACCCATCTGGATATCTAATCTTGGATGACCAGCTTTCATCGACTCAGATCTTTAAGCCTGACCTGTCTGTGGTAGACATAGCTAGTTTGTCTGATTAGAACGGTCAAGGCCAATGCTTTCTTCTTCAGTATTTTTTGACTGTGTGTTAATTGCGATGTTTTAGCTGGGTCCCTACTGAAATAAAGCTAACCATGTAGCAGGACCAACTATTCCATCCACAGTTAATCCAGCCTGTTGTTGAAACTGTTCTACTGCTTGCTGAGTTTGCGGACCAAATACACCATCTACTGGTCCGACATATAAATCAAGTTCAGCCAGACGCTGCTGTAGGCGACTGACCTCACTACTCGAATCTTCTAGCATCAAGATTGGTAGATTACCAGCAGTCTCAGAGATAGCAGCATTGGTGGGTGGTGCTGTAGCCTCCTCCTCATCGGTGGGGGCAGATACTTCAGAGCCACCTGTGGAAGTTGGAAACTCTTGAGGTTCCGTCAGGTTAGTGGGTGTAGGTAATAGTCGCTGCCATGTCAAAGGGCCGACAATTCCATCTACTGTTAATCCTGCATCGGTCTGGAATTGGCGTACGGCTTCTGCGGTGAGTTCCTCATAGGCACCATCGACAGCTCCAGAGTAGTAACCCATAAGCGCTAACATAGCCTGTACATCACTCACGGCAGGCCCTGTACTACCCGGTGCTAAGACATTATCTGCTTGTGCCAGAAGTTCAGCTGATTCACTAGTCGAGGTCTCACTCAGATGTGAGGATAAATCATTGGTCTGTGCCAGTGATATTGGCGCTAGCACGCCTAAAGTCATTCCCAAAAACCAGAAATGAGAAATTGTATGTAAGCCCCAAGGTTTCATGTGAAAAAACCACCGTATTTGTAGCATAAGCTTAGAAAATTCTGATTCTAGACCTCGCCTAAAAGCAAAGCCCCAAGATGACAAAGCCTATCTGTTAAATCCAGATAAGTTGATATTTAAAGGCATGCCCCACGTTCACGTCCTGTAGTCACGTCGTCTAGAACCTCAGCAACTTACTGCAGCTCTGGGCAATCATACTTCATGGAATCTATATCGACTATTCCAACCGCAGAGAAATTTCTAGGGAGTCTGCTTGGGGCTTATATAGGATATCGCTACTCAAGTCGTAGCGATATCCCGTGGCAATCTGTCAATTCAAAGTCGCTAAGCCAGCTGTGGCGCAACAGTATTCAGCAACCTACAGTCGCTGGGCCGCAAGTTTTAGAGCCTCAAACGTTGGTATCTAGACCAGCTGCAGCACTTCCTTGGCTTTTGTATCATCACGACAACAGTAGTTTTCGATATCAAAGTTTGGCTCAAACGCTGGCATCTGTTGATAGTTCCTCCGCATCTATTTTGATCAATGCTATTGGAGCAACTTGCATTCTTGGCGATTGTCTGGAGTGGTTGATACAGTGCTCTACAACACTTCAGCCATCGCTCCCATTAATTTGTAAGCATCTGCTGCAGAGACAGGCCGCTTACCCCACAGTCTTGGCTGGCCATGTTGAGCGATTCACTGAAGTATTAGCTTCTCAAATCTTGGCTTTTGAGCCTTTGCAACCATATGAGCAGCCCCTGCTAACAACGGCGTTAGCTGTAAAACACTGTCTTAGATATCCAGAAAACCTGGCTTTGATACTGACCAATTCCCAGGAAATAGAAACAACAGCTACTCTGAGTGGCTGTCTACTCGGTGCTTGGGGGGGATTATCAATTATTCCTACTGAATGGATAATGGCTTTAACAAACGACTCTCATCAGTTAATCAGCCATGTAGCTGACAAGATTTATCGTGACTGGGCTGGCATCATTGGTGTTTCTGCGACTTATGACACCTCGCCTCTAGACTTTTAAGACCACAATTGGTCAGAATCATCCTCTTAAAACAGAGCTAGCTATAATAGCCTAACGGGCATGCTAGGCGTCTTCCAACACGGTTTGATGAGTTTACTTTAAAGGATTAATGTGAGTGGTACGCCAATGCCGATCCTTGGAGCAAACTTAGTATTGTTGTGACTTCCAGCTTGGGGCAACACTATATAAATTGAATTTTAATCCTGAATCTTAGGGTTCAGATGCGTTCTTTTAAGGTGTGTGTGGGCAATTATTCATGCATCCCATAAGAGGATGTAGCCAACGTCCTAGTAAGTTAGCCTGATACTCAGAAGCGTTGAATTTCGATTGTTTCAGACATCTAGGGTTCTCCAAGGAAGCATTATTTACTCCTTTCAGTCTTTAGTTCAGATGTCTAACGTTAATAGGCCACCAGTTCAACGGTGTTTGATGCCGATTGAACACAATGGCAGCCTTGGTTGTTGAGGCCTTTCATGCAGTCGGTGACATTCATGGTCAAAGCAGTTTGGCAACGTTTGCGTATTTCGGTCGGCTGGTGTAAAGCTCAGTTGCCTCAGGTTTCCACATCGTTACGTCAAAAATCTAATACATCGATTCGTCAATCGACTAAGTCGGCAAATCATTCAACTGGGCGTTATGTCATTTCTCGTCATACCCCTTTGAACCAGACTCAAGTTGCGATTCTGTTTACAGTATTGCTACTGACCGCAATACTGGGTCAGCGGTTTTATAATCAGCCTGCACTCACAGTAGGAACTATAGCCAGCGAAACCTTCATAGCTCCCTACAACGCCACGTTGCCAGATCTAGTTACAACTGAGCAAAACCGACAGGCCGCTCGGAGTGGGTCGGCGATTATTCTACAAATTGATCAAGAAAAGACCAACGCAATTCTAAAAGAAGCGAACGCTATCTTAAGCCAGGGCAGCGCGTTTCGCCAGCAAGCTGGAAATATTCCGTATTTGCCTACAGCTCAACTATCAACCCGAACCCAACATTACTTACGCCAGGCTCCACAAAATGAGTGGGAGGGGCTATGGGAATTAGCTCAAAATCAAGCCTTATCCAATAGCGTTTTAGAAGAAGGGACTACTGGCTTGTTGCAAATTCGTATTAACAATTTAGCAACAAGCCAGCGTACGGCACTCCAGGAACTTTTACGTCTGCGAGCGGGGGCATTATCTCAGTCCATAGATGCAATACGTAGTCAGATTGATGCTAACCGTCAACAATATATGGCTACTAAACCTGGGTTACACGGTTTGACTACCCGTGACGGATTGCAACCATTAGATGCCAGACTGTTTGACTTGAGTGATAGAGATTGGCAAGCGGTACAGGCATCTAGTCGTTTGGTTCTGACTCGGATGTTGGCACAGGGAATTCATGAAGGAACACCACCAAGCCTGTGGCGGCAAGCTATTGACGCTCAGCTACAAGGAACGCTGAATCTAGAGAGTATAACCGGCTTGAATCGAGATGACATAGCCGACCAGGAAACTATCGCCAAGGAAATCGCGACCAAGCTCATCAGCTCTGTTTTACAACCCAACCTGGTTGAGGATCAAGAACAGACTCGTCTGCGAGCAGAACAGGTGGAAAATGAGGTCAAAACGGTCACAGTATCCATCGAACAGGGCGACGCTATTGTCAAAAAAGGTGAAGCCATTGGTCAAGGAGATTTTGTTCTGCTCGATCATTTCAATTTGACTCAGCGTCGTTTTAACTGGCTGGGGTTTAGTGGATTTGGGGCTCTAGTAAGTGTTGGTGTGGCCGTACTGCTGTGGATTGACCACTGGCAAGCGGGAGGGCTGCGACAGCGAGACCACTTGCTAGTGCTTTGTTTGATCGTCAGTGTGGCCGTGCTAATGGCATTAAAGATACCTGGTTTAGGGCTACCTGCAGTAGGTCTTTTATTAGGCAGCTTTTACGGCTACATTCTGGCAACGGTCACGATAGGACTGTTGGTAATTTTGCTACCTGTTGGTGGCTCAGTGGCTGTGTTGCCCTTATTTGCATCAGCCTGCGCTGCTTTAATTGGAGCTTGGATTGCACCCCGATTGCGATCGCGAGAAGAATTTGCGCTACTAGGGGGTGTCGTGGGCCTCACCCAAGGCGTCATTCATCTATTGCTCACCTTTATGTTTAACAGCGTCTCCATAGCTGTGTGGTACACCGTGCTACGCGATTCAGCCTTGTTTGGCGTCTACGGTATTGCATGGAGCATTGTGGCGCTGGGTGTTAGTCCTTATTTGGAGTCTGTCTTTGATGTAGTGACACCCATACGGTTAGCTGAGCTATCCAACCCCAATCGACCTCTGCTCAAAAAGCTGGCTGCCGATGCTCCCGGTACATTTCAGCACACAATGTTTGTTGCAAACCTGGCAGAAGCTGCGGCTCGCGCCCTTGGTCACAACGTCGAATTAGTACGTGCTGGAACCCTATATCACGACATTGGCAAGATGCATGACCCGCTAGGGTTTATTGAAAACCAAATGGGCGGCCCCAATAAACACGACCTAATTGACGATCCTTGGGTCAGTGCTGACATCATCAAAAAGCACGTCACTGCAGGCTTGGTCATGGCCCGCAAACATCGACTACCTAAAGCAATACAAGCCTTTATCCCTGAACATCAAGGAGCGATGTTAATCAGCTATTTCTATTACCAGGCAAAGGAAATCGCTGGCCACAATCCTGAAATGAAAATCCTTGAAGAAGACTTTCGCTATGACGGCCCGATTCCCCAGTCTCCAGAAACAGGAATTGTTATGCTGGCCGATTCCTGTGAAGCGGCGTTGCGATCGCTTAATAAAGAAGCCTGTGCCGAAGAAGCCTATGCCATGGTCAACAAAATCCTGCGCGCCCGCTGGAAAGACAATCAGCTGATCGATTCCTGCCTAAATCGCAAGGATATGGACGTCATCGCCAATGTGTTTGTTCAGGTGTGGCAACAGTTTAACCATAAGCGGATTGCTTATCCCAAAGGGGCACTAGCGGCCAAGTAGGGTTTGCTGTTAAAGTCAGGCACCCCGCTTCTGCAGGGGTTTCAATCTA
>ERZ1740070.1102-NODE-1102-length-17240-cov-10.616177_pt1 | contig 17240 bp, 10 predicted proteins | sample MGYA00581734_ERZ1740070 | MGnify/ENA primary metagenome ERZ1740070 (study PRJEB43018, sample SAMN04849744) | marine metagenome | isolation source: floating plastic debris | place: Pacific Ocean | collected 2008-09-01 | study: EMG produced TPA metagenomics...
GCGAGTCAGATCGTCCAGACACCGCTGGTGCAGATTACCAATGTGCGGCTAGAAGAAACCGACGCTCGCTTGCAGGTGGTGTTAGAAACGCAAGACGGTGAACTATCGACACCAACAACATCCGTATCTGGCAATGCACTGATTGTTGAGATTACCGATGCGGTACTGATTGAGGAAGACTTTGAGCAGTTTGAACCCGCCGAGGGGATTGCTGCTGTAAAGGTTTCTGCTCTGACAGATAACCGGGTGCAGGTAATAATTACTGGGGCAGATGCAGCACCGACAGTCGATGTGAGTACGGATGTAACAGGGTTAACGCTGAGCGCAGTTCCGGGAGTCACCCGAACAGGTGAGTCCAGCGAGCCATTGAGGATTGTGGTCACTGGGGAAGAAAACGAAGGCTATAATCCATCCAATGTCAGTACAGCAACACGAACAGATACGCCACTGCGAGACATTCCTCAATCGATTCAGGTAGTACCTCAGCAGGTTTTAGAGGACCGTCAAGCGACAAAACTTACCGACGGCTTAGAAAATGTCAGTGGTATTGTTTCAACATCTGCACCTGCTAGATCCAGAAACACCGTGGTCATTCGTGGTTTTGAGGGATTTGATGGTTTTCTAGTAAACGGTATCCCTGACCCACAAATCAACTCAGATGGCACTTTTATCAATGTAGAACGGTTGGAAGTCTTAAAAGGACCTGCCTCGATTTTATTTGGAGAAGGTACGCTGGGCGGAACAGTCAATATTATTACCAAGCAACCTCTGAGTGAACCTTTTTACGAAATAAGTGCACTTGCTGGCAGTTTTAATGACTTTGGAGGAAGACTTGACTTTTCTGGTCCCTTGAATGAAACAGCAACCGCTCGATATCGCTTAAACGCAGGCTATCGAACATTTGAGAATTTTCTAGACCCTGATAATGGTGAAGAGTTTTCCATTGCCCCTAACTTTGCCTTTAACTTTGGTCCAAATACTGATTTCAGTATAGAAGGGGATGTCAACATTCTAGAACGAAATGGACAACAACCAGAGGGGCTACCAGCAGAAGGGACAGTGCTGCCAAATCCCAATGGTGAAATTAGTCGCAGTTTGAATACAGGTGGACCACAAGATAATAACCTGACTACAAATGGTAGGACTGGGTACCGATTTGAGCATCGATTTAACGAGAATTTGAAATTGCGAAACTCGTTTCTCTATACCTTCTATGATGATGGCGACAGCATAGGCATTTTTAACGGTGGTAGCCTACAGGATGACCTACGTACGCTTAACCGTCGGTTTTTTGATGGTAGTCAGTTTTACGATAGCTACTATCTGGATACCAACTTACTAGGAGAGTTTGATACTGGAGCAATTGAGCACCGATTGCTCTTTGGCGTTAGTCTAAACCGAGATATTACTAATCTTGACTTCGAGTTTGGGGATGCTGTGCCAGTAGATGTCTTTAATCCTGTTTTTGACCAAAATTTAAATCTTACGGGAGAGCCTAATCTTAGTCAAGTTACTACCAGAAGTACACTGGGTGTCTATCTCCAAGATCAGATTACTCTAAACGACAATTTAAAGCTTTTAATAGGTGGACGGTTCGATGCCTTTGAAGAAGAGACAAGAAACCGATTGATAGATGAACAAATCGACCAATCAGATACGGCCTTTAGTCCACGTATCGGAATTGTCTATCAACCCAGTTCAGATATATCGCTCTACGCGAGCTACGCACGTTCGTTTACACCAACCATTGGTACTTCGGCTAGCAATGCATCTTTCTCTCCAGAGCGTGGAACACAGTATGAAATTGGTGTCAAAGCAGATATCAATGATCGGCTCTCAGCCACCCTCGCACTTTTTGATTTGACACGCTCTAACGTAACTACGAGCGATCCGGATAATTCGTTCTTTAGCATTCAAACCGGAGAGCAAAAAAGTCAGGGGGTTGAATTAGATATTAGCGGCGAAATTTTACCAGGCTGGAACATTATCACAGGGTACGCTTACACCGATGCCAGAGTTACCGAAGACAATTCAATTCCCGAAGGAAATCGTTTACGCAATTCACCCGAGCATGCACTTAATCTGTGGACGACCTACAGAATTCAGGAAGGAGATTTGAAGGGGTTAGGGGTTGGTTTAGGGTTCAATTATCTGAGCGAGCGACCAGGCGATCTGGATAATACCTTTGAGCTTCCAAGCTTTTTCCGTACCGATGCGGCTGTTTTCTATGAGCAAGATAAATTCCGTGCCGCACTTAACTTCCGTAACCTGTTTGACATAGACTATTTTGCCTCTGCTAGATCTAGAACTCGTGTAGATCCAGGTGCGCCTTTCACGGTTCAAGGAGAAATTTCTTGGCGATTCTAAGGGTTTAATTTATGAAGCTGTCTTTACACCGTCTGATCTGCCTATTACTGCTGGGGGCCGTAACATTTACCAGTATTGCTGCGTGTAGTAGAAACATTGAAACTACTATTGCAAAAGACATAGATCAGCACCTAACAAACTGCCGAGCCGTACAGCATGCGATGGGGGAAACGTGCATTCCTCAAAACCCACAGCGTGTAATTACGCTCAGGCCAGATCACTTAGCCAATAGTCTGGCCTTGGGCATTGAGCCAATTGCATCTGCATTTGTGGAAGGCTTTCCTTTTCCACAAGATATTCAAAACAAAGTCGGTAACGTTGACTCTGTTGGCGATATTAGCAGGCCAAATTTAGAAAAAATGTTGGGGCTTAAACCGGATCTAATTATTGCCAGCTCCAGGTTAGAGGGTATCTACAATGACCTATCTCACATTGCTCCAACAGTTGTAATAGATATGCCTTATCCACCACCCTCCTGGAAAGAGCAGCTGGTCACTTTAGCAAAACTGTTAGATAAAGAAGACACTAGTCAGCGGCTAATGAACGACTATTGGCAGCGTGTTAAGAGTATCAAACAAGCCTTAGGTCCTCAACGTGAGCAATTAGAGGTATCTGTTGCTAACTCGTCTTCAGAGTATGGAATTTGGGCCTATGGGGAAAAGCACTTTCCTGGAGAAGTGCTGAATGACATCGGATTACAGCGTCCTTCCGCACAGAGAGGTGATTTTTTCTACATTGAAAATATCTCAAAAGAAAGGCTGTCTGACCTTGATGGCGATGTTCTCTTTTTTGTCTCGTGGGGCAGAGAGCAAGATAAAGAAACTCATAGAAAGCTACGAGACGATCCCCTATGGCAAAAGCTTAGCGTGGTTCAAAATAATCGCGTGTATTTTGTAAGTGGATACTGGCATGACTCCGGAAACATTCTTGCAATCAATGAAATTCTTGATGACATCGAAAAGTATCTTGTCAACACATCTTCACCCGATATTTAAACATCCTTGTGACTGGAGATCGCGACTAAAATTCGGTCAGCTAGATCCCTATGAAATTCTCCAGACAATTGCGTACTTGATATACTAAAGGGCTTCCCACAGTTCTGGCATGGGCTCATCAAAATCTTCCGAAATCACTACAAACAATCCTCGCAGCGGATAAGCAGAACTAAACACTTGCCCATTTTACTGCTTCTCATCAGCCTTTATTCCCAACAGTAGGTCTAACATCGCCTGAACCTGCTCGTCAGGTGACTGCTCAATTACCTGAATTAGTTCTTCCCTGGGCGTCTCGTATACCTTATCAGCAACTTAGCAACCTATTGTAATTACCTACTCCATAGCCAATGGACACCCTCTGGCCCCAGTCCCTGCGTCTACTCCGCTATGCTAAACCCTTCCAATCTCGCATCGCCGCCGCCACTCTCTGCTCCATCTTTCGTACCCTCTTTGACCTCGCCCCACCCTTCCTCATCGGTGTCGCTGTCGATATCCTTGTCCAGCAAGAGGCCTCCCAACTCGCCCGCCTAGGCATCACAAACGTCCACACTCAGCTGCTCATAGTCTCTCTCCTCACCATTCTCACCTGGGGGCTCGAATCCTTAACTCAGTATGGTGCTGATCAACTCTGGCGCAACCTGGCCCAAACGCTCCAGCACGAACTGCGGGTCGATGCCTATGGCCACCTACAGCGGCTAGAGATTAGCTACTTTGAAGACCGCAGCACCGGCACCCTACTCTCCATTCTCAACGACGACATCAACCAGCTAGAACGCTTTTTAGATACCGGTGCCCGCGACCTGATTAGTTTTTTTACCCGTGTTGCCGCCGTTGGCCTCAGCTTTATAGTTATCGCCCCCGGTATTGCCTGGTTAGCCATGGTTCCCATTCCCTTTATATTGTGGGGCGCACTTGTTTTTCAACAACGGCTGGGACCTCGCTACAGTGAAGTCCGCGATCGCAATGCCCAAATCAGCGCTCGTCTAGCCAACAATATTTCCGGTATTGCTACCATCAAAAGCTTTACCACCGAAACCTACGAACAATATCGAGTCGAACAAGAAAGCAATGCCTATCGAGTCAGCAATCGTAGCGCTATTGCTCTGAGCGCTAGCTTTCAACCGCTGCTGAGATTTTTAATTTTACTTGGCTTTGTCGCCACGCTTTATATAGGAGGACGCGCCGTCCTATCCGGACAGCTGAGCGTCGGCATCTATGGTTTTATGGTGTTTATTGTCCAGGACCTACTGTGGCCTTTTACCGAACTAGGCGAGATTTTTGATGAATACCAGCGGGCCATGGCTTCCATCTGGCGAGTGATGGGATTATTGGACAGCCCCATTGAAGTATCAGCCCCTTATTCAGATATCTCACAACCACCACTACACGGTGAGATTAGATTTAATCAGGTTGCTTTTGCCTATCAACCACAGCATCCCGTTATCAGAAATCTCTCTCTAAAAATTCCAGCCGGGGCCACTATTGGCATTGTCGGTGCAACCGGCTCAGGCAAAAGTACCCTAATAAAGCTGCTACTGCGGTTCTACCAGCCGCAGCAGGGAGAGATCCTAATTGATGGTCAGAATATTCAGACCTTAAGCTTAGCGGATCTGCGTCGTCACATTGGTTGGGTCAGCCAGGATGTGTTTTTATTCCATGGTACCGTGACTGAAAATATTGCCTACGGAAACTTTGAGGCCAGCCAGGACCAGATTATCCAGGCCGCAAAAGCAGCTGAGGCTCATGAGTTTATTCAGCAGCTACCTCAGGGATACGACACTATTGTCGGCGAACGGGGCCAAAAACTCTCCGGCGGACAGCGTCAGCGCATCGCCATTGCTCGCACCATTCTTAAAAATCCGCGCATCCTTGTACTTGATGAGGCGACTTCAGCCGTCGACAACGAAACTGAAGCGGCTATTCAGAAATCGTTGCAGACAATTACTCAAAACCGTACCACAATTGTTATCGCCCATCGTCTCTCCACAATTCGACGGGCCGACTGCATCTATGTCATGACCCAGGGACAGCTGCTCGAATCGGGTATCCATGAACAGCTGCTAGCCCAGGCAGGAGCCTATGCGAAACTCTGGCAAGTGCAGTTAGGAGATGTAAGGGCCTCTACCTGAGTAAGTTTAGGGTTTGCAACTTAGAGGAATGCGATCGCACCTACAAAAACAGCAGAACGAGATCGCACCCCTGCTCTAATCGGCCCTGACCCTCTTCGTCAAAATCGACATCACCTCATTCGGCTGTCCGGTCGGTAGTCGGTTAGGTGTCGTTAGCACCTGCCGACGGTGCCAAGAAATTAGGTTCTAGCGTAGAACAGCTGCACTAGCGCGGCATTGAGTAACTGTAGAACGGACATTGGGGTTTCGTCAACCATGTTGGCAATGTGGAACATCAGGTCTTATAAGGGGCTGATCTGGTCAAGATAATGGATTATTTTCGATGATCTAAGTTCTCTCAAAGAGATTCTCAGTTTTGAAGATTCTTACCGATTGATCCATCTGGAAATAACAGTAGCCTTACAGGTCCAATCCTCACCCAACGCTGACTTTGTTCTCCCATGACGGTTTCAATCCGCACGGGCATGACAGCATTAGGAGGAAATGCCCACCAGATGCCATCTCGGCAAAAGGGATCGCTGTAGCCATGCTGGTCACACCAAGTTTGGCAGACACCGCGAATGGCACTGCCAAGATCAGCATAGAGCACCTCGGCGGTAGGGGCAGTCTGTCCATGAGCTATGTTTAGTCCCAATTAGCTATTCCTAGCGATCGCACCATACGTCATTATATTTCAGCATATTGCTAATGAGAATTTTTATCATTTAAACTAAGCCATAGCCCCTGTGCCTCTCTATCTGTGGAGTCAGCCAGAATGAAACTATCGCTACCGACCTATAGCAATTTTCGTGACGTCACCCAAACATTGCAGGCCCAGTCAGACCTGAACCTACAGATAAACTCGCACTATCCCAGTATCAACGTTAGTCTCAACCATAGTCAGTGGTACGGTTACAACGTTGAATTGCGAGCTGGCCTTAGCTTTTCTGTCGTCGAAGCTGATTTTCAAAAGCCTTTTTATCTGACAGCCGACACCAGTGACTGCTTTCTACTGCGCTTTACTTTTTGCCTGTCTGGCCAGTTCAACCTCCGCTTTGAACCCGTCAACGAAGACATTTTGATCAAAGCAGGTCACTGCTATCTAGGCGCATTAAATGGTGAAATTGCCCTCGCTTCAGAATTTATGCCTCTGCAAAAGCTACTCCTGGTACGGGTAGATATTGACCCATTGCTGTTTAGGTTTTTGATTGGAGATCGCTTTAATGCCCTACCAGCCAACCTTAGACAAATTTTAGCCAGTCCCGGCTCGGGCTGCTGCTGGCAAAGTGGTCCCATTACCCCAGCTGTCAATGTCATCCTCCATCAGCTGTTGAACTGTCCTTATCAAGACACCATTAGACAGCTGTATTTAGAAGGCAAAATCCTAGAGCTAATGGCTCTACAGGCTGGTCATTTCACCGAAGCAACAAAGCTAGTGCCCCTGGCACGTCGGTTAAAACCTGACGACATTGAACGCATCCATCACGCCAAACATATTCTGATTAACAATCTGATCAATCCTCCATCTTTAACTGAGCTGGCCAGACAGGTAAGTATCAATGACTTTAAGCTTAAGCAGGGCTTTCGCCAGGTATTTGGTACAACAGTATTTGGCTATTTGCATCAGCATCGTATGGAGCAGGCTCTGTTGATGCTGCGGTCTACTGAAATGAATGTCACCCAGGTAGCCCAGTCTATTGGCTATGCGAATCCTAGCCAGTTTTCTGCGGCATTTAAGAAAAAGTTTGGCGTGCTGCCCAAAACAATGAAGGCGCAGGGAATGTAAGCAAAGCGCTAGAAAGATCCGCCTGTGGGGGAAAAAGATCCGGCTGGGGGTTGAAGCCAAACTGCCATATTGCGTAACGTTCTCAATTACTGGGTATTGTGCTGGGGAGTTGAGACATGCGGACACATTGGCTTTATCGATGGAATTGGGCGCTGGCAATACTAATAATGGCTCCTGCTGCGTGGGCTGAAACTGAGCTGGCAGACAATGAGACGTATTCTATGCCTATTGAAAACGTAAGTCAGACTCCTATGGATCAGGAAATACCTGAAGACGATGATACTGAGTCAGAATCTTCTGAGGAAGAGGAGGGCACCCTGCGGATTGTCGTAACAGCAGAGAAGAGACCGGACGATCTGCAAAATGTGCCTGTAAGTCTCACAGTCTTAACTGAAGATGAATTAGAAGACAGCCAGATTCGCACCTTTCAGGAGATTGCTCGCAACACGCCCAACTTTTATTTTAATCCGGTCAATTCGGCGGGAAGCTATTTTAGCTTTTACAGTATTCGGGGCATTGGCAACGCCAACTTTATTAATCGCGATGCGGTTGGGTTTTATGTGGATGATGTGCCCTATGACTATGGTGGCTTTTTGGATTTTGACCTGACTGATTTGGCTCAGGTAGAAATCTTGCGCGGTCCTCAAAATACGCTTTATGGGCGCAGCAGCGCGGCGGGAGTGGTCAATGTCACCACTCGTCCCCCGTCAGAAGAGCTGGAAGTGAGAGCCATTGCTGGCTATGGCAATGAGAATACGCGGGATGTGCAGCTATCTGTAAGCGATACGCTGATTCCAGACACGTTGGCGTTTCGGCTATCGGGGTCCTACAGCGCTCATGATGGGTTTTATGAGAATACGTTTCTTGATGATGGTTCTGTGGGAGAAGAGTCTTCTCTCAGTGGCAGGGCTCGGGTAGTGTGGACGCCATCGCCGGAGTGGGATATTTCTCTAACGGCTACTGCCAGCAGTGACGATGACGGTGCCCCCATTTTTGTTCCATTTAACTCGTCCACACCGTTTACCATCGACCATGATTTTGATGGGTTTTATGAGTCTAATAGCAATGCCCAGGCTGTGCGAATCGCTTATAAAACACCTCAACTAGAAGCGACTTCTATCACCTCACGGCGCTACTCATTCCAAGACTCTCAGTTAGATGCCGATGCTACATCGGTAGATTTGTTGCGTCGGTTGGCTAGCTTTGACGCGACGGTTTGGAGCCAGGAGTTGCGAGTCCAGTCGCCCACAACAGCAGGACCATTTGACTGGCTGTTGGGAGGCTATTACGAGTCGAACCAGTTTGATGCCGAGGGTACAGGGTTGGTGTTAAGCCAGCTTGCTGCTACCCAGTTTGGGCTGCCCTTCGCTGGCTTTAACCGCACTGACTATGAGCTAGACCGTGAAACCTACGCGGTCTTTGGTCAAGTCAAATATCAGCCGGTTGAGCCGTTAACTCTGACCGCTGGTCTCCGCTATGAGGCCGCCACCAGCCGCCTCAGCCGCCAGCGTACCTTTGAGGTCACGGACAGTCCGGTGGTAGTTCCCATTGCACAACCCATTAGCGAGAACCAAAATGACGGTGAACTGTTGCCCAGACTAGCAGTAGACTATCGCATTAATCCCAATCTGTTGGCCTATGCCAGCGTTACCCGTGGATATCGACCGGGTGGCCTAAACCCAACAGCAGAACAAAATAGCATCCTGGACTATCAAGAGGAAACGTCCTGGAACTATGAACTAGGGTTAAAAACCAGCTGGCTCGATAATCGGCTCACGGCGAATTTAGCGTTGTTTACAAATCAGGTAGAGAACTATCAGCTGTTGTTGCGCAGCTTTGATGCAGTCTCTAGCGACATTATCAACGCCGACGCGCAAATTAGCGGGTTGGAGTTTGAGCTGAGGGCAACACCCTTAGATGGGTTAGATGTCACTGCTGGATTTGGCTATGTGGACGCTCGCTTTGACAATGCGAGAAACCCATTTACCGATGAGAGCTTTGATGGCAATCGTCTGCCCTATGCACCCAAATACAACTACAATTTAGCTGCCCAGTATCGTAGCTCAGAAGGATTTTTTGGCCGTTTAGAATGGCAGGGCTACGGCAGTTCATTTTTTGACGATGCTAATCGACTAAAGCAGGATGCCTTTGGTTTGGTTAATGCTCAGCTAGGCTACGAGTGGGACAATACTGGCATTTATATATTTGCCAACAACATTTTTGACAGCCGCTATATTACGGCCTCTCTAACAGCAGCTGGTCAAGATTTGGCTTCATTTGGCGATCCCTTCACCCTCGGTGTGCAGGTGAGATCTAGATTTTGAGCGCGGGGGAACAGAGCATGGAAAGGCCGCTAACTCAACTAAGGAATACCACATGGCAGAAAATGGGGCTGCTGGGTAGCTTGTATGTTGCTCAACATATCCCTTTAGCATTTGTATATGATGCAATGCCAGTGTTTCTGAGGCAGCAGAATGTCTCACTGAGAACCTTAGGGTTATTGCAGCTATTGGCGCTGCCGCTGGTGTTTAAGTTTTTGTGGTCGCCGCTGATTGATCGCTATGGGGTGACTCGTTGGGGTCACTATCGGTTTTGGATTCTTTGCTTTCAAATAGGGTTGGGGGTTGCGATCGCACTCCTTGCCTTTCTCAACATCACCCAGCAGTTTACTCTTCTCCTGCTGGGTCTTCTGCTAGTCAGCCTCCTTAGTGCTAGTCAAGACATCGCCACCGACGCTCTGGCCATCGGTCTACTTTCCCCGGCAGAGCGAGGCTTTGGCAACGGCATTCAGCGCGGTGGCAACTCCCTCGGAGCTATTATTGGTGGTGGCGGTATGCTGCTACTGCTTAACTATTGGAGCTGGCGCGCCACTTTGTTGGCGATGGCAACAGTTCTTTTGTTAGCCGTTATCCCCATCGCCCGCCACCGTGAGCAGGTTGTAAAATCAACAACAGCATCCCCACCCAGCTTTAGACGACTGATTAGCGTTTATCGTCGTCCCGGTATGGGCCGCTGGCTAGTTATCTTGATGCTCTACGGCATTGGTCCCTACATGGCCCTCACGATGTTTCGTCCACTGCTGGTGGATGTAGGACTATCCATGGGCGAGATTGGGTTGCTACTGGGTGTAGTTAGCTATGGTGCAGGGTTGTTGGGTGCGGTCACTGCAGGATTAACTATCTCTCGCATGAGCCGCAAACAAGCATTGGTGCTCTTTAGTGCCCTGCAAGGGATTGCCATTGCCGCCTATTGCTTGCCAGCCTTAGGATTTACTCAATTGCCCATGCTTTACCTGGTCGCAATAGTGGCCCAGTTTATTAACGGCATGGCGATGACCGCGTTGTTTACCGTGATGATGGATAATAGCGAGGCGGCAACAGCAGGCACTGACTATACAGTACAGTCCTCTGTCGTCTACATTAGCGGAATTCTTGGCGCAACCTTCAGTGGTGTAATTGCTGAAGCCATTGGCTATGGAGGCGTATTCACAGTTGCTTTTATTTTTGCCATGGCGACAGTATTAGCCATTTATTATCTCTTTCATCAGCGTTCGTCATAATTTTGTGAGAGCTCTGACATTGAATTTAGAATAATAAAAGCATTGAACATAGAACTGGAACCCAGCGATAATAGCCTCAACGCATCCGAAATATTGGTCTATTTATTCTATGATGATGCCTAACGCCTTGCGTCTTTTAACTTACAACCTGAACTATGGTGGAAGTAATCAGACAAGTTGACTTTTTAAGCGACGAAGAAAAACAACAGCTCTTTGGCTGGGGCAAGAATATCTTTGGGGTAGAATCACTCAACTTGAGCTGGAGACCAAAAGACTTACATTTTCTATTCTATGCAGATGATGAGCTAACGAGTCACGTAGGTATTCTCAAGCAGGTGGTCACTGTCAACAGAAAGTCTGTCACAGTCGGGGGAATAGGTGGTGTTGTGACTGTACCAAAGGCGCAAAAGAAAGGCTACGCTCGTCGGCTCATGCAGCATACGACCGAATTCTTAAAGCAAGAGTGGAAGGTCGCTGCCGGGCTGCTCTTTTGTTCGCCAGAGATGACAGCCTACTATAAAACGATTGGCTGGCACCGCGTAGAAGGTACTATACTGATAGAACAGCCCAGTGGGAAAACACCTTCCCCTCTGCAAGTAATGGTATTGCTGCTTTGTAATGAGGAATGTCTTGATGGAAGAATCGAGCTTCGCAGTCTACCGTGGTAAAGAGAAAATAGTGTAAAGTCCCTCAAAGGGGAAAACGCTCACTCTTTTAAGCCCAAGAAAAAGTTGCGGCTCTACAAAAATCAATCACATTTGTTTTCTCCAACCAATGGGCGCAACAAGCTTATATCCTTCAAACAACCAGCCACCATCTAGCGCCAGTAGATCATTCACCAATTCTATGAGCTTTTCAGTCTTTCCATTGACAAAAAGGTCTGCAAAGCTTTCTTCAAACTGCTCCGCAAACTGAGGAGCCACTTGCCGTAACCGTCTGGGAATTGTCTTGCCTTTAGCGGACCAAAGGTTATGTCTCCGCAGATAATGATCCGCCACTGCATCATATAGCTGAGTACCAGTGGCGACGAGTTCTGCCCTTGAGCGCGGCGTTCGAATATCATCGATTAGCTCTGTAAGGGTGTAACGGGATCTGTCGATGTCGTCTTTGTCCCAACTAGGTGGGCCTGCAGCTAAAACATCGCCGGCTAGCTGCTTAAGCTCTTTGGATAACTGAGTTGACTGAGGTATTTCAAGTCCCTCACGGACCATAGCGGGTAAAGAAGGTATTCCTATTGGTTTATCGCTCTCAAGAAAAAAGTACCTCAGCGTTTCAGGATCATGAACAAATGCTTCGACGGGCCAGCCTTCAAACTTAAAAGATTCTCGATAGGCGGCAGGAAGCTGCTGAAATACCACAACAAGATCAAGATCTGAAGTGGCGGTGCCTTCACCCCGAATGACAGAACCTGCTAAAAAGATAATGTCTGAGTTTGGATAGCGATTTTGTTGGATCTTGGTTGCGATCACAATTGGCTCATCTCTCATAGCGATATGGGTAAGCTAGGCTGAACTGGTAAAACTCCCATAGTAAAGAGTCTTGCTTGATATTTAGCATCTGCATTTTGCCAAAATGTCAATTGTGAATTGAGGACCGATTATAAGGATGCATCGGAGACATACCAAAAATGAGAGTATTACTTACAGGTTCTGAACCTAATGATAATGGTCCGAATGCATCTGAGATAGTACTATTTTCACTGCGTGATAATCTACCTCAGGTCTTGAGACAGTATAGCCAAGTCATAGATTTTAAGATTCTGCCAGGCGATACCAATCGCCTGAGACAAGTAATCGAGCAAACTCTGACAGATATTAAACCAGATATTTGTATCGGCATCGGCCAGGCGCATGGCTACAACCCACTGGCGCATACATGCAAAAAAATCATAACTTGGTCTCAATTTTTCGCAGGTTTTGGATGCCATATCCCCCCAGGGCAACCAGCAAACCACAGCCAGCAAATAAGGTCATCTGTAATGCCATGCCAGCACCGGCACCCGTGCTAAAGACAGGTTCTAATGCCTGGGCTAAGGGTGTACCAGGCTGCATGGCGGGTTCAAACACATGATCGGCTAGAGGACCTGCGATCGCAGCCCCCAACGGTGTCGCTAACTGGGTCAACAAAAATCGCGTGGCAAACACTCGCCCCTGCACTTCCGGTTCCACTTTAGAACGCCAGATCGCCTGAGCACAGCTGCCGGGAAACGGCGAACAGAACCCGCTGACCAATGCCGTGCCAATTTTAGTCGACACGGTTTGGGCCAGCGCCAGTACAATCAGCCCCACTTTCCAAACTGCGCTAAAAATCAGCACTCCATGGATACGTCGCTTGGGTCCACCCCAAACACTTAGAGTTAATCCCCCCAATAGTCCACCAATGCCAAAGAAAGAAAACAGTGTTCCTAAAACAGTGGAGTTACTTCCCAGACGCGCTAGCACCATAGCGGGCAACAGGGTAAAGCTGGCACTGTTGATAAAGTTGCTGATTAGAAAAAAGCTAAGCAGTACTTTGAGGCCAGGACGGGACCATAAATACTGGATACCAAATGTTAGTTGCTGCCAGACGGGTTCAGCCGTTTGGGGTGAAGATGATGGCCGGGGGATGGTGACAGTGGTGAGGGATGAGATCGCAACTCCAAACGTCACTAAATCAATCGCCAAAATCCCGCTCAGACCCGTCACCGCATACACAGCCCCAGCAATGGCCGGAGCAATCACATAGCTACCCGACAGCTGCAATGACTCAAAGGCAGACGCCCGAGCATAGTGTTGTTCTGCCACAATTAGTGACATCGAAGCGGAATGCGCTAGCCCCTGAATATAGCCAAAGAGACCATTGACTGCACCCGAAACATAAAGATGCCAAATCTGTAGATGATCTGTTAGAAACAAAGCCAGTAAGACAACAGTAGAGAGTCCGGCGACGGTATCTCCCAACAGCATTAAATATTTGCGATTCAACCGATCTACCCAGATACCGGCAAAGGGTGAAATCAACAGCCTGGGAATTTGGGTCACCGCCAGAATAAACGACAGCGGTGTCGCTTGCCCTGTGACTTCCCAGGCCCAAATAGTAATGGCGAAGTTGGTCATCTCAGAGCCTAGCAAAGAGGCGAACTGCCCTAGCCAGATGATTAGGAAGGTTTGCACATGGCCCCCAGCGCTATTTGCCTCACCTAGCTTAGGTTAAGCAGTCACTTTACCTGTATATGTTTTGGCTCCGAAACGCATTTTTTTAACTGACTACATACCTCAACAAATCATCGAGGATGAAATTGGCCGCAATGTAGCGAACAATCATCCAAAAGCAAAATCGATGTTGACGGTTCATTGATGGGTCAAAATTCAATGGAGAAAGAACCCACTAGGGTGAATCCCTCACCAGGACTAATGCCAATTGTTCGGGTTCTACCTGCCGATTCAATGTAATCAACATCAAACAAATTGCGGATATTGAGCGCGGCCCGCCAATTATTACGTTGATAGGAAACTGCAGCATTGGTCAGAAAATAGTCATCAGCGGTAAAGCTGTTGGCTACATCACCAAAACGCTCACTCACATAGTTAACACCGAGACCAAAGCCTAGACCTTCGAAAGGGCCATTTTGAATATCATAGGTAGTCCATAGGTTAACGTTATTCTCTGGCACGCCGGTTAGCCGATTCCCTTCGTTGCCATCTTCATCGTCAGTAATTTCGGCATCCGTATAGGCATAGTTGGCAATAATATTCCAACCAGGCAAAATTTCTCCAGCAATATCTAATTCAACGCCCCGGCTGCGTTGCTCGCCAGTTGCAACAGAAAAGCCAAAGTTATCTGGGTCAGTAGTAGCAACATTCTCTTTAGTAATATCAAAAAAAGCTAAGTTGGCCGTTAGCCTCCCTTCTAATAGTTCAGCCCTAGCGCCAATTTCAAACTGTTCCCCCCGTTCGGGTTTAATTAGCTCACCCTCCACGGTGGTTGCCGTATTCGGCAAAAATGACGTGCTGTAACTGCCATATAGGGAAATTTCTTCAATGGGCTGATAGACCAACCCTACCCTCGGTGTAAAAGCATCTTCATTGATGGTGGATTCAGAACTGGTTGGGTTAAAAGTAGTTGGGCCATTAGTGACTTCTTGCTCAATGGTGTCATAGCGAAACCCGGCCAAAAGCTTGAGATTATCCAGCAGGGTTACCTGGTCCTGAAGGTAAATGCCAAGCCCATCGTCGCGAATTTCTTGAAGGGCAAAAAGGGGAGTATCCTCTCTATCGGGACGAGACACCGTTCCGTAGACTGGTTCGAAGACATTAAAGGGAATTGGTGAGAAAAAATCAACTCGAAGAAAACGATCGTCTAAGACATTTCGAAAGAGGTCAACCCCAAACAATACTCGATGCTCAATGGAGCCCGTGTTAAATTCGCCCACGACATTTGTTTGTAAATCCAGCGCCGTCTCAACGCCACCATCAAAGGTGGGTGATAAAAGAATGTTTCCTGTGGTTTCATCCAGCACAGAAAGAGCTGCAATAATCTCAGACGATGCATCGCTTCTGAAAAAACTAAAGCCGTTCCGTAGTTTCCAGCGATCGCTAAAGCGGTGCTCAAATTGGTAAGCAACTCGCAGGGTTTCTTCTCGAGCAATATCATCCAGCTCACCCACTACTAAATCACGAGGAACATCGGCTACTTCATCTCTCAGAGCAATCAGGCCCAAATCTCCAGGACGCTCATCGTCAAGATATTCGAGATAGACGGTTAGATCGGTGCGGTCTCCAATTTGCCAGCTCACCGTTGGGGCCACAAAAAATCGCTCATCGTCCGTGTCATACCCGCGAAAACTGTCTTGATTTCGATAGAGGGCATTTAAGCGATAGCGTAAGCGACCATCGGCAGTCAGTGGACCGGACAGATCAATACTGGGTGAGATAAGTCCGCGATTGCCAGCCTGGAATTCTAAATTGTAAAACGGCTCACTCAGAGGTTGTTTGGTGACTAGGTTAATCGCTCCCCCTGGATTAATAGAGCCCGCCAGAATTGAAGCAGGTCCTTTGAGGACTTCAATGGTTTCAAGGTTAGAGAGTTCTAAAAAACCTACTCTGCCGCCATCATTTAGTCGAAATCCATCCCGCAGAGTCGTGGAACCATTAAACCCACGAATGATGAATTGTTCACCATTAAAGATGCGTTCGCTTCTGACGACACCACTGACATTTCGCAGGGCATCTCCTAGGGTAATTACCTGTTGATCTTCCAGCACTTCCCGAGGCACCACCTGAATGGATTGGGGAATATCTCGCAGAGGGGTATCGGTGCGGGTGGCGGCGGCGGCATTTAGTTCAACGTAGCGACTACCCTCCTCACCTGTCACCACCAGTCTTAGCGTCTCATCTGACTCGTCTACCTGGGCTACGCCTGACGTTATGCTTAATGTCAAACCGTTTGCAGCTGTACTGACTGCAGCTGTGGGGGACACATCTGCCCCAGTAACCACCACCTGCACTCGGTTATCTGATAACTCTGTTACCTGTACCAGGGCAATGCCGCCCGTTGGTTCAAACTGTTGAAACTCGTCCAGCGCTAGCACCGCATTGGGAATTTCTGCAATTAAGATATTGCCTGACACAGTTGTCGTTGGTGTGGCTAGCTCACCGTCTAACGTTTCTAACACCACCTGCAAGCCTGTCTCAGTGTCTTCTAACTGCACGTTTGTGATTTGCACTGGCGAGACTTCTCGTTGAGCTGTCCGTTCTGTAGCGATATTGTGAGCTGGGGAATTGGGGAGTCTAGACTGCTGTTGCCCTAATACGGCCTCTGCGGCGGCAATCTGCGCTGTAGTTACAGTCAAACAGGTAAACAGACTCAAACGAGACAACGACTTTTTCATCAGATTCCTCACACCAGTACTCAAGCTCAGCCGAGATTCAGGCACCTGGCTCTGCAGCCGTCACCATGACTCTGCCTGAAGCCAATAATTCTCAACTAGAGTATGGGAATGGCTGATGGCTTTCTAGGGATTTTGAACCCGAGATGCAGTTTTTCGCTGACACGGTATGAAGAGACACGCACTACTAGGCAATACCTTGCCAGGCTTCTCTTTGAAATGCCTTGGGGTTTAAGCCTATTTTTTGACGAAATGCTAGGGCAAAGTTACTGCGACTGGTGTAGCCTACGGCAGTGGCCACATCACCAATCGATAGGTCCGAGGTCATCAACAGTCGGTGTGCCTGCCACAGGCGGCAGTTGCGTAAATAGCCAAAGGGCGTAGTGCCATATATCTCTTGAAACCCTTGATATAAGTAAAAGCGATTAGTCCCTACCTGCCGAGTCAATGTCTCAATAGTCGGCGGATTCACCAGCTGTGTTCTCAAGATGGTACCGGCCTGGTAAATATAGTCGAGTTGAGTCTCACTAATGCGACGCTGTACCATCGCTTCCAGGTA
>ERZ1740070.1103-NODE-1103-length-17238-cov-14.967177_pt1 | contig 17238 bp, 17 predicted proteins | sample MGYA00581734_ERZ1740070 | MGnify/ENA primary metagenome ERZ1740070 (study PRJEB43018, sample SAMN04849744) | marine metagenome | isolation source: floating plastic debris | place: Pacific Ocean | collected 2008-09-01 | study: EMG produced TPA metagenomics...
GGGGCTAGCCCCCGGAAGGGTTGAAACAACAGACAGAGTTTAGTTTACACTACCCATGTTGAAGAGATCCGTTAAAATTTTTATATTTTAATGTTATTTTGATTTTTTATTTGAATTTTTTCAGCACATGGCTTAAATGAAGATAAAAATTACCTTATTTATACTTTTCACAATATTGAGTTTATTCGGTATTGGAAAGATATTTTGGGAACAAGAATATAAGTTTGCTCAACCCACACCTATTCCTGAAACTTTGAATAAAGTGTCCAAAGGCGATACGATCACTCTACCTATAGTGAACAACTCTAAATCTAACCTCTATCTTCACTTCTATAATTACGAATGTCCATGTTCTCGTTTTAACATAAAGGAATTCCAATCCTTGGTGAAGAAGCATTCGAATAAAGTTGATTTCGTGGCTGTTCTTCAGGCGTCCGAGTCAAACAGAACGGCAGTATCTGAGTTCGTCAAAAAATATGATCTGGGTATTCCTGTAATTCATGACACCAATGGAGAGATTGCCGAAGCGCTAGGCGTCTACAGCACACCACAGGCAGTGATTATTAAAAATCACAGCGTATATTACAAGGGCAACTACAATAAAGCTCGGTTTTGCCTATCCAAGAATACGAAATTTGCCGAGCAGGCATTGCAGGCTCTAGTAAACGGCAAAAAGTTACCCGAATTTCCTGCAGTTGCCGAAATAGCTTATGGCTGTGAATTGCCCTCAAACAACAAAAAAGAAAATACATTCCTAAATTTATTTAATCTTTAATATGGCCATCTCCAAAGAACAATTAAGACCATTTTTTGCCGAAATATATCGTAAGTCCGACGTAGTAGTGGAGACATTACTCATAGGATATTTCGTTCTTGGCATAGGACTGTCATTTTTTTATGACACATTTTTGGTGGGTATAGGTGTAGGGGTTTTGAACCTGGCGCTTTACTTCAGCTCGAAGTATGCCTTTAAAAATAGTAGGTTGAATCAATATATAGCCAGTCTCGTGGCAGGTATTTTTATGGCCCAATTCATTTATCAGATGCACGGGTTATTTGAGATGCACTTCACGGCTTTTATAGCCATTATTGCCCTTATCACTTATCAGAATAAATATGCCTTTATACCACAACTCTTGTTTGTTGTTATTCACCACTCTGCCTTTGCCTATATCCAATATCTAGGGTATGCAAACGAAAATGAGTCCTACCAGCAAATCTATTTTACTCAATTAGACTACATGGATTTTCAAACTTTCTTATTCCATGCCGGGCTCTACGCTCTTGGCGTAGCATTGGCTTCTATATATGCTCACAATTTGGAGCAGAATACAATAGAAAATGCTGAAAATATCATTGAGCTTCAAAAACGACAAGAGAGCAGTGCACTGAATATCGACTTTGCAAATGACATCGCCAATGGAAAATTTGATACTGAATATCACAAGATCGAGGGTGATGAACTTGGAGCCGCTTTGGAGGAAATGCGTGATAATCTCAAAAGCAGCTCCAATCGTGAAAACCAGGAGAAATTTAATAATGTAGGAATAGCAGAGGTCAGTGAAATTATCAGAAGTAATAGTGAAAAGTTAGAGGACCTTAGCTATCAGGTCGTTTCTTATTTAGTCAAGTACCTAAAGATCAACCAAGGCGGCACCTTTATACTTATGGAGGAAGGTGACGATAAATGGCTTGAACTGAAAGGATGTTATGCTTACGATCGTAAAAAATTTATGGAGAAGCGCATAGAAATTGGTCAAGGTCTCATAGGGCAGTCCTTTATGGAAAAGGATATGATTTACATAAAAGAAATCCCCGAAGACTACGTTACCATCACCTCGGGGCTTGGTGAAGCTACGCCGACACACCTTGTTATTTTACCCATAAAAAATGATCAGATCATAGAAGGCGTATTAGAATTGGCTTCTTTTAGAGAATTTAAGCAGTATGAATTGGACTTTTTAACAAAGGTTTGCGAAAATATGGCAGCCAGTATTATTTCTGCTAAAGTCAATACCAGAACAAAAATATTGTATGAGCAATCTCGACAGCAAGCAGAGGAGATGAGGGCGCAAGAGGAAGAAATGCGCCAAAATATGGAGGAGTTGTCTGCGACACAGGAAGAGATGGAGAGAAAGTCAAAGGAAACTGAAAATAGGATTCAAGCCATTAATATGAGTGGTATCGGATCGATAGAATTTGATGTAAAAGGCATTATAACTAATGCTAACAATACATTTTGTGACCTAATGAAGTACGAGAAAGAAGAACTGATTGGAAACCACCACAGAATTTTTGTTGATCCTGAGTATGCTACATCTGATGATTACAGGCAATTCTGGGCTGATTTGGCCAACGGCAACTCAAAGCAAGGTCAGTACTTGCATTATGACAAAATTGGTAAACCTGTGCATTTATTCGGCGCCTATTCTATTATTCAAAATGAAAATGGCAAACCAAGTACAGTTCAAAAATTTGTTGTAGATATTTCTGAGCAGATAGGGGAGATTAAAAGCCTCAAAAAAGCCAATGAACTGTTGACATCGAAGCTCGATATATAACCAAATCTATTTGAAAGAGTATCTTATTTACAGTATCTTTTCACAAGCGCTTCTGCCTGAGTGGTGCCTAAAGATGCAGCCAACTTAAAATCACTGCACGCCTTTGAGTTTTGCTTTAGATATATTCTTAAAGAGCCCCGGCTTAGATAAGCATCAGAATATTCCTTATCTACACTTATAGCGTCATTATAAGCTGACATCGCTTCATTCAGTTGACCAAGTTTTTGATGACCTTTACCTTTAAGCGTGTGAGCTAAAACGTTGTCTTGCTCCAACTTAATCGCCTTTTCAGTAAAGAAGATAGTATTTTCATAATCTTTTAAACGATAGTAGAAATCACTCGCAATGCTTAAATGGGCATTAACATTAAGTGGATCTTCCTTGATCACTCTGCGGAAATCCTCTAAAGCTTTATCATACTCTTCAAGCTCTTCAAAAGCCCTACCACGATTATAAATCGTTTTTATATCTCGGGGTTGCATACGAAGATATTCCGTATAGGCTTCAACTGCTTTTTCATATTCCCCTTTACTGAAAAGTTTATCACCTAATTCTGAATTCTCATTCTTACAACCAAGAACAATAATCAAAACAGTGAGGATTAAAAAATGGCGCATAGATATTACTTAATAAAAAAAGTGGTCAGATCTAATTCTGCCACTCTTCATGCAAAGATATGTAAATAATTATCAAAGCGATTCTAAAAAGGACTTGACGGCAGTCCAATAGTCTTTTGAATCGGAAAATTTAGACCAAAGGGCCCTCGAACCGTGGTTTCCTGAAGTAACCGGTAAAAAATATTTCTTCTTATCGGATGGGATCGCCACGTATATACCCCACCATGTATTCTTCTCATCTCGCGCAGAAGTCACAAAAACAGGTTGACTTATTTTACCGGCGCTAGAAGTTATAAAATCGCGGGCTTTCCCTTGAGATACAAAGTATTCTCCAGGAGAGAATGCGAGTACAGCAGAAATTTCATCACCAAGATCTCCAGCTAATTTTAGCGATAACGCTGAAGAGTAAGAGCTTCCCCAAATAAGTAGTTTACTATTAGCATAGTTTTTCGTAGCAAACTTAACGGCTGCTTGCATATCAGGAATAGCGTTGACATATTGAGTCTCCTTCATTTCCTTCAATGCATTTTGTTTAGTGATATTTTTGACTCCGTTTACTGCTCCTCCCGAGCGAAGATCTACGGCCAGACAATTAAAGCCTAATTTGTTTAATTCCGGAGCAATCTCTTGATATTCTCCTCTGCTCCAATTTGCCTGATGAAAAAGCACTATGAACGGAGCGGTTTTAGGGTGGGACATATAGAGTTCAGCTGCCACTTTTAATCCATCTCTTGCCGTGAAGTACACGGTTTCACTCTTAGCAGCATGGATACCCAGAAGTAATATGGAAACCTGTAGAACTTTTATCATACGTTTTTATAAAGTTTAGCGCCAACTAAAGACTTAATTTAAACGACTGAGTGGATTCTTTACGTTTGAATATTTTTTTAACTCCACCCCGGTATTTCCAATAAACATCTTAGCCTGTACCTTAAGCGGAATCTTGTTCTCATCATCTGAAATCCAGGCTAAAATTGAATCTTCTCCGTCAAAAAGCTTATTCTCCGGCATTAAGGGCTCTAATTTAATCGCCATAAATTTTCCAGCTTTAGTTTTTATTTTCTCTCTTCCCCTATATCTAATATCAAGTTCATAAAACTCATCTTCAAAGAAACCGGACATAGTAAATACGTCGCCCTTCTGCATGGTGTTAAAATCAATTGTGCGCAGATATAGATAACCTGCTAACATATCTCGAATACCTTTTGGCGCAACGTATACTTTTGGTTCTTTAAACTCTCCTGTTTTTTTGTTTTTTACTTTGGCTTCAATCAGATTTACTCTGTGATCAAAACGAACCACCTCATCTTTCTTATACTTGCCCTCGCGTATTTTTCTGTAAGAAATATGGGGCACCAAAGCTGATGAGTCTACATATGCGCCCCAATGGTCATCTACATTAGCAACCCAGTCGACCATTCCTTTCGTTTTACCGAAAATATCCACCTTGTAGCACTCACGACTATTAATTCTATAGAACTTATCATCAATGATCATTTGAGCCTCACCAATAGTGAAGATGCCGAAGTTTACTTTGTATTCGAGTTTTTCACCACGTGCAAAGGAATTGTATTTAATGGGTGTGTACGTAGGTTCCTCATTACCTGTACCTGTAAAAGCGGTGATGATGAAAAGAAGCAAGACATACTTGATAAATCGATTCATAATCAAGTCAATTTAATCCTTAATACCAGTGACAGCATCAAAGTAAGTGCCAATTTAGACAGCTACATCATTTTCACGTAACGCATCGTTCAATGAGGTTTTTTTATCGGTACTTTCCTTGCGCTTACCAATGATCAGCGCACAAGGCACCTGAAAATCTCCTGCCTTAAACTTTTTGGTATATGAACCCGGAATAACTACAGAACGTTCAGGTACGTAGCCCTTAAGTTCTTTTGGTTCGTTTTCGGTGACATCGATAATTTTCGAGCTACCAGTAAGTACAACATTGGCGCCCAATACCGCCTCCTTACCTACCCTCACCCCTTCAACTACAATACACCTAGATCCAACAAATGCTCCGTCCTCTATTATAACTGGCGCCGCTTGCACAGGCTCTAGTACACCTCCTATCCCTACACCACCGCTTAGGTGGACATCCTTTCCTATTTGTGCACAACTTCCCACAGTGGCCCAGGTATCTACCATAGTACCCGAATCCACATAAGCGCCAATATTTACATAAGATGGCATCATAACAACTCCCTTATTCACAAAAGACCCGTATCTGGCAATAGCGTGCGGTACCACCCGTACCCCCAATCTTTCATAGTTCTGCTTTAAACCAATCTTATCGTGAAACTCGAAAGGTCCTACCTCAATGGTCCTCATCTTCATTAATGGAAAGTAAAGAATCACGGCTTTTTTTATCCATTCATTTACTACCCAGCCATCTTCGGAAGGTTCTGCCACCCTGACCTTACCCTTATCTAGGTCATCCACGGTAGTCTTTATTGCAATTTGAACCTCCTTTTCTTTTAAAAGTGTTCTATCTTCCCAGGCGCCTTCTACTATTTCCCTTAAATCCATTTAATCAGTTAAATTATTTATCATTACCCATGAGTAAAACCAAAATCATACTTGCTTCAATCCTGAAGCCAGTAGATGATTCTCGTACGTACGAGAAGATTGGTTATTCTTTGAGCCAAACAAAGAAATATGAGGTTAATATCATAGGCTTTCAATCAAAAAATATTAATCATGTCGTGCCCGGGATCAACCTCTACCCCGCATTTAACTTTAACAGGCTCAGTATAAGAAGAGTATTTGCCCCTTTGATCTGCCTAAGGTATTACATAAAACTGGCGCCTGATCTTATTATTTTCAACACCCATGAACTTATACTGGCAAGTATCTTATACAAACTAATTTTTGGCGCCAAAATTTGTTATGACGTTCGCGAAAACTATTTTAGAAATATAAAGTATGGACCAGGCTTTTCCAAGTTTTTCAGGCCAGTCTTAGCAGCTTACGTAAGAGGAATTGAATACCTGAGCCGGCCTTTTATTAATCACTATTTTGTTGCTGAAAAAAATTATGAAAAGGAGTTCACATTTACCCTTAAAAAGAGCTCAGTAATTCAGAATAAATTTCATAATATTTATGATACTAAGAGCGCTCGATCCAGGGAATTTAATAAGTTACTTTTCACAGGAACATTAGCTGAAACCACGGGTGTTTTTGAGGCTATCCAACTTGCAATTTCTTTAAATGAAATTAACCCAAAGATAAGCCTAAAAATTGTAGGTCGTGCCGCTCAAAAAAGTACTGCCAACAGGATCCTAAAATACGCTTATCAATACCCGTGGATTTCGCTGATCGGCGGGGGTAATTTGGTTAACCATTCTCAAATAATTGACGCTATTTCCGAAGCCGATTTAGGTCTAATTGGCTATCCCAAAAATAAAAGTACCGATGGCGCTATACCTACGAAAATTTATGAGTACCTCTCACTTCAACTTCCTATAATTCTTCAGCACAACATTCTCTGGGAAAAGATTTGTGCAACCTATAATGCAAGTCTTAACATTGATTTTAAAAGTGTGGATCATGCGGATCTCTGGGAGCAGATTCAAACACATGATTTTTACACTACTCTGCCAGGACCGGAGGTTGAATGGGCATCTGAAGCTAAAAAACTACTGACTTCAATAGAAAAAATATAATCATAAATTACTTATAATCAGACGCTTAAAATAATTCAAATTCTTTAACACTTGAAGTAATTAGCATAAATATCTGTTTACAAGCAGGTAATTTGCCACGCATTTCCTCTTTCAAAATTCAAATAATAGGTGCCGCAGTCCTAGAATGCCTCGATTGTTTACTGGCTAAAAATGCTTTTATACCTCTCAATCGATGATTTTATCTATTTTTAAATATTAGTAAAAAAAAATTTTAGATTAGACTAAAAATTATATATTTGCTTGAAATTAAAGTGAATGTTAAGCTTTGCCGAAGAAAATTATTTAAAAGCAATTTATCACCTCGCGGAACAGTCCGGACAGAGTGTTTCCACTAACGCCATCGCTGATGAGCTTAATACCAAGGCGGCATCGGTAACGGATATGATTAAACGACTCTCTTCAAAAGGGGTCCTCTCCTATCAAAAATACAAAGGCGTTTACGTTTCAGAAGCAGGTAAAATTGCCGCCCTTCAGGTAATCAGAAAGCACAGACTTTGGGAGACTTTTTTAGTGGCAAAATTAAAGTTCAATTGGGATGAAGTTCATGAGGTAGCTGAGCAACTTGAACATATCAAATCTCCCCTATTAATTAAGCGCTTGGACGAGCTCCTTGGACACCCAAAATTTGATCCGCATGGCGACCCGATTCCCGATGAAAACGGGGAGTACAAAGAGAAGCCTAAGACACCACTTTTCGAACTTCAAATTGAACAATCCGGGATAGTGGTAACTGTGCAAGATGACAGTCCGGCTTTCCTTCAATATTTAGATAAAATAGGCATCTATATAGGGGCAAAAATTAAGGTGATTGATAAGGTAGAATTTGATGGTTCTATGGAGATCCAAATCGATGGCAGAAAGACCAATTTCATTTCAAAACAAGTGTCAGAAAACATATGGTTAACCGAATAATATTTTCACTCCTTATACTTGTATTTAGTTGCTCAGTGGATAGGAAAAACGAAAGCAACACTCCACTGACAATTGTTACTACCACCGGCATGATCGCAGATGCTACTAAGAACATTGTTGGTGATTCCGCTGAAGTGATAGCCTTAATGGGTCCTGGCGTAGACCCTCATTTATACAAGGCCACTCAAGGAGATCTTGAAAAATTAACCAATGCAGATATCATCGTTTATAACGGGCTACATCTCGAAGGTAAAATGGGCGAGGTGCTGAAAAAACTATCGCGCGTTAAATCCGTGATTGCAGTTGCAGATGGTGTTGATCCTTCCCTTTTAAAGACGGCTCCTGAATTTAACAATAGTTATGATCCCCACATTTGGTTCGACGTTAAGTTGTGGCAAATAGCTGTTCAGCATCTGAGCAGTGAGCTTGGTAAAAATCACCCTGATGCAAGTGTCTATTTTGATTCTAATTTCAAAAGTTATAAAAGCAGATTAGATACCCTGGACCAATGGGTAGCTGAAAGGATTACCGAAATTTCAGAAGAAGGCCGGGTTTTGATTACTGCCCACGACGCGTTTGGTTATTTCGGAACGGCCTATGGCTTGAAAGTAAGAGGTCTTCAGGGCATTTCCACCCTTTCGGAGTATGGCTTAAGAGATGTTGCAAATTTGGTTGATTATATAGTTGAAAAGCAGATTAAGGCAGTTTTTGTAGAAACTTCAGTTTCAGAAAAAGCCATTAATGCTGTAGTGGAAGGCTGTCGGCAAAAGGGGTTTAATGTGACTATTGGTGGAAATCTATTCTCAGACGCCATGGGAGCGGAAGGAACTCCGGAAAGCAACTATACAGGCATGGTACGCTCAAATGTGAATACAATTGTTAATGCACTAAGATGACAGACGCGACTAAAAACGATATTGTATTAGAAATTCATGATTTAACGGTTTCTTACGACCGTAAACCCGTACTGTGGGATGTTGATCTATCTCTTCCTCAAGGGAAGCTTATAGGCATCATTGGGCCAAATGGCGCTGGTAAATCTACTCTGATAAAATCAGTAATGGGTTTGGTACCTAATAGCAGCGGGTACGTGCGGCTCTTTGATCATAATCTGGATGATGTAAGAGCCAAGGTAAGTTACGTTCCGCAACGTGAGTCTGTAGATTGGGATTTTCCTGCTTCAGTACTTGATGTGGTTTTAATGGGTAGATATGGCAAACTTGGCCTGTTTAAGAGGCCCAGAAAGGCGGATAAAGAAGTAGCTATGGATTGCCTTCGTAAAGTAGGCATGGAAGCTTATATGGAACGTCAGATTTCTCAGCTTTCCGGAGGTCAACAACAGCGCGTATTTCTGGCCAGAGCTTTGGCTCAACAAGCAGATCTATATTTCATGGACGAACCCTTTGCCGGGGTGGATGCAGCTACAGAAAAGACCATTATTAGCATTCTAAGTGAAATGACCGAGCGAGGTAATACCGTTGTAGTTGTTCATCATGATCTGCAATCCATAAGTGAGTATTTCGATTGGGTGATCCTGCTGAATATGCGTTTAGTAGCTTACGGACCGACCGAAGAGGTCTTTAACCAGGAATTACTGCAAGAGACCTATGGTGGTAAGCTTACCCTATTAAGTGATGTAGGTAACCTTATGAAAAGAAAACGCTTTCCAAACAGAGAGGCTAAACCTGCTAAAAGAATTTAGTATGGATACATTCCTGGACTTTTTTTCATTCTCTGATCCAAATGTGCGCTATGTCGTATTAGGCTCAATTTTATTGACTTCCAGTTCCTCCATTGTAGGTTGTTTCACTTTCTTAAAGAAAAAAGCCCTTGTTGGAGATGCTGTAGCACATGCTGTGCTACCTGGCGTATGTCTATCCTTCTTACTCACGGGAGAAAAAAACCCTTTTGTATTAATTATTGGGGCTTTCATTACAGGTTGGTTATCGTTGATCATAATAGATGCTATCTCCGGCAGGTCTAAAATCAAGGAAGATACAGCCATTGGACTTATTCTGTCCGTCTTCTTTGGCATAGGTATTCTTATTCTTACCATCATTCAAAAGTCAGGAGCTGCCACACAAACCGGTTTGGACTCATTTCTATTTGGAAAGGCCGCTTCGCTTGTAGGGCAAGACTTAATCGTTTTTGGGATAGTCGCTTTATTACTATTTGTATCGGTATGGCTGCTTTTTAAAGAATTTTCTCTCCTCTCATTTGACGAAGCTTTTGCACAGACAATAGGTTTACCCGTACGTAGCATTGAACTGGTATTAACCACGTTAACAGTTATGGCCGTAGTGATAGGCATTCAAGCCGTGGGCGTGGTTTTGATGGCGGCCATGCTTATTACACCCGCAGCCGCAGCCCGCTTCTGGACAGATAAAATTAAAGTTATGATAGCTCTGGCAGCCATTTTTGGTTCCCTAAGTGGCCTTATCGGAGCTTACATTTCATATGCCGCCCCTTCAATGCCCACGGGGCCCTGGATAGTGGTGGTGATCTCCACCATTGCTTTTATCTCTTTTTTCATGGCGCCGGGTAAGGGCATTATATATCGGATGAGAAATCAGTCGAGAATTAAAAAGCATATTAATGATGAGAACATCCTTAAAACGCTCTATCAGCTGAGTGAAGATGAAAAAAACTACTACGAAGCAAGAACCGTTGACGGTATCTTAAGCAAGCGTAAATTCGATAAAGGAAATTTAGAAAGCGGTTTAAGGCGATTAAAAAATGAGGGTTTCCTCAACAACGATAATGGATTCTGGAAACTGACGCTTGAGGGAAAAGAAAAAGGACAACGTATTGTAAAGCTGCATAGGTTATGGGAGCTATACCTCACGGAGTATCTTAAAATTGCACCTGATCATGTACATGACGACGCGGACACCATAGAGCATATTCTTACACCTGAGCTGGAGGCCAGACTGGAAAAATTATTGGATTACCCAACTGTAGACCCGCATGAATCGGAAATACCTTATAGATAGCTGAGAGCAAAGAGTTTAATGCATAAACAACAGAAGAATAGATACATGGCAACATTCAGATTTCAAGAATTACAAATATGGCAGGAAGCAATTGAGCTGACTGATGCTTTACCAGATGTTGCTGACGCCGCAGAAGAAAAAAAGAAATTCAAATTTGCTGAGCAGCTACGAGGAGCTGTTATGAGTATTTCAAATAATATTTCTGAAGGCTCAGGGTCATTTTCGAACAAGGACTTTGCTCATTTTCTAAACATGTCCAGGCGTTCAATTTTTGAGGTTGTAAATATTTTGACCATTTTCCATAGAAGGAAATACATAGATTCAACATTCTATCTCGAACAAGCTGATAAGCTCGATGTACTAAGCAGAAAAATCACAAATTTCAGAAAAGCCCTTATTTCAAAGCACTAAGCTCTCAGCGCTATGCATGCAGCTCAGATCATACTAGCCGGTTCTTTAGTCGCCATTTCATGCGGGCTACTGGGGTGTTATCTTATACTTCGCAAGATGGCCATGGTAGGAGATGCAATTTCTCATGCTGTTTTGCCGGGAATCGTGATTGCTTTTTTACTCCATGGTTCAAGGGATTCGATAACTATGCTGGTTGGGGCCGGAATTATTGGCATGGTAACAACTTTTTTAATCGAATTCTTCCATAAAAAGGGTCAGCTCCAAACAGATGCCTCAATAGGCGTAACATTTACCTGGTTGTTTGCCGTAGGAGTAATTCTAATATCTGCGTATGCGGGACAGGTGGACCTGGATCAAGACTGCGTGCTTTACGGAGAGATCGCCTACGTACCTATCGACCTTTGGATTACTGATGCAGGTACGATCATGGGACCCAGAGTGATGTATATAGCAGGTTCCGTATTGCTTATACTGCTTATTTTTATTGGTTTTGGCTACAAAGAACTCTTTTTAACCACCTTTGACCCATCGTTTGCAGCGGCAATTGGTATATCCACATCGCTATGGCATTATTTACTTATGGGCGCCGTTTCGCTCACTACAGTAGCCTCATTTGAAGCTGTGGGAGCTATACTGGTTGTAGCTCTACTTATTGCCCCGCCCGCCACTGCCTACCTACTGACTGAAAACCTGAAAAAAATGATGATCATAAGCTCTGTTCTTGGAGTTTTAATATCAATATCCGGATATTATTTAGCGACAGGTCTGGATGGTTCTATTGCCGGGGCGATGGCTTCGATGGCAGGTTTATTTTTTGGATTGGCTTTCCTATTCTCACCAAAAGAAGGGATAATAACTAAAAGGTTTCAAAAAGAAATCAAGCCTACAACTTAATGATCATTCCTTCATCCGACACTTTAAACTCTTGCTCTACTATCTTGTAAGCATCACTATCGATATCTAGTAACGGATTAGAATGGTTAAAGTGTATAAAATGAATTTTTGATTTGTCCGCCTTACCTAACTCCGAAAACAGATCCATAGATTCAGCTACAAAGGGACGCGGAATCTCACTCATATCTCTGCCGGGCAACTCAGCTTGATCAAAAAAAGTGGCGTCAAGAAAAGTATAGTCATTTTCCTTAATTATCCGGGTAATGCTGTGCGGCCATTTGCTCCACTTATCTATATCGGGTATAAAAATCACTTTGGTGTCATTCGTGCTAATCTGATAACCTACAGTCTCAGTGTATTCATCGCGATGAGGGACTTCAAAAGGTATGACCTTAATGGCCGGGACCAGTTCAATCTCACTATCTTCGGTAATGGGTTGCAGCACGATATTCTCAAGATTTACAAGTTGATCCCAGGGACCATTTGCACCTAGATAAGCACACATTCCAGGCATAGCATAGACATTAATGCGTTTAGTATTCATGGCTTCCCTTCCAAAATGCATGAGTCCGGTATAATGGCCAATATGACCATGAGTCAAAAAAACTCCGGCCAGTTCGTAAACACTGTCAGGCGCATACTGCTCCAACATAAAAAGCTGCTCTTTAATATCAGGGGTAGCTTCGAATAGCCACTTTTTCTTTGATTTCGGATCAATAAGCGCAAGGCAGGTAGCGTTTCTCTTTAAACTTGGATAATTCCATGCCCGCATGCAGTGTTCTTTATAACAACCTGCTTGCGGGTAACCGGCATCTTGAGCAGTCCCCAGTACTACCAAATAAGGAGTACCTGGCGTTAGAACTTCAGCCTCATGTTCGGGAAGTTTTTCATTTTGGCAGGCAACAAGACTAAGGATAAATAGAATAATTACTCTATTCATCCTCTTGAGAAACAATTCTCACATCTGCTCGTCTATGTTCTTCAGGATCACCTTCTTCATCCTTCACGGAGCCATAACCCTGAGCAATAATCCGGTCTTCGGTTAATCCCTGGCTTATGAAATAGTCAAGGACGATGAGCGCTCTTTTCTGAGAGAGTTGCAGGTTGTACCTTGGATTGCCATCCTTACTTGCGTAACCGGCAATATCAATACTAAGAATATCATATTTGTTCAAGAGCTGAACAATACTGTCTAACTCAGATTGATGTACTTCTTTAATGGAGCTTTGATCCGTATTAAAAAAGATCTGATGTGTATGATCAATTATTTTGAGTTCATAATCTTCAAACTCTTTTTTCTGTTCTCCTTTTTCTTCAGCGACTATCTTATCTTGACTCAGTCTTTCGGTAAGCGTAATCTGTTCCTCGCTTTTATATTCCTTATCTCCATGATACCTTACCTTAAAGATGTCCTCAAAGCCAATTCCTCCTTCTCTTACCGAAGCATAATACCCAATCCTCTGATCCGGAGATGCATTAAAAGATATTTCATTATCCGGAGTATTGACCGGGTAACCCAGATTCTCAGGCTGAGACCACTCGCCTTTTAAGCTGTCATATACTGACCTGAAAATGTCATAACCACCATATCCTTTGTGTCCCGTACTGCTGAAATAAAGTGTTTTACCATCGTAGGCCAGGAACGGACTGTCCTCGTCAAACTTGGTATTAATAACAGGCCCAAGACTCTTCGATTTATACCAATTCCCTTTCTTGTCTTTGATACACATGTAAATATCTATTCCTCCCTCGCCCCCTGGGCGATTGCTTGTATAAAAGAGGACATCACTGGTGGATGTCTCAGTAGCGGAATTCTCACTATAAGCCGATGAGTTAATCCTGTTTGTCAGGAATTTTGGTTTCGACCAGGTGGTACCATCATAATCGGAATAATAAATATCACCGCGCCCCTCATCTTTGTATACATACAAGCGGTTCCCGTCTGCTGACAGCGCTATGTTCGAATCGTGGTACCTGGTATTTATTGGCTCCCCAATATTTTCAGCAGGTCCCCATTCTCCATTGGTTTTGCGAGAAATAAATACATCTTCAAAATAGAAGTTATCCTTGTCTACATCAGCTGACGTATTTCCCTCCTGGCGACGGGATGTGAAGATCATAACATCCCCCTTTTTATTTAGCACCGGTGCGTAATCAGGCCATGGTGAATTGATGTTTTCATTGAGGGCTTCTATAGAGTATCTGGCCGGTCTTGTTATAATGTCCTTCCCATTCTCACACTCCAGCAGTCTTCTTTTAACTCGCTTAGGAGGAGTTCGGTCCCTTCCTCTATATCTGGGGTTGCTTAAGATCTTCTTTTCGTAACGTTTATAGTATTCAATGGCTGTGTCAAAATCTAGCCCATAATGATGAGCACGTCCAATTTGGTAGTCGATATCGAACCTGTAGCTAGGCTTTTGCCTTTTTACCCGAAGCAGGTACTCAACAGCACGATCTTTATTGATCGTTTCCAGATAAAGCTTTCCTGCCATCCAGTTCGCTTTTACATTGGAAGTATCTAAGGTAGCAGCCTGAATGTACAGCTCTTTTGCAATTTCAATGGCCTCTTTTTGTTGACGGTAGATTTGATCGGCCTGCTCCATATACTCCAATGAGAGTGTCAGAGAGTCCACCTGCGCCCGTATATTAATTGACGTTACAAGCAAGGCTAAAAAAATAAGTGTTTTCATCACTTTGCCTTAGGTTAAAAAATAATGTTACAAGATAGCCAGAATAGCGGTTTTTGGCAAATTTCTAGGCGGAGTGCATAGGGCGTGGGGCTTAGGGCAAGGAGCCTGGGGCTTGGAGATTAGGGGTTAGGGCATAGGGCTTGGAGCTAAGGGCACGGGGCATAGGGTCTACCTTCTCTTTGCTCTAGGCTCTTTGCTCTAGGCTCTTCGCCCTGTGCCATTTGTTAATTGTAAATTGTTAATTGTTCATTGCTATGTAACTTCGCGCATGACCGCTTTCGCAGATACCATAGTAGCCTTAAGCACTGCCCCGGGAGTTGGAGCGATAGCCGTGATCCGCCTTTCCGGAGAAGATGCTATTCTCATTACGAATAAAGTATTCAGCGGTAAAAACCTGGAAAAGCAGGCTTCACATACCGTACATTTTGGTACTATTCGATATAATGAAAGAGTGGTTGATGAAGTACTGGTCACCCTTTTCAAAGCCCCTACCTCCTTTACCAAAGAAAATGTGATTGAAATCTCATGCCATGGATCGCCTTATATAGTAAAAGAGATTATTAAGGTGTTGTTAGCCAATGGTGCAAGACTCGCCAAAGCAGGTGAATTTACCCAGCGCGCTTTTCTAAATGGTCAGTTTGATCTGGCGCAGGCGGAAGCGGTAGCCGACCTGATCAATTCGGACTCGACAGCATCTCACGAAGCTGCCATGAACCAAATGCGAGGTGGTTTTTCAGAGCAGATCAAAACACTTCGGGAAGAGCTTATCCATTTTGCCTCTATGATTGAGCTGGAACTGGATTTTGGTGAAGAAGATGTGGAGTTTGCCGACCGTGACGATCTAAAAAGCCTGATCAACAATCTATTAACAGCCATTAACGCGCTGATCAAAAGTTTTGATCTGGGCAACGTAATCAAAAATGGGGTGCCAACCGTGATTGCCGGCAAGCCCAATGCCGGTAAGTCCACTCTGCTGAATGCCCTGCTCAACGAAGAACGGGCAATAGTCTCTGACATCGCAGGTACCACACGCGATATTATCGAAGACGAAATCAATATTGAAGGCATTAACTTTCGGTTTATAGATACCGCAGGGTTGAGAGAAGCTACAGACACCATCGAGGCTATAGGCGTAGAGCGAACACAGGAAAAAATGAGGGCCGCAGCCTTGATCATCTATATGTTCGACCTTTCTCAGGAACCCCTCACGGATATTCTCCGAGAGGTAAATCGATTGGAAAATAATGGCAAACCGTTTATTTGTGTCGGTAACAAAATAGATAAAGCGGACCAGGAGATTGTTGATAAACTTTCGTCCAACAAACATTTTGTATTGATCTCTGCCTCTCAAAAATCGAAAATCGAAAATCTAAAATCGAAAATCCTGGAGATCGTTAATCTTGATGACTTCAAATCCGGAGATACCATTGTGACGAATATCCGCCATTACGATAATCTACTTAAAACGCGCAATGCCCTGCAAGATGTTCTCAATGGATTAGATACCAATGTAACCGGGGACTTTCTGGCCATGGACATCCGTCAGTCGTTACACTACTTGGGTGAAATAACAGGGGAAATAACCACAGATGATCTGCTGGCGAATATCTTTAGTAAGTTTTGTATTGGGAAGTAAGCAATTGACTCGACTAAAATTGAAGCTTTTATATGCAATTTTCTTTCTTCTGGTCACTACGAAAGGCATATGCCAACTACGATGTGCAGATGCTATTAATGGATTTGAACCAGACCCATATGAACTTCTGAACGATTCTATTTCGAACTTCGCTACGGCCAAACAAATTGATCAATTGATTAAAGAGCAGATGCTACTATTTTCATTGAACTTCAATCTTCAAACACAGGAGATCAATGATCTGCAATTGCTATACGAAAAAGAATTAGCATTGTTTGACGGAAATGAGCCTCTGGAACCTGAGCTAATCAAACAACTTGAGCACTTTTTTGAAAAAAACTTGAAAGTCATTGTCAATCCAAAATACTTGAATATTGAACATAATTTAACAATCAAGTGTGTCTTCTCAACCGGCGTCAAAAAAGAATAAAACAGTAATGGTGGAGAGCATCAGCCTTGATCTTTTCGTCTTTTGGGTTAAGCCCTCATACACGTAGAGGTTTGAATTACTGAATAATTGTGGCGAAAAACCACGCGTTAAATAATATCGATATCGATAAGATAATCAAAGACCATATTACCTAATTCCAAATGAATTCATTTCTGGTTATATTAGATATTCTCAGGATCTAAATGAAGGCTATACCAAAATACAGTTACAATCAGCAAATGGATATCAGATTCAATCATCAGGAATTGATTGATATTCAAACCCTTGTAGATGAATGTACTGATAAGTGGTTCAATCAAACACTTACCAAGATTAATGATAGTGTTGCCCGAATTGGTATTTTGGAAGGTGAATATCACTGGCACAAACATGACGATGATGACG
>ERZ1740070.1105-NODE-1105-length-17225-cov-5.150029_pt1 | contig 17225 bp, 17 predicted proteins | sample MGYA00581734_ERZ1740070 | MGnify/ENA primary metagenome ERZ1740070 (study PRJEB43018, sample SAMN04849744) | marine metagenome | isolation source: floating plastic debris | place: Pacific Ocean | collected 2008-09-01 | study: EMG produced TPA metagenomics...
GAAGCGTTGCAGGCCCGGATCGGCAGTGAAAACCTGATTGTCGATTTCGCCATGTATTATGTCAATCCTAGCATCGCCTCCAAAATCGCCAATCTGAAAGACCAGGGCTGTGTCCGGATTTGCGTGGTGCCGCTCTACCCGCAATATTCAGCCGCAACCACGGCCAGCGTCTGTGATCGAACCTTCAAGGTCCTGGCCAAGATGCGCTGGCAGCCGGCCGTCCGCACGGCGGCAAGCTTTCATGATCAGCCGGTCTATATCGAGGCTCTGGCGCAGAGCATTCAAAGCCATATCGAAGCTCTGGATTTCACGCCGGACAAGGTGCTGATGTCCTATCACGGTGTTCCCAAGGCCTATCTGGACAAGGGCGATCCGTACCATTGCCATTGCCACAAGACGACGCGCCTGGTGGCGGAGAAGCTGGGCTGGACGGACGGTTTTGCCATGACCACGTTTCAAAGCCGGTTTGGCCCGACAGAATGGCTGAAACCGTATACGGATAAAATGCTCGAAACGCTGCCAGAGCAGGGCATGAAGAATGTCGTTATCGTTTCGCCCGCCTTCATATCAGACTGTCTGGAGACTTTGGAAGAACTGGCCATGGAAGGTCGCGAGTCCTTCATCGAGGCGGGCGGCGAGCATTATTCCGTCGTCCCCTGCCTGAATGATAGCGCCGCCGCCATTGATGTGATCGCGGACGTCGTCCACCGCGAGACAGCGGGCTGGGTCAGCTAGGCGTGGATGGCTGGATCAAGAATGGCAAAGTCCGCGGCCGGATCACTGAAGATGGCGCCCTGGAAGTTCGCTGTTACGGCCTGACGACGCAGACGCGATATTACAAGCAGCTGTTCCGCGAATTCTTTCGCAAGGACTTTCAACGCCTGCGTCCCGGCTATGGCGATTATGACGTGCATATTGTCATGGAATATACCGGCGACGCCCCGTGGATGGATCTCGATAATCTGGCCAAGGCATTGCTCGACAGTCTCACCGGCAACGCCTTTGAAGATGATCATCAAGTGGCGCGATTGTTGGTCGAACGCCGGGTCGGCGACCGGGAAGGCATCTATATGCGGGTCAGCGAAATGACGGCGTCCTAGGACCGCGAATTGCAGCTGTCCTGATCCCCATACTCACAGGCCGTCACGCGGGCCCGGCGCGCTGCGCGCAGATCGACAGAGCCGCCAATTCCCATTTCAAGATCTTCGGCATACCACGCACAGCCAACATCATGGCCGATCTCGCACGCTCGTTTGATAAACATGCGCACGCGCGCGCTACGGATTTCGCCGGGCGCTTCATTGATCAGAACATAGTCGGCGGCTGACACGCACAGGTCTGCCCGATCCGTCGACCCCGCAGGGCAAGAGGCTTCAACCATTTTGAGGGCCATGCCGGGATCAGGCTCGCCGCCAATGCCGCGCTTATAAAAGTCTGCAACTTCCTGACAGGAGAGGAGGCGGCCCAATTCGCAGGACTGCTCCAGTTTTGTGCGAGCGGCGACCGGGTCCGGTTCACTGGCACGGCCGGCCAGATAGAAGCTGGCCACAGTCGCGCAGGCTTCCGCATTGGACAGATCGCAGGATCTTTCAGCATAAGCCACCGCCGCGCGGTGCGCCTCCGCCGAGCTTTGAGCAGCATGATAGCGGCTCAAATTATCGCAGCCGCGGCTATACCCGATATCGCAGAGTCGCTGTGAGAGATCACGATAGGATTGCGAACTTTCCGAATATTCCGATGCCACAAGAGAGTTTGTATAGACGGAAAACAGGGTTTCGCAGGCACTCGATTTGCGCGTGCCTTCCGCTTCGATCAGACAGGCGGCTTCCAGCGGCTCGATTGCTTCCTGCGGCTTGCCGGATGAGACCAGGCTCGTCGCGGTCAGCATCAGATCGTTGACATCCATCGACGCGGTCCGGGTGACGGCGCCTGATGCCGTTTCAGTCCGCGGCGCCACCGTTTGCGCTTCAGGGGTGTAAACCTCCGCCTGAACAATGGATGACGGCGTCGAGATCACCGGTTCGATAGCGGCGCTGACGGAGGATTGAACCGGTCCGGTATTGGCCGGTTGAACAGGAGGCCGAGCGATTATTTGCGAGTCCGCAGAGCTGGTGGTCGTGCGATTGGATTCAGGCTGTGCGGCACCAGCGTCTGCAATCTGGGTGGGCGCCGTCTGGCTTATCGGAGCCACCGGTGTTTGGGTCGGTGCGTTACAGCCGAGAATGCGTTCAGCCCAGGCCAGGGTTCTCGCGCTCGGTTGCTGCGGTAACAGACTTTCCAGTAAAACCGGTTCGACATTGCTTTCTTCGAGTTTGGCAACGATTTGAGTGGTGATCTGGTCATTCGCCCGGATGCCGCAAGTCGCTTTCTGATAACAACCGAGCAATTGTGTCATGGCCTTTTCATCCGCACGAATCGCGTCGCGGCCTTGCCATTGCCATTTCAGCACGATCATCGCGGAATAGCGGTCCTCGAGCGCTTTTTGCTGCGATTCCGGGACCAGCTCATGCAGCGCCGTCAGAGCATCCCCGGCGGTTTGAGCGTAACGATCGATTGAGTCTTCTGGCGGGCAGTCTGCTTGTGCAAGCAGAGGGAGACCTAGTATTCCAGTCGCCAGCACTACCCCACGACAGGCTTTCAGCATCACAGTCCTCGTCTTCTACGTGCGTATGATGTTTCGCTTCCGCAACGTAGCATATAGCCAAAAATCCAACAAGTTCAGGCAGTTTTCGTGCCAAGTGTTTTTAAAATGGGTGATCTTTGAGACACATTTCGACTTGAAACAGGCGTGTTTGTTTCGATTTCCACTTTTTTGACCGGTTTAAGTGCTTTGCCGCCCCCACGCGCGCATCGCATCGATTATGGGCCGCATTTGGCCCCCTTTTTCGGTCAAATGATACTCGGAACGCGGCGGATGCGTATCATAGATCCGGCGTTCAATCACACAATGGTCTTCCATCTTTTTGAGGCGGTTTGAGAGTGTGTATGGCGCGATTACGCTGAGCGCCTCCTGTAATTCAGAGAATCGCCGGGCGCCATGATCGACCAGTTCGCGAATGATTTCACTCGTCCAGCGAGAGCCGATAATAAAGGCGGTGCGCGACACCGGACAGAGCGGGAGATTTTTCCTGACCATCCCTCGTCTTAGCGAAAACGCTTGACAAAATCTAGTAACTATCAAAACTGTAGTTACTATAAAGACAGGGAGCGTCCAATGGTATTCGAACTTCAGGCCGTGGTGTGGACCACGTTGATTTTATTCGTTCTTTTAATGGTGCAGGGGACATTAGTACCGTTTAATCAAGGTCTGGCCTGGGGCTTGGGCAGTCGCGACGCAGCGCGGGACAAGTCGGCGTTTCAGGAACGAACCGGGCGGACCATCGCGAATCATATTGAAGGCATGCTGCTCTTCATTCCGCTCGCCATTATGGTTGCCCTTTTGGAGCTTTCATCAGCGCTCACGCTTTGGGGCACCGCCCTTTATCTCGGCGGGCGCGTTGCGTTTACGCTATTCTATCTGCCGGGCATACCTTACTTGCGATCCGCGGCGTGGGGCGTGGCGATCCTGGGGATCATCCTGCTCGCCGTCCCTGTCTTTGCGGTGATGTTGTAAATGCGGCTGTCTAGTGCGTGCGCCTAGTTCAGGCGCTTGAAAGGCATCGGGATCGCTGTCGCGGTGGCTTTGGCCACCAGGCGTCCGGCATCATCAAAGCACTCGGCTTCCATGAAGGCTGCGGATCGGCCCCATTTCAGAATTCGCGCCTCGACCGAAGCGTTTCCGGGCATCAGGCGGCGCAGATAAGAAGTTTTCATTTCCAGCGTCGGCGCCGTCATGGTGACATTTGAAGCGATGATACAGCACGTGCTCATCGCTTCATCCATCATCGCGGCGATAAAGCCGCCCTGAACCGCGCCGGTTGGATTGGCGAACATGTCGGGCACATCAAACTGCATGCGAATCCGCTGCGCGTCCTGCTCGACTTCGACCAGGCGCATGCCAAGGGTTTCCGAGCAGGGCGGCCGTTTCTTGCTGTTCTGAAAACGGGCCAGCATGTCCGCATCGGAGACGCGCGGCTTTTCGTCAGACGGAGAGTCAGCCATGCTTACTTGCGGCGAAACGCATCGAGATTGATGACGGTGTCGCCGTCACCCTCCTTTTCAGCGCTGGCGTCGCTATTGTCGGCATCGGTCTGTGCGAGGGCCGGTGCGACGACGGAAGAATCGACGTCCGCCCCGGATTTTTCAAAACTGACGCCAAAGTTGACGGCCGGATCGACAAAACGGGTCATCGCGACGTAGGGAATCGACAGATGCTGCGGCACGCGATTGAATTTGAGCACAATCTCGAAATGGCCGTCATGCACTTCCAGATCCCAGTACTGGTGCTGGATGACGATGGTCATTTCTTCCGGGAATTGCTCGATCAAATGATCTGGAATTTTGACCCCGGGCGCCTTGGTCCGGAAAGTGACATAGAAATGATGTTCTCCGGGCGGGGCTGAGCCTTTTTCAGCCTGCCGCAAGGCTTCGCGCACGACGCCGCGCATCGCGGCCTGCGTCAAGGCTTCATATCCAATATAGTCGGTCATACCCGTTCCCCGTTTGGAGGTTCTCAATAGACCCCCGAATCATCTCCCGCAACGGCGTTCATGCGTTAGGCGAGCCAAAAATATGAACTTCCCCAGACGAGAAGTCTGTCCCTATGTCTCAGCCCAATCTGCAGCAATTACAACACAATGCGAGATGCCACCCAGTTTTGGTGGAGGCTTCTGTTGCCAGGCGCCTCCGGGCCCCGCCTAAGGCGCTGATGCCCTAGGAGTTAAAGCGGTATTCCACGCACTGCGTTACGCAGCGAGCAGTTCACCTTCAGCAAAGTTGTCATTAGCAACTATTGTTGATTGAGCTTCTAACGCAGCTCATGCGGGTGAAAGCATCGTCTTTACACGTCCGTCGATCCTATTTCGCCCCCAAATGACCCGCTGAAGGAGGGTCTTTGGTGGAGGCGCCGGGTACCGCCCCCGGGTCCGAACCGCTTATTACACGCGCGTTTATCACCATAGTTCAAAAGAACACGACCAATATAATCCCGACGCGGCCAAGATAAAAGCCCTTATTCTGCCGGCTCGACAATAACTTCGATCACGCCTTCGGTGCGCTCAAGCGCGGCCAGTTCTGCCTCAAGAGCGGTCGAGTGGATTTCGCGCGTGGTGCGGACGACCGAGCCGGTTGCGTCCGAGGTCAGTATGGTCAGGCGCAGCATCCGCTCTGTGCCGTCCAGAACGCCATCCGCGGCACGCACGGTGAGCTTGCCGACCTGATAGACGCCTTTGCCCGTATAATAGACCGTTTTGCCGGCCAAGGTCGCACCGCTCACCAGAAGACCGGCTGTGCTGGTCACGATACATCCGGACAAGAGCAAGGCACAGAAAGGGGCAATGAGACGTCGGATCATGGTTATTCCTTTGAGGGTCCCGCCGCTTAGGCCCGTCCAGATAGACTTTGCCAAGTTAACAGGCTGTGAGAGCGCAGCCGCAAATCGACCAAATCGGCGCTTGATAGGCGCGCGGGTTGCGTCACCGGCGTCCAGGCTGGCTAGGATGGGGTCTCAGCGCCGCGTATAAAGGATCGGATATCGGCGGCGAGCTGATATCCGGTTTCTTTTTCCAGATACATCATGTGGCCGCCCTCATAGAGGTGCATCTCGAATTGCGAGGGTTCCAGCCCGGCGCGTAACAAAGCGAGCTCCATGGCATAATAGGGCGTCACGAAATCATAGATGCCAGACGCAACCATGATCCGCGTTGGTGCTTTTTCGAGGAACGGCACGCGTCCGAACGGAGTCGTCATTGCGCGCGGCGGCGGCTTCGGGACCTTGATCCGGCGCAGCAGGATATCGGCCATGTCCGTGCCCATGCCGCTTTCCTGGCTTTTATTGAAGCGGAAATCCCAATTCGCCCTGAATCCGTTGCCGCGCAGGACACGATACTGATCGGGATCAATCTCGAAGCCCGTCAAGGCCGCGATATGGTCCACCAATTCCGACTCTACATAGGCGCCAAATGTCGACAAAGGCAGATTTGGATGCGACCCGAGGCGGCGACAATTGAACCGGGCATCATATCCACAAGCCGGCAAGCGCGCGCCAATCTTCCGCTCCGCGCTGCGAATGGCAGCAGAGATCGAAACGACCGAATCCCTGGGCCGGTCGAGGCCAAGCTGCGTGTGCAGCTCGTCGATCAGCGCACGTTTTTGATCCGGCGACATCTGGTGGCCAGCGTCTATGGCCGGCGCCAGAACCGAGACGGCATAGGTTTCCATCTCATCCAGAAAAGCATCGAAATCATTAGACCATTGCGATCGATCTACGCGCTGGCGATACCACGCCGCGGCGGCGATGCTGGGATAGTGGCTGACGCGACCCATCGTATCGCGGCGATGGCGCATGCGCAGGTCGAGCAGCCCGGAGACGAAAATCAAGCCGCGCAGATTGGCGCGAAAGTCGCCGCAGGTGGGATGGCTCGCCATGCCGGCAGCGCGCAGCGTGCTATAGCTGACGCCGACCACATAGACTGGTGCACCAATGCGGTCTTCGCCTTTCAACCAGTTTTGCGCGAACCGGCACATGGCCCGGGCGTCAACGCGCAAATCCTTGAACGCCGCTTCGTCGCCATCTTCAGCGACGCGCGACAGGCCTGTGCCAATCGCATCGACAAAGACCAGATCCGCGATATCGATCAGGAAGCCTGGATTGGCGTCCCGGCTGAGCGGCACCTCGTCGTCACCGGCATTCAGTAAGTCGGCACTGGTCTTGTCGGGCCCGAAACCGGTCATGTGCAGCCAGATCGAGGCGCTGCCGGGACCGCCATTGAACAGAAAAATGACCGGACGTTTTGGGTCCGCCGCATCGCCATCCGCTTCATACGTGAAGGACACGACATCCGCAGGCGGGTAGATGTCATGGCGGTCCTCGATACGGGTCTGTTTGACGAAGGCGCGATAGGGGAACGTGCCAGCCGCGAGCTCTGCGCTTTGCCGTTCCGACTGCGCCAAAACGAGATTTTTCGGTTCGTCAAACTGCCCGAGAAAACGCGGCGTCGTATCGCGAGGGGCGGGGCGGCCTTCTTGCGAATGCGTGGATATCGCCGTGGCCACGCCAAGCAGAGCACAAATGATGAGAAGTAGAAACCGGTCCATTCATTCGTCCTGCTGCCGTCTATGGAGACAGCAGTAGGGCGCATTTACTTTGTCATGGCAAGTCGGGCCCCGAAGCTTAGCGGCCGACATTTTCCAATTGGCTGAAGGCTTCTTGCATATGGTCGACGAACAGACGGGCTTTGCCGCGCAGTTTGCCGCCGGTCCAGACGACGGACAGGGGCAAATCGGCGCCGCGCCAATCCGGCATCACGCGCACCAGCTCGCCTGATTTAACGTGCGGACAGACCAGCCAGTCCGGCCCGATGAACAGGCCCAGACCATCGACTGCGGCCTGCAAGAGCGTATCGCCAGAAGAACCGCGGAACCGGCCATCCATCATGATCCGCTGTTCTTCGCCGGTTGCGGAATGATTGAGCACCCATTGCTGACCTTGCAGGGATTGCCGGAAGACCAGGCCTTGATGGTCCTTTAACTGGTCTGGGGTCTCCGGTGCGCCATGTCGCTCGAGATAAGCCGGGGCCGCCCAGATGCCGCGATAAGCGACGAACATCCGTTTCGCCATGAGCGCGCTATCGGTCAATTCCCCGAGGCGAAAGGCGAGATCCACACCTTCCGTGACCAGGTCCGTATAGGTATCGTCGGTCATCAGATCCATGCGGACATGCGGGTATTTCTCGAGAAACCCGGCAATGGCTGGCGTGATGACCAGTTTCGAAAAAGAGTGTGGGGCACTGATCCGCAACATGCCGACCGGTTCCTGATCGAGGCCGCGTGCCTCAGCCTCCGCTTCATCGAATTCGGCGAGAATATCTTGCGCGCGGCCATAGAATCTCTGGCCCGCTTCCGTGAGGGACAGGGCCCGTGTGGTGCGGTGGAACAGTTCGGCGCCCAATTGGTGTTCCAGGTCCTGAATGCGGCGCGAGACCGTCGGTTGTCCGATCGACAGGTCTGCCGCGGCCCGGGAAAAACTACCGGCATCTGCGACCCGCAGAAACAGTCTCATTGCATCAATACGGTCCATCCGAGCAGCTCCTATGCGAAAAATGCATGGGCTATATGGAACCTCTCCCGGTTCTGAAAAAGGGGGGGATGCGCCATTTACCGATCATCGACGGCCATCAGGCCTGCCGACCCCTGACCCCAAAGGAGCCAAGAATGGCCAATTTTACATTACACGACTCAAGCACCGCCCCTGAAGGTAGCCACGATTTCATCGCCGGCGTTGAAAAGAAAATGGGCTTTGTCCCGAGCCTCTATGCTGTCTTCGCTGAAAATCCCGCTGTTCTGCATGCCTACACCCAGCTGGCGGACCAGCTCGGAAAAACCGGCTTGTCGCCGCTGGAGCAACAAGTTGTGACGATCGCGGCAAGCGTCGAAAACGAGTGTCACTTCTGTGTCGCCGCACACACGACGATTTCAGAAGGCGCTGGCCTGGATCTGAGTGTCATCGACGCCGTCCGCGAAGACCGGGCCATTGCCGATCCAAAACTCGAAGCGCTGCGCGTGTTCACTAAGAAAGTCGTGATCGATCGCGGCTTCGTTTCGGACTGCGATGTCGACACGTTCCTGAAGGCTGGATATGACCGCGCCGCGGTCCTGGCCGTCATTCTGGGCGTCGCTCTGAAAGTGATTTCGAACTATACAAATCACGTCGCGGAGACGCCCGTGAACGAGGCCTTCCAGAAACATGCCTGGACGCCAAAATCAAAGCGTGAGCACGTCGCTGCCTAAACGCTGAATCTCCTTTGAATAAAGGGCTGCAGATTGCTCTGCAGCCCTTTTTTTGGACTTGCTCAAGAGGGCTCACAAATCGCTCACATCGACGTGACTGAGGCTCACACAGTCGTGGTTCGCAAGTGATGAAAGACAGGCGTATGTGAAGGGCACACCACAAGGAGGGTATTATGACAAGTTTAACCGAAACCATCACGTCAGAGACAGACGCCACGGGGCTGGTCTCCAAAGCCAAATCCATCGCGCCGCATGCGATTGCCGGCATCGCCTCGCTCGTCTTTCTGGACAGTTTGCGCTTCAAATTCACCAATGCACCCGAGCCCCAGACGATCTTTGGCAAGCTGAATGACTGGGCCGCCAGTTTCGGCGCCGATGGCCTGTTTGCTCAGACGGGCCTGTTCAGCCAATACGTCATCGGCACAGCCGAGTTTTTCGCCGCGACACTGCTCCTGATTGGTATCTTGCCGGCGTTCCGTCGCTTGCAGGCCGTGGGCGCGCTGATCGCCTTCGCCGTGATGAGCGGTGCCGGCAATTTCCTCCTTTGGACCCCGCTCGGCATCGATCCGAACAATGATGGCGGCGGCCTGTTCTTCATGGCTGTCGTGGTCTGGATGACCTCGCTGGGTCTGATCATCATTCGCCGGAAAGAGCTCGCCGCGATCTTCGCGGGGCTGAGAACCACCCTGTTCCCAGGCCGCTCATAATCCTGCCGTTTTCCTCCCGGAAACATAGATACTCAAAAGGACGAAACTCATGAAAATCCGTACACTGATTGCTGCTGCTCTCATTGCCGCCGGTCCGGTTGCCATCTCTGCACCCGCCGCCTTTGCCGACAAGGATCCAATCTATACCGCCAAACGGTCCAACCTGGCTTTGCAGGGCTATGACACCGTCGCGTATTTCACGGCGGGTGAACCAACCAAAGGCACCGCGGACTATTCAACCACTTTCCAGGGCGCTGAATTCCGTTTTGCCAGCGAAGAGAATCTCAACCTCTTCCTCGGGGATCCTGCGAAATATGTACCTCAATATGGCGGCTATTGCGCCTGGGCAGTTGCGCAAGGCAAGACGGCCAAGGGCGATGCGCGTCGCTGGGCCGTGGTCGATGGCAAACTCTATCTGAACTATAATAAGGGCATCCAGAAACGCTGGGACAAAAAGCGCGCGGAATTCATTTCCAGCGGTGACCAGAATTGGCCGACCGTGCTGCAAGACTGAGGGCTTTCTCCCCCCTTAAGACGCCCGATCTTGTGAGTGCGTCGCCAATACCCCCGCGTGGCCCTTCTCACGCGGGGGTTTCTTGTGCGCAGGTCAAAGCGGCACGCGCGGCCGGTTGAGCCTTTCCAGACCTCATCTCCCCGTCGACAAGACGAGAGACGCGCGGGCATTCTCTTCGATCGCCGCGTCGCTGAACCACCAAAAGGTTTCGGCTGTCTCGTCAGCCCATGCATCGACCTGATCATTCAAATTGGGATGAAAGGTTCGCCCGACGACGCCGCCGGGCAAAACGGCGCGCACTTTGTCCGGATCATTCAAGTCAGCCGTCATCCGAAGCGAGGCCGTCCACTGGGTATCAAATGGAGTGTGAAACGGATACAGCGCGCGCTTGAGGGTTTCGCCGGTTCCGGACATGGGAATATTGCGGTTCCCGGTTAGGGATCCCGCCAAGCCATCCCGGCGCAGGGGGCCGACGAAGCGCATTTGATTGACACGGCCCCATTTCCACTTGGAACGATCTGTGCCGTACGTGCTGGACAAACGATCAATGGCGGCCAGACCGGCAAGACGAATGAGGTCCTGCAAGTCTTCGGTCTCTGTCGTGCGAATGTCGTCGAACCAGGGTGACGAGCCAGCCTGGACCGTCAATCCAAATCGTTCTTGCCAGACATACCAATTGGACAGGTATAGCTCCGTCATGTCGCTGCCGAGTTGATCTTCAAACGTCATGCGCGCCAAATGCCTCGTGGTCTCCTGGAACACGGTCGTGGCCAGACTGTCCTCTCGATCATGGAAATCCCAGTCGCCCAGAAGCACCGCGAGCTCTTGCAGAGCCGGATCCTCCGATGCGGTCCATGCGGCGACGTAAATGGGCGTGAGGTCACGCGCGAAGACATTCAACGTATCGTATTGCGTTGACCATAACTCTTCGGCCGTCACCGCGGACGCCGCGAGCAATTCAGACATCCGTCGATAGCGATACCCGGGTGAGGCAAAGGTTGTATAGACATAGGGATAATCCGCCGGCGCCGTCATATGATTGGCCGTGCCGGTCCAGCCCCGTTGCGGATCGATCTCGCCAGGCATTTGATCGGCGGGAATCTGCCCGCCCCAATTGTCCTGTTCATCCGTCACCGGAAATGGCGTCATTCCATCGCCGCGCAAGCGAATAGGCGCGGCGCCGCTCGCACGGCGGGCAATGCGTCCGCTTGTATCCCCGACGACAAAGTTGAGCGATACCGTGCGCACCAGGTTGATTGCGTCGAGCGCCTCTTCGATCGATGTCGCACGCATGATCGCATCAAGGCCGAGATCGCTGCCCATATACTCCGCCGATGCCCACCGGACTGTTAGGACAGAGTCGCCGATTTGCCGGCTGGAAAGATCCGATATGACAGGCCCGCGATGAGTTGTTCGGACGACCAGTTCTTCTTCTCGCACGCCCTCATCGCTGGTCTCATCCTTTACCCGAATAATCTCTTTCACGGTTTCAAATGGATAAGACTGCGTGCCCTCCAGATAATGATCCGGATTGGCCGGGTCGATGGTTTCAACATAGACATCGACCGCATCGGCATAGGCATTGGTGACCCCGAAGGCGACATGCTCATTGCGCCCCACAACGATGCCTGGATGTCCCGTCGAGACACCGACGACGCGGAACTCTGGCGTGATGATGCCGACCGGGTGCCACGGTCCGGGCAGCAAGCGGCTGTCCAGGTGCGGGTCATTGGTGACAATTGCGGCGGGCTGCCCTGCCTTTTGGCCGGTCACGGCCCAGTTATTGCTGCCGCCATAGCCAAGCTGGCGCCAGCCTTTTTCTGTCCATCCAAACGGCGCGGCGGTCGATCCGGTCCAGCGCGGAGTTGTTGATATAGATGCGCCGCGGAGACCCGGCAGGTCTGAGTCAGCATCCGGATTAATGGCGATGGGGGCAATTTCTTCGAAGGTTTCCGATCCAACGGCCTGAATGAGTTCGTGGGCGGTGAGTTCTGCATCGAAATTGGCGGAACTTCCCCAACCCATATAGAACATGAAACTGAGCACGTCCGCTTCCGTCCACGTCTCGGGTTTGAACCCGGCAAGCCCAAACTCCATCGGATGTGTGTCCGGACGTGTGGTGATATAAGCATTCAATCCATCGACATAAGCGGAGACAATCTCGCGGGAGTCCGGCGTCAGTTGTTCGAATTGCCGTTCTGCCAGGCGACGGAACCCGATTGTCCGCGCCTCTCGATCGAGGTTCAGAATCGCATCTTGCGGGCCGCTTCCCAGAACTTCCGCAAGCCGTCCTGAGGCTGCTCTCTTGGCAATTTCCAGCTGAAACAGTCGATCCTGGCCCATCACGAAGCCTTGGGCCCGGATCGCATCTATAAGCGTGTCTGCGTAAATATAGGGCGTCGCATTTGAATCGCGGACGACCCGTACCGGCGCGTCGAGAATCGGCAATTCAATTTCGCCGCGAACCTGACGGTCATTCAGTTTCGGCAAGATGAGCGACCCGGCGAGTCCGCCCAGCAGAATGACGACCACTATGCCAATCAAGATCTTAACGCTAAAGCGCATTGTAATGATTCCCTCTTACACATGTCACTCATCAGCGCTCAAATGATTGCGACGAGGAGACCCTTATTGGAACGTGTTGCAAGACTGTGCAACATCATTGCTGGAAGCCTGGGCTTTTTCGATCATGGGCATCGCCACGCCGTGGAACAAATATAACAAAGCCCTTTTGTGTGGGGAGCGAAGCGTCTGATGTTATGTCTGTTTGGATCAAAAGCGGACTTTAGCACACAGTCCAAAAAGCGTTTGTCATCCCGGCCGTAGCGAAGTGGAGAACCGGGACCTAGAACAACTGGGCCCCTTACAAGTGCTGCGCACTTTCCGGGACGACAATTCAAGTTTACGTCCGCTTCGACACCGTTGGTTTAGTGGCTTACTTCGGGCGCTTTGCGCCATTGGTTCAGCGACTGGTGAGGGGCAAGTTTCGGACGCTCACCGTTCGGATGATTTGAACATAATGCAGACCTTAGCATGCTCTTCTCCGACCTCAGCAAGTATCAGGTGGCGGGTGCGAGACCAGCTGCTGTATGATCGCATCGAAAGAACCTATCCGGAGCACCATTCCATGACGAAGAACACACCCTTGTTTCCAAATATGGAAACGATGCATGCGGTCGAAGATCGATTGACGAAAACTCTAGTTCAAAAAACCAAAATGCAGACCGATCGGAGCGTTGCACCCAATCCACCTTCGGAGCAGTGGCGAAATGAACTACAATCGTTCTCCTTTGCCGAAGGGTTGGATTTAGAGCAATTGATGGATTGGGTAATGTCGTCGCTTGATGATGGCATCGTTCATATGACCCACCCCGGTTATATGGGGCTTTTCAATCCTGCCCCGACCTTTCCTTCCGAATGCGCAGATCGAATTGCATCTGCATACAATCCTCAGATTTGCGTTTGGTCACATGCGCCGAAGGCTGTTGAGATTGAACAACACGTTATCCGCCAGGTCGCTGCTCGCGTTGGCCTGCCGGTGGGGGCGTCGGGTCATTTCACCAGTGGCGGGGCGGAGGCCAACAATACGGCGGTTCTTTGCGCATTGACCGCGAAAAACCCCGAGTATGGCGACATCGGATGCGATGCCTTTCAGGGACGGCCAATCATCTACGTATCGAAAGAAAGCCACTTGGCTTGGTTAAAAATTGCCCACGCCACCGGAATTGGCCGATCTTCAGTTCGATTTATCTCGACCGATGGCGAAGGACGAATGAGCGCTTCGGCCTTGTCTGACGCAATCAATACTGACTTAGCTGCCGGCAACACGCCGGTCATGATTGCGGCGACGGCGGGTACAACCAATGCCGGGATGGTCGATCCCTTGCTAGAATGTGCTGAGCTCGCCTCGGGCCACGATATTTGGTTTCATGTCGATGCAGCTTGGGGCGGCGCGTTGATAGCATGTCCTCAAGCTGCCTCGGTTCTGAACGGCATCGAAAAAGCAAACTCAATTACGATCGACGCTCACAAATGGTTTGCAACGACGATGGGAGCGGGAATGTTCTTAACCTCCAGACCCGCCATCCTCGCGGATTCATTTCACGTCACAGCGAGTTACATGCCGGAAAGCCATGCTGAGGACGATTTTTATTCGAACTCGGCTCAATGGTCTCGCCGCTTCGTCGGATTACGTCTGTTCTTGTCACTCGGAGCGGCAGGTTGGAATGGATACGCTGGACATGTCCGAAACGCCCTCGAATTGGCAGATCGTTTTGTCACAAAGATGGTTGCTCATGGTTGGTCGAGAAAAAACTCGTCCGAAATGGCGGTTATATGTCTTACACCGCCGGAAGGGAGCAACGCGGTAGACAGCTATGTTGAACGAATTCAGCGCCTCGGCAGAAGTTGGGTGTCAAAAGCAATAATGGAAGGGAAACCTGTCTTGCGCATGTGTATAACAAATGGGCGAACGTCGGAGGGCGACGTTGATGAACTTGTAGAGCAATTAACTTCCAACTAGCAAAGGCTCCGCCCTAAAACAGCCGGACACTCTGAGCGTCCGGTTCAAGGCGAACCAGACCGCTCGCTACGTCCCGCTTCGGGTCAAATATTCTGCTGTCGTCTGGACAGTGCAAAATTCGTTGTGGAGAGACGCGAGACTGATCTCATGCACGGATTGCGCGGAATAGATATGACCATCGTTAGACGTTCGATCGAATGTTGCGCAGGCATCGCCAATCAGGGTTACGTCAAACCCCAGATTACCCGCCATCCGTGTTGTCGTTGACACACAGTGATTGGTCGTCAGTCCGCAGATCACAAGCTTCGAGATCCGTTTTTTCCGGAGCCGCGCTTCCAGGTCTGTTCCAATGAAACAGCTATTGACCTGCTTCACGACCATAGCCTCACCGGCGCGGGTGGCGAACCCTGCAAGCAGCTTGCCGCCGGGCTTATCGAGTCGCAAAAGACTGTTCGGGTTCAGACTATCATGAACGCAGTGAAAAACTGCCTGCGCGTTCGACCTGGCATGATCTAGAAGAGCAAGCGCGTTTCTTTCGGCGTCTGGATTGTTCCGATTGCCGCCCCAGACATCATGTTGGTCGAAACCATGTTGCCAATCAATGAGAATTAAAGCCGATTTCGCCATCATCATAATTTATCCAGGTTTGTGCGTGTGGAAAGGTGTCAGTCTATCCGCACAATGTTCCGACGCAGATATCCCAAACCTCCAAAAGATCCCCAACGCACGCCTTCCAATCGTTAACAATTTAATGACTAAGACTTCACACTCAGGAAACCCAAATGCTGCTTAATGAGCGCCGGATCGTGAAATGTAGCGTCTCGGGAGACAATCATGAAGAAAACAGCACTCGCGACTGTCCTGGTCGGCCTGGCCTTGAGTCCTGCCGCATATGCAGAGTCAGAGCTCTATTTGAATGGCGGTGTGTCCAGCTTCAGCACGGATGATGCTGACGTGACAGCTTTCACCGCACGCGGCGGAGTCTGGTTCAACGCTCTGATCGGAGCGGAAGTGGAAACCTCGCTCGGGCTCGGCGCGGATGACGCTGATGGGTTCGATGTCGAGCTGGAAAATTCGATTGGCGGCTTTCTGGTCGCCAAATATCCCGTCCTTCCAAGGGTCGATGTGCTCGGGCGCCTCGGCTATACGGTTGGCGAGTTTCAATCCGCCACCAATGGCGTCTCCACTGATGCCGATTCAGATGGATTTGCATTTGGTCTGGGCGGCGAAGTCATGATCACGCGCCAAATTGGTCTGCGCGGCGATTATACCCGGATTGAGCCCAGCGAAGACGGCATTGATGGCGGCATCAACGTGTTTGCGATTACCGGCGTCTACAAGTTCGGTACGGTGCGCTAGGGCCCCAAACCAATATTGAACAGACCCATGATTGGCGCCGTCTCCCAACGGCGCCAATTTTTTGTTTTAGCTGCAGATGATTGCCTAGTCCCGCTCCGCCCAGGTTTTCAGGATATGATGCGCCACAGCCATGGGCGGCGGGGCATAAATGTCCGGATGCGTCCCGGCGAGCACTTGCCGGGCTTCCTCGCGGGTGATCCAGCGCGCGGCTTCCAGCTCGTCCTGTGCGACTGAGACCTCGGTCGTTTCAGCTTCGACGATGATGCCGACCATCAATGATGATGGAAACGGCCAGGGTTGACAGAACAGATATTCGGCCTTTGCCGGGTCGGCCTTGATGCCAGCTTCTTCTTCCAGTTCGCGCGTCGCTGCCTGTTCGACGGTTTCGCCCGGTTCGACAAAGCCGGCCAGGGCGGACCAGAATCCGGCGGGCCAGCTGGCCTGGCGTCCGAGCAGGCATTTATCATCCTTCACCGCCAGCATGATTGCTACCGGGTCCGTGCGCGGGAAATGTTCAGCGCCGCAGGATGCGCAAACGCGCTTCCATCCGGCTTCGGTCGGTTCGCTCTCCGCGCCGCATTTGGAGCAGAACCGATGACTGCGATGCCATTCCAAAAGACTGCGGGCCGTGGCGGCGAAATTGGCTTCCATCGGGCTGAGGCCACTTGCCGCTGCGCGCATGTCTGTAAACTCGCCAGCGCCTTGCAGAAGCGACCCTTCGAGCTTGAACGACGGCCCCATATTTACGGCAAAGACCGGCGCACCTGCCTTGTCCACACCCAGGAAGACGGATTCCTCCAGGCCGGGCAGGCGACTGAATTCGGGGCCGAGCCAGACCAGGTTCTGGCCACTCATCTGTACCAGTGGCGCGCCTTTCTGCATCAGGAAGACGAGCACATCATCGCGCAGTTTTGCGGCCTCAAGCCAGGCGGTGTCGGTTCGGTGATGCGCGGCGCGATCGACCGGGTGACTGGCCAGCGGAATATCGTTCGATGTCGTCAAGTTGTAGATCCTAAGGGCAATATCCGAAGCAGATAAGGTATCCGTCCAGATCCGTCACCACGATTTCTGTGCCGCCATGAAGCATTTCTTTCGGTTCGGTGTGCGCTGTGCCGGTCGCCTATACCCGTCTTCGTCATCGGACGAGCCTATTCTGCGCTGATGACTTGTCAAACCGGTCTGCAATCGCGATATAGCCCTCGGAGGCTGGCGGTGGACGAGCTCCTCGCCAACCGGG
>ERZ1740070.1108-NODE-1108-length-17198-cov-3.914834_pt1 | contig 17198 bp, 11 predicted proteins | sample MGYA00581734_ERZ1740070 | MGnify/ENA primary metagenome ERZ1740070 (study PRJEB43018, sample SAMN04849744) | marine metagenome | isolation source: floating plastic debris | place: Pacific Ocean | collected 2008-09-01 | study: EMG produced TPA metagenomics...
CTCATCGGGGCGGAGAATAAAGGCCTCGCCTGCATGTTCACGATGATGAACTCGGCCCGGCTGAATGTCGGCTTGGAAGGCGTTGCTGTAGGCGAAGCGGCTTGGCAGACGGCGTTCGATTACGCCCAAGAACGCAAGCAAGGCAAAGCAGAGGGCGTCTCTGGCGCTGCGCCGATCCTGCACCACGCGGATGTACGCCGGATGCTGACCACGATGCGGGCCAAAGTCATGGCTGCGCGCGCGATTTGTTTCGCGACGGGTGTCGCCGCCGATCTGGCCGAGGTCGCTGAGACCCCGGAGGCGCGGGAAGAGGCGAAACTGCGCGAGGAATTGCTGACCCCAATCGCGAAGGCGTGGTCCACAGATATGGGCGTCGAGGTCGCGAGCATCGGCGTGCAAGTGCATGGTGGCATGGGCTTTATGAATGAGACCCTCGCTGCGCAGCTCTATCGCGATGCCCGGATTGCGCCGATTTATGAGGGCACAAATGGCATCCAAGCGATCGACTTGGTGGGCCGCATAGTCTGCTTGGCTGACGGCGCGGCAATGAATGATATGATCGAAGAGATCGTCCAAACGGCGCGCGCGGCGCGTGAAACCAATGATCCAAACCTGGTACAGATTGCTGATCGCCTGATCGCTGCCAATCAAGCTTTGTCCGACGCGACTGTCTGGATGAAAGAGAAAATGCGCAACGACCGCGACGTAGCGCTCGCCGGGGCGACGGCCTATCTCGCGCTCGCTGGCGATGTGATTGGCGGCCATTTCCTGACCAAAGGCGCGGTCGAGGCGCGCAGCGAGGGCGGTAAAATGCGCGGCCGCCTGACGGCGCTTGCAGGCTTTTTCGCGGAGACCTCGCTCGCTGGAGCCCCCGGCGCGGTGTCGAGTATCACGCAAGGCGGACAAGCCATGCTGGCTGAAAGTGATGCCCTCTTTGGGGTTGGCTAAAGTCGGGTTGTCTGCGCGATACGCCTAACACTGTGTCATTAGGTCCAGACCCTGGGACGGAACTAGGTGCTTGAAGGCGGTGTTTCCGGCACCTTCTTCAGGTGTGTCTCCAAAACAACGTTTCCGTTCTAGGGCCGGCGGTGCGGTTTCTTTTGGCTTGCTTTTGTTCCTAGAGCGACTACGCGATTGCGACTGATTTGCATTTGCGAGAAGGAAGCATGCTCAAAAAGAAATTGATGTTGGCGTCTGGGCTGGCTTTGTGCCTGGCGGGCGGAGTGGCTCAGGCCCAAACTGATGATGCAGAGGTCGATCAAGAGGCCCGGCAAGATACGATTGTGGTGACGGGTCAGAAGATTGACCGCTCATTGCAAGACACGGTGACCAGTGTCGCGGTTGTTACTGATGTTCAGATCGAACAAGAGAACATCATTAGCTTCAAAGATGCGATCGACCGGACCGCAAATGTCGCCACGCGTGATGGCACACGCTTCGTGATCCGCGGCATTGACAGCTTGAACGTCTCCGGAGCCGGTCAAGGCGACTTGGCGACCATCTATGTGGACGGATCTGCGCTGCCGCGCTTTGCGACACTTCGCTCGCCCGCTGAAATTTGGGACCTCGATCAGATCGAGGTCTTCCGTGGACCGCAGTCTACATTGCAAGGCCGCGCTTCACTGGCTGGGGCGATTATCATCAATACGGCTGATCCGGCTTATGAGTGGAGCGAACGCGCGCGCCTCATCTACACAACAGAAATCGATGAGATGCGCTTTGGTGCAGCGGTGGGAGGTCCGATCGTGGAAGACGAACTGGCCTTCCGGTTTGCCTTTGAAACGGCGAATTCCGATGGATTTGCGGACAATGTGACCCGAGGTGAATCCTTGGATGGGGCAGAGTCCATCATAGCCCGCGGTAAGTTGCTCTATGAACCACACTCCATTCCGGGCCTATCGGTGCTGCTTTCATACAGCCATGAGGAAACCGAAACCGGTGAGACTGTCGTGGCCTTGGTTGGGGCGGACCCAGAAGATAATCGCGTCGGATTCAACAACGACCCGATCGTTTACAACACCACCGTCGATATTGCGACGGCCACGATTGATTATGATATCAGTGAGAACTGGAGCCTGACTTCGATCACGGCCTATAATGAAGTCGATTACAGTTTCTTGTTCGATGATGACCGCTCGGCGACCCCATTCTCATCTCGCAGCTTCGTCAATCTGGTTGATACGTTCACCCAAGAATTGCGGTTCCAATATACGGGCGACACGATTGAAGCGATTGTTGGCGGGTATTATTCCAATGAAGACACGCCAACGTCCGATTCATCCGGCACACTGCCGCTCGACCTCGTGAACCAACTTGGGGTCGATGCGATTCTGCAAGCACCTCCGTTCAACCTGGACGCGGCGACTGCAGGGTTTGTATTGAGCCTCTATCCAAACCCGGCCTTGCTGACGACTGAGCAACAGCTTTCGCAGGAAATTGAGACTTATGCTCTGTTCTCCGATTTAAGTTGGGACTTTGCTGATCGCTGGACGCTCTATGCTGGCTTCCGTTACGACGTCGAGCAACAATCAAATGTGAATGCGCAAATGGTAGAAGTCGCTTCTGAGTTGCCAGACGCCGCGCTTCTCCCGTCGCCCGTCAATCAGGTGGTCGCTGGATTGAATGGCTTCCTATTGGCGGAAGCTGCCGCGGCGAATTCTCCACCAACTGCGAACGAGTCTGATGAATTTGGAGGCTTCTTGCCGAAAATTGGCCTTGGCTATCAAATCACCGATGACCAGTCGATTTCATTCGTAGCTCAGCGCGGCTATCGCTCTGGCGGCACCGCCATTAATGCCGCGCAATCGCGCGCATTTAATTTCGACCAGGAATTTATCTGGAACTATGAGCTCGGTTATCGCAGCCAGTGGTTTGACAAAGATCTGACTCTCAACGCCAATGTCTTCTACATTGATTGGACCGACCAACAGGTTCGGGTGCAATTGAGCAACAGTGTATTTGATGTTGAAACCCAGAATGCCGGTGCCTCTAATGTGACGGGTTTCGAAGTTGAATCACGATACTTCGTGAACGACAGTGTCGATTTCTATGGATCGATTGGCTACGCAAAGACCGAGTTCGAAGAGTTTGACGTCATTATCGGTAGCGCCAATGCAGGGAACTTCCCAGAGTGTGAGCCGCTTGGGTCAGCCTTTGTCTGTGATTTCTCAGGCAATGAATTTGGCTTTGCCCCGCAATGGACGGCCAATGCTGGGGTCAACTGGCGCTATGGGGACAACTGGGTCACAAATTTGAATGCCAACCACGTATCCTCCTCCTTCATTCGCGGTGATCGTCCACAAACGACGCGTGATTCAGAAGCGCGTACGCTCGTCAACTTCCGGGCAGGTTGGCAGAACGATAATTACGGGATCTTTCTGACGGGCGCGAATGTTCTGGATGAAGAGTATTTGATCACTCAAATCCCGAATGATCCGATTGATCCGTCGCCAGCAGAATTCGCGCAATTCGGAGCGCCCCGCACCTTCTCCATTCAGCTGCAAGCGAAATTCTAAAACGCTCAGCGCCCTATCCTGTTTTCAGGGTGGGGCGTTTTTCATTTTCGACTATCCGCGCCAGCGGGTGATCTTATCCGTCACGTCCGGGCGCATACGTTCTTGGGGATGGTCTTTGGCCGTGCCGAGATAAATGTACCCCGCAATGCGCTCATGCTCTGTCAAGCCGAGCAGTGTGTTGATGCCAGGGCTGAAGGCGATCCATTCGGTCAGCCAGCAGCCTGCCCAGCCGCTCGCATTCGCGGCGAGCATTAGATTTTGGCACAAGGCGCCACACGAGAGTTCCTGTTCCCAGACCGGTGTCTTGTGCGTCGGATCGGGGGAGGAAATGACGGCAATCACGACGGGCGCGCGGGTAAAATAGCTCGCCGTATCGGCCAGCATGGTTTCGCTCGCATCTGGATCTTCCTGCTTTTGAATCTCGACTGCACGGGCGTTAAACGTGTCTCGCGTCTCGCCTTCGAAGACTAAAAATCGCCATGGGGCGAGACGTCGGTGATCCGGTACCCGGGTCGCCACCGTAAGAAGATTATCGAGCTGCTCTGAATTGGGGCCAGGTTCGATCAGGCTTCGTTTGCTCACCGAGCGCCGCAAAGCGATCATTTGGCGCGCCTCTGCGCTGGGTCGGGATGGTAAAAGCGAGGTGCCAAACGCGGGCGCGGGCGGAAAAAGTGCAGTCATGCTTTGCACTTAGACACTCAGCTAAGAAATTCCATAATCTATTTTTAGTGAACGGTGTTTACTTTTTGAACGCGCGTACTATCTCTCCGTGGAAAGGTCCAAAAAGATGACTGCAAGTGTTTCCTCCCCGGCTGAGCGCCGCCGCAATAAAATACGCGCCCGCATTCTCACGGCGGCAGAGAGCGTATTTGCGCGCGAAGGCGCTGAGGGTCTCTCGATCCGTCGATTGGCCGAGAATATCGATTACTCTCCAGCAGCGATTTACAAATATTTCAGTTCCAAGGATGAATTGGTCGACGAGCTCAAAGAGAGCTTTTTCGAGCTCATTCTAGAGAATGTGAATCGCATTGCGGACACGTCGACACCGTTCCACGAACGCTCTCGGGATTGCGTCGCGACCTACGTTCGGATCGCCACCGAAAAGCCGCATCATTACGCAGCCGCATTCACCGGCGAGTCGCCAAGCGGACAAGGTCCGGTCGATGGCGAACCGGGATTTGAGTCTTCGAAAAAGGGCCAGTCCTTTAATGTCCTACGCGGCATGATCCAAGAAGGTGTAGATCTCGGCGCGTTTCGAGCTGAGATTGATCCAGCTTTGGCCGCGAAATCGATCTGGGCATCCATGCATGGCCTTGCCATGATGATCGTCCATATTCCAAGCTTTCCGGCGCTTCGACCGGATCAACCAACCATTTCTCGACAAGAGTTTATTACGTTTCACGCCGATCAAGTGATCCGCGGATTGGAGGCACACCATGGGTGAGCAAATTCAAGATTATGAAATGACGGACCGCGAAGTCCGACCCACCGCCGGAAAGGGCTTGCTGTTCGTCTTAGTCCTGGCCGCGATCGTTGCGGTGCTGGGCGTCTTTGTCATCCAAAACCGCTCTGTTGAAGGGCCATTGGTGCCGACCGAACGACCGATACCGCTCTCAGTCGAAACCACGCGCGTTGCGTTTGAGCCGGCCTTTATGGCCAAAGAACGCTTCTCGGGTATCGTCTCCCCGCGTCGAACCAGCCAGCTGGGCTTCCCCTCAGGCGGACGGATTGCAGCGCTGCGGGTCGACATTGGTGACAATGTGACGGCCGGTGACACAATGGCCGTGCTCGACACACGCAGCTTGCGGGCCCAACTGACCTCCGCAAACGCCCGCGTGAGCGAGGCGGAAGCGTCTTATGCGCTGGCGCAAAGCACCGTCGATCGCCAAATCGCGCTTCTAGAGCGGGGCCATGTCTCCACTCAGCGCGTCGATGAAGTGCGAGCGCAAGCCGATACGGCGTTGGCGCGCATTCAAGCGGCGCGCGCGAATGCGGATGCTTTACGCGTTCAGATCGATCTCGCTCGTATCCAAGCGCCATTTGACGGCACCGTCACCGCCCGCACAGCTGACGAGGGCGCAATTGCGGGTCCGGGCGCACCGATCTTTGAATTGGTCGAAACGGGCAGCTTAGAAGCGCGGATTGGCCTCACCGCAAAACTGACTGAAACACTCGAAATCGGAACGTCCTACGATCTCATTTCCGACCAAGGTCCGATTATGGCGACACTGCGCTCTATGACCGGCGTCATTGATGCCAACAGCCGCACCGTCACTGTCTTGTTCGATATCGAGGAGCCAGAGAGCGTGGCCGCCGGCGCGGTCGTGCGGCTCGAATTGGAGCGCGAGGTCGATGAGCCCGGGATGTGGGTACCGGTCTCAGCGCGCTCGGAAGCCGAGCGCGGCCTGTGGTCGGTCTATATTGCCCGGCGTGATGGCAGCGGATGGTCGGCAGAACTCGGCATTGTCGAGATTGTCTATCAAGCTGGTGAGCGGGTCTTTGTTCGCGGCGCCATGAGCGATGGCGACCGGATCATCATGGATGGTCTGCAGCGTATCACCCCTGGACAGCCGGTCACACCGGTCGAAGTCAGCGCCAATGGCATCGCGGCCGGAAACGGATAAGTCCCTATGACCACGCTCTTCTACAGATTGCCGCGACTGACGATCCTTGCTGTGATCGTGGTTGTGATTAGCGGCTTCTTCGCCGTCTTGACCCTGGGGCGCCAAGAAGACCCGACTTTGGTTGAACGCTATGGCTATGTCCTGACCACGCTTCCTGGGGCAGACGCAGAGCGCATGGAAGCGACGGTGACGGAGCCCATCGAGCGGCGGCTCTTAGAACTGCCCGAGATCGCTGAGCTCAAATCCTCATCCCGCGCCAATGTCTCGCAAATCAGTCTCGATATCGATGAAGGCCTCAGCGAGGCTGAAGTTGATAATGCTTGGACACTGATCCGCCAGCAGGTGCAATTGGCGGAAGCCGATCTCCCCGCTGGCGCGGCACGACCGTTCGTACGGCGGGTTTATGTCGGCGCCGCGACGATGACAGTATCGCTCACCTGGGAAGGGGAGGGCGATCCCGAACTTGCCGTGATGGGGCGTTTGGCAGAGGTATTGGAAGACCGCTTCCGCGCCTTGAACGCAACCGATGAAACCGAAATTATGGGACTGCCTGAAGAGGAAGTTCGGGTCATCGCAGATCCAGAAGCCCTCGCGGCGGCGGGCCTCTCCATGAATGACGCTGCGCGCTTAATCGCCGCCGCTGATGCCAAAGCGCCAGCTGGGGCCGTTCGCGGCGACCGCAGCACGGTTGGGCTGGAGATTGGCGGCGAGTTTGATGGCGTCGCTCGGATCCGATCTGTCCCGCTCTTGCAGCGTCCTGATGGCACCGCTTTGCAAGTGGGTGACATCGCGGACGTCGTGAAAGGCGTGGAGGATCCGCCGACAAAACTCGCATTTTCAAACGGCGAGCGTGCCGTCTTCGTGACAGCCTATATCCAGTCCAACCAACGCGTGGATGTATGGGCGAAAGCGGCGCGAGAAATGGTCGCTGAGTTTGCCGAAACGGTGCCGGCTGAAATATCGGTCACGCCGATTTTCGACCAAAGTAAGTACACAGAGTCTCGTTTAAACGGTCTTGCGCAGAACCTCCTCATCTCCGCGCTACTGGTGTTCACCGTCTTGTTCTTCATCATGGGATGGCGCGCAGCCATCGTAGTCGGCATGGCCCTGCCGCTGACCGTTGCGCTCGTACTGACTCTGTTTAAATTCTTCGACTTCCCGCTTCACCAGATGTCTGTGACGGGCCTCGTGATCTCGCTCGGTCTGTTGATCGATAACGCGATTGTTGTGGTCGATGAGTATGATCAAGAACGCCTCGGCGGGCACTCAGTTGTCGAAGCGATTGACCGCTCTCTGCGCAAACTATTCGGGCCGCTTGCAGCCTCGACGCTGACCACGGCGCTCGCGTTTGCGCCGATCGCAGCCATGCCCGGGGGCGCCGGGGAGTTTATCGGCATGATCGGCACCTCCGTGGTGTTTGCCGTGGTCATGTCTTTCATTATCGCGATGACGATTATCCCAGCCTTGGCGGGCATGCTCGATCGACCCCACAAACCGGGCGAGCGGAGCCTGTTCTGGCGAGACGGCATCAAATTGCACTTCCTCACCGATGGCTATCGGTGGAGCATCGAGCGCGTGTTGCGCAATCCGCTGCTCGGCGTTCTCATGGGCGTCATTCCGGTTGCAACGGGTTTCTATTTGGCAGGCCAATTGCCAAGTCAGTTCTTCCCGCAAACCGAGCGCGACCAGTTTCAACTCGACATCACGCTCAATCCGCAGGCGACCATTTATGAGGCGCGCGATACGGCTCAAACGGTGTCGCAATTCCTGATGGATCAGTATCCAGACATTGAAGGCATTCACTTCGTTGTCGGCGAGCCGGGGCCGCGCGTTTATTACAACAGCTTCAATAACACTCAGGGGCTCGCAGGTTTTGCCAATGGCTTCGTCCAGCTTGGCAATAATGAGACGACGCGCGTTCTTGTAAGCGACATTCAAGAGACTTTGCGCGGGGCCTTTCCTGAGGCGCAAATTCTTGCCACGCCGTTCGAGCAAGGCCCTCCATCGCCGGCGCCGATTGCCTTCTTCATTCGCGGCGAAAATCTCGCCACTTTAAATGAATATGGCAATCGAGCGCGCGCCATTCTCGCGCAAACGCCTGGTGTGACCTTTACCACAGCGCAGCTCAAAACCGGGGCGCCGATTGTCACTTTGAACGCCGACGAAACAGCGACCGCAATGTCTGGCGTGCGCCTGACAGGGCTTGCGGGAGACATCCGCGCCGAACTCGAAGGGGTACCAGCGGGCTCGATCCTTGAGGGCATTGAAGAGCTCCCCGTGCGGGTCATTGCACCGGAATCTCGGCGCTCTGAGATTTCAGATTTGAGGTCGAAGACGATCGGCAATGCGCGCCCGGGACTTGGCACACCGATTTCAGCGCTTGGGGATCTAACGCTTGCGCCGCAAACGGCTGAGATAATTCGCTCAGACGGCCGGCGGGTGAATGAGATCTTCGCCTATATTGAGCCTTACGCTCTGCCAGATCCGATCAATCAGCAATTTAAGGAAAACCTCGACGCGGCCGGCTTTGAGCTCCCGCCAGGCTATGATTGGGTCGAAGCGGGGGCGGCGAGCAATCAGTCAGAAGCGATGGCCAATCTGGCCGGGCTCGCCATTCCGCTCGTGCTCGTCATGTTGGGGGCGGTGGCGCTGGTGTTCAACTCTTTCCGTATGGCCTTCCTGGTCATGGGGGTCGGCTTCATGTCCATGGGCCTCGCCTTTGCCGGCGTCTGGATGTTCAACTTGCCGCTCGGGTTCAACGCGATCCTTGGTGGACTTGGCCTGCTTGGCATTTCGATCAATGGCACAATCGTTGTTTTAGCGCTGCTCAATGGCAATGAAGCCGCCCGTAATGATGATGTCATCGCGCAGCGTGAAGTTGTGGTTGCCGCCACCCGCCACATTGTCGCGACGACGCTGACGACCATGGGCGGCTTTGTGCCGATCATCTTGCAAGGCGATGTATTTTGGATGCCGCTCGCGACCGGGATTGCTGGGGGCGTCGCCGGGGCGGCTATTCTCGCGCTCTACTTCACGCCGGCCATGTTCCGGATCATGACGATGAAACCGATGCGCCGCCTGTTCCGCTTGTTCACAGGGCGGGGCTGGCAGCATCCGGCACGGATCGCACCCGCTGAATAGAAAAAAGCCCCGCCATTTCAGGCGGGTCTTTTTGCAAATAGGGATCTGACCAGCTTACCAGTCGTAGCGCAGGTCGATGCCGAAAGTTTGAGGCTCATTCACAAAGCCTGTCAGCGTCGTGAAGTCGAGGCCACCCGTCAGCGCGTCTTTGTCTGTGATGTTGCGGCCGAACACAGAGACATCATAGCCTTTGTCAGACTTGTATCCAAAGCGCAGGCCGCCTTCCCAGAAGCCTTCTTGGAAAAACTCGACACTCTCATACAGGAAGAAGTTCGTATCGCCTTTATAAGCCCAATCGGTGAAGGCGTAGAACTCACCGCTTTCAATCGGAATGGAATAGCGTGCGGTGACGTTCGCGATCCACTCTGGCGCGTTCGGGAACGAGTTACCGGAGATGTTGAAGAAGGTGCTTCCGCCAACCGTCACAGCTGGATCCAAGACCGTGCAGGACGTGCCGCATCCAGGGGAGAGCAACAGGTCGTCTTTGATCTCAGTCTTGTTGTAAGACAGGCCCCCTGTTACCAAGAGGTTCTCGGTCACAACCGCTTCGACATCGGCTTCAAAGCCATAGGCTTCGCTTTTGTCCGCGTTGATGAGTTGCACCGTATTGGTTAGGCCGCCCACAACAGTCAGTTGCTGATCTGAAATCTCATAGAAGAACACATTGCTGTTCAAACGCACACGATTGTCGAGAAGCTCGGATTTAACGCCAGCTTCGTAGGAGATGACGGTTTCGCTGTCCGCAACGGAGATAGTATCGCCGAAGACGATCCGTCCTTGAGCGCTCGGTCCACGATAGCCTTGCGCCACACGGCCATAAAGGTTCACATCATCATTCACGGTGTAAGTTGCGGAGACGTCCCAACTAATTTGCTCGTCTGAGACGCTTTCTGTGAGGGGTCCAAGCGGCGTGCCCACAATTCGCTCGGCGACAAAGTCTTTCTCATCATCTGTGTAGCGGAGGCCCCCAGATAGCGTAAGTTGTTCAGTGGCGTCATAAGAGACCGAACCGAAAACGCCGACAGACTGAGAATCCTGAGAGCGTACGGCGCCGGAGAAGTTAAAGTCTCCAGCAAACGCCAAGGATGTGATCGTCACTTCTTCATCAAAGAAAAAGACGCCTGTTTGGGCTCTGAAACGACCGCCATTGTCATAGGCGAGGCGGGCTTCATGCGTGGTTTGGGTCAAGTCATCGATGCCGCCCTGAGTGTCACTCGGGAAGCGGAACGGGCCGGCTGGAATAATGCCATTAGGGCCGAGGGCACCGCCATCAATATCCCCGCGGGACTCGGTCTCTGTCGTCTCGTATCCGAAAATGTAGGTGAAATCTAAGCCATTATCGAATGCTTTATTGGCTTTGAAATTCACACCGGCAGAATCTTGTGTGAGTGGATTTCCGCCGCCGCCATCTAAGAAGACATTGTTTCGGTCAAAATTGCGGCCCAGGCCGCGCTGACCTTCATCAATGATATTGGCCCGGAACACGCGCGCGCTGCCTTCATTGTTCAGGGCGTGAATGTTGAGCAAGAGATCAAGCGTGTCAGACGGCTCAAACAGGAACTGCGCCCGACCAGAGGTGACTTCAAAGCCTTCGAAAGCGTTCTGTTCGCCCGTGAAGGCATTGTTGACATAGTCATCACGCGATTGGTGCAGGACAGACAAACGCGCTGACAGTTGATCGGTGATCGGACCGCCGACCGCGCCCTCTAGGTCAATCGTGTTGAAAGTGCCGTAAGAGCCCCGCACATAGGCGTCGAACGCTTGGCTCGGCTTGACGCTATCGAACTTGATGATGCCACCGGGCGTGTTGCGACCAAACAAAGTGCCTTGCGGTCCTCGCAACACTTCAACAGCTTCCATATCGAAGACAGGATAGCCTTTGAGAATGGGGTTTTCGTATGGAATGTCATCATAAACGAGCGACACGGGCTGGGTTGAATTCAAGTCGAAGTCCGTATTGCCGTAGCCGCGGATGTAGAATCGCGGGAAGGCGCGTCCAAATGAGCTTTCTGCAATGACGCTTGGAACCCGCGCAGACAGAAACCGAACATCCGCGCCGCTGGCTTTCAGATTGTCGAGCTTCTCGTCAGAAACTGTCGTGATCGAAATCGGGACGTCTTGAGCGTCTTGTTCGACGCGCTGGGCTGTGGTGACGACCGGATCGAGGCGGCGGGCCGCGTCATCATCGTCTTGGGCGAAGGCTGGAGCTGCAAAAAATCCAATAGAGAGGGCGGCAGCGGTTGAGAGTTTTAAGGAGCGTTTGAGGGACATCAGCGGCACACTTTCTGTGACGAAGGGAGCTTCTCTCCATTAAGAAGCTTTCATTCGCGGCGTATGCGGGCGTCTGACGACGGGCAAGAGTGAGCACGTACATAGAGCTGCGAAAAGTCCGGTTCTGGTGAACATTGTGGCAGTGCAGCAACGCTTAGAAGCGAAAGAGCGCATCTGTGACAGACGCGCTCTTAAGCTCTGATTGAAAGACCCCGAAGATCAATCCCAAGGATTGAATCGTGTGCGCGGTTTTAGAATATCGGTCTCAGTGTCAGCATCTGCCGCGCTCTCGGTGAGGACCGCTGTGTCGCCACCCTCGCTGTTGCCGAAACTGATGCTGTTGTCGCCGCTCAAAGGTGGGAGGGTCGACTGGCCCTCCGGTTCTGGCAACACATCGTCTGTTGCGTCGATAATGATCTTTTCCGGATCTGCCGGCGAAGCAGTTGGGCCAGGAATTCCGCTCGCTTCGGTTTTAGCCGAAAGCGCGCCCAAGCCAAATCCCGCGCCGATGCCACTCAGGCTGTAAGACTGAGCGGGTGTTTCGGTCGGTGGTTCTGCATCCGTGGTGGCTGCGACTGGCTCTGGTTCAGGTGTGGCCACCTCGGCGGCAGCTTCAATCGTCTCCGGCTCCGCTTCTGGCTCCGGGGTAGACTCACGCTCGACAGGGGTCTCTGACGCTGGCGAGGACATAAAGGTGCCGAAAGACGTCGTCGGCGCGGGTGTGCTTGGCTCCAAGTCCGCGTCGACCGATACGAAATCCGGCTCGGTTGCCTCGACCGTTTCCGGCTCGAGCTCTGGCGTTTCGATCTCTGGGTCGGCCGTTTCGCTGACAGGTTCCTCCACCACATTGTCTTCGGACGCGGCAATCTCGACCGGGCTATCGAGCGCTGTTGTATCTTCGCTGACCGAGACTTCTTCTGAACCGAATGGAACATATGCCACCTTCGAAAGCGGAGCCGTCACGACTTCATTTTCAGTTTCTGCTTCAGATTCGGCCTCTGCTTCGACTTCAGTCGGATCAGGGATCTCAATCTCAGCGACCGCTTCTTCCGCAGCATCTAAACTGGTTTCGGCGTCTTCTTCTGCAGCGTCTGGCACGCCAGCGGCCATGGCGACAGCGCCAACAGCGGTGGCAGCGGCAGCGTCTAGGCCTGAATCGTCGCGATTGTTCACCTCGTCTGCCAAGCGCGCGACGGCTTCGGTCAACTCGGACTCACTTTCAACCGGCTCTACATCATGAGCGAGCGTTTCAGCAGCCTCGGCTGTGTCGGGCGTGGAGTCTTCTGCTGTGACGTCTTCTTCTGGTTCGGCTTCCGGTGCGCTGAAGGTGGAGACGCTGTCAGTCGTTTCGACCTCTTCTGTAGAGGTGTCATCAGCGGTGTCTTCCACGTTAACCGGCGCCTCTTCTTCTAAGGCATCGACGCTGGCTTCCGTCGCTTCGAGGTCAGGCTCGGCGTCCGCTTCTTCGTCTGCTTCTAAATCTTCGACTTCGGCAGCGTCCTCAGATGGAGCGGCCACAGCGGCGACGGACTCATCACTGTAGTCTTCTGTCGACCCTACAACGTCTGAAACGAGAGCGACCTCAGCCTCGGCCTCGACTTCAGGCTCAGGGTCCACTTCGACCTCTTCTTCGGTTACCGCCTCTTCGGCGGCGTCGGCTTCAACCTGTTCCGGTGTCTCCTCAACGAGCGCCGTCGCTTCGTTCACTGCATCCTCGGGGGCTTCGGCCACCATTTCGGGCTCAGGCTCTTCAATCTCGGGCTCTTCCATGCCGGCGAGCAGGGTCGAAATCGCGGTTTCGGTGCCAAGCGCGATACGATTGGCTTCGGAGGTCATCGCCGCGACAATCTCGGAATAGGACGTCCCGGCATCGTTATGAGAAACAGACAGATCGCTCGCTTCGGCGCGTTCGAGTTCTTTGCCATCAATGCTGGTAATGACGATTTGGTCCGCCGAACCCGAGAGCACAACGCTATAGCCTTCGGTTGAATAGATGATGTTGCCATCATCGCCTTCCGTCCAATCTAGCTTGCCAAGTTCGGTCATCTCAGCGAGGCGATCGATCAGTTTTTTTGTGGAAGAGTGCAACATTGTGAGACCCACCTTCTGCGTTTCTATTTCGCGCCCACTCTACTCGTTTTGGGGCTCCGAATCCTAGGGGGTAAAGGCAAGATTCAGATGAATTTACGGTTATATCTACTTGTTTTTCTGAGGTTTTCGGACAGGTGTACGAAGGGCGTTTACGCAGTGTTCAATTCCGATTGATTTGACCCAGAGATGCGCGCATGATTCTGATCTGAAAAAGGACCTCTCAATTGGATCGATTCTGGTTTTTTCTGATCCCTCTGGTGATCTCGATGTTGGCGGAGGCCATTTGGCCCCGACGCCCACGGGCGTTGCCGCGGTCTGCCCGTTGGCCGGGGGCGGTGCTTTTGCTCGGGTCAGGCCTGGTTCTGGCGAGGGTCATCGTGCCTGCAGGCCTGGTGGGTCTGGCGCTTTGGGCGCAAGGGGCAGGGTTTGGTTTGTTTCAAGTGATCGAGTGGCCCGATTGGGCGGTCGCGGTGGCAGGATACATCCTGTTTGATCTTGCGGTTTGGGCGCAACATGTCGCGATGCATCGGGTGAATTTTCTGTGGCGCTTCCACCGCGTCCATCATGCGGATCCTGATTTCGACGTCATGACCGCGCTGCGGTTTCATCCAGGAGAGATCTTAGTCTCGCTGGCCTGGAAGGGGGCCGTTGTGGTCTTGATCGGCGCGCCGCCGATCTTTGTTCTTTGGTATGAAGTGATTTTGAATGTCGGGGCGATGTTCAATCACTCCAATTTGGCGCTGACACCAAACGTCGATCGATGGTTGCGCCGGGTCATCGTCACCCCAGACATGCACCGTGTCCATCATTCAACCGAACATGTCGAAGCCAATCGTAACTTTGGGTTTTTCCTACCCTGGTGGGATCGATTGTTTCGGCTTTATCAGGACCAGCCGGATCTCGGTCATTCGGGCATGCGCATTGGGCAGACGCGCTGGCGCGCCAGTGCGGACCAATCCTTTTTGTCCTTGCTTTATCAGCCGCGCAACGAGCTTTAAGACCCGGTCCAAGTCCGCCGCGTTTCGGCAATGTCCTGGACGAAATCCTTCACTGCCATGTCCCCGGTGCCCGCAAGCCCGGTTCGGAACCCTTGAACCGTCAGATCCGGCGCGACGACCAAATAAGTCGGCGTCCAACGAATGCGGAGCTTTTCGCGAATGGAAGCGTCAGTGTCGATCAGCGTTGGCGCTGACCAGCCTTGCTCGTCAAACCAGTCAGAGACCGAACTGTAGCCGCGAAAGGCTTGGCGCGTGCGCTCCGCATTTTGCGGCGTATGGATCGACATGAAGTCCACATCCGGATCTTGGGCGAGCGCGCGAGACAGCGCCGCAGCATAAGGCGCATCATTGCGGCTATCGTGGCACCAAATGCCCCAGACCTCGATGACCGTCCAACGCCCGTCTAACAGCGAAGAGGCAAAACTGGCCCCGCTGACGAGCTCACCAGTAAACGCCGGCAAGGGTTCGCCCAGGCCTTCATAAGTAAACGGACGACCATAGCTGTCGCGTGGAACATCTCCGCGGCTCATATCGGCCGAAGCGGGGGCTTCCATGCCAGGCGTGTAATAGCCAATGGCGGAATCCTTGCTGACGGGCGGCGCATCAGCCTGCGCGCAAGCTGCTGCGCCTAAGGCCAAAATGGAAATACTTATCGCTCGCAGCATGCGGGTCGTCCTTACTTAAAGTTACGCGCCTGGAATGCGCAGCACTTGGCCCGGATAGATCTTGTCCGGATGCTTGAGCATCGGCGTGTTCGCGGCAAAAATATCTGGGTAGCGCAGCGCGTCACCATAATATTTCTTCGCGATCTTAGACAATGTGTCCCCCGATTTTACGGTATGAAAGACAGAGTCGGCCACCTTGGCCTTGGATTTGACTTTCATAACGTCTGACACCTCGCCAATGCCACTCACGTTTCCTGCGGCAAGGATCAATTTTTCTTTAGTTTCGACGTCCGGGACTTTGCCTTCCAGTTTGACCTGTTTGCCCTCAACCGTGACTTTGAAATCATTGCCGAGTTCATCGTCGAGCCCGAGGTCTTCAACTTCTTTGCGAATGGCCTTTTCAGCCACCTTGTTGCGGTCCGCGATGATTTCTTTGCCTTTGTTCAAAGCGAATTTGAATATGCTCATTTGAACATCTCCCCTTAGTGACGGATAACACGCTAGGCGTGAATCGCGGCTTCGTGAAGAGGTTGCCGCGACGTCCTTCCACTTTACGTCAACGTCACCCCTAGCCGCGAGGCTCCCGCTTCAGTAGGGTCCGCGCAACTTAGAACTACCTACGGGAGAATTTTATCATGCGCGAAGCCGTAATCGTATCCTATGCCCGCACGGGCCTAGCCAAGACAGGCCGGGGGTCGCTGAATGACACTCACGGCATCACCATGGCCGGCCATGCGATCAAGAGCGCTCTCGAGCGTGCCAATGTTGAGGCGGAAGCCGTCGAGGATGTTTACCTTGGCTCGGCCCAGCCAGAAGGCGCGACGGGCCACAATATTGCGCGCAACGCTGCGCTTTGGGCGGGTTGCCCGAGCTCGACCTCAGGCGCAACCATCAACCGGTTCTGCTCTTCAGGCCTACAAGCGGTTGCCAATGCCGCGCACACAGTCATCAATGAAGGCGCTCCGGTCGCCATCGGTGGCGGTGTTGAGAGCTTGTCTCTGGTCTCTCGCTCCGGCCACATGAACATGCACCGCTATGTCGAAGACGATCTGATGCAGCAATGGCCGGCGATCTGGATGACCATGATCGAAACCGCTGAAATCGTCGCAGATCGCTATGGCATCAGCCGCGAATATCAGGACGAGTATTCTGCAGAGTCTCAGCGCCGCACAGCTGAGTTCCAAAAGAATGGCCACATGGCTGAGGAAATCGCGCCGTTGAAGACCCGTATGAAGCTGGTCAATAAAGAAACCGGCGAAGAAACGTATCAAGACGTCACGGTTGACCGTGATGAGTGTAACCGCCCAGGCACCACAGCTGAGGCCCTGGCCGGTCTGCCACCGGTTTTCCGCGGTGGCCAGCAGGTTCAAGAAGGTAAGTTCATCACTGCGGGGAACGCGTCTCAGCTGTCCGATGGCGCTGCGGCTGTGGTCGTCATGGAAGCCGAAGAAGCGGCTCGCCGCGGTCTTTCGCCAATGGGCCGTTTCATGGGCTTCAATGTTGGCGGTGTTGATCCAGACGAAATGGGCATCGGTCCTGTCAAAGCGGTTCCGCGTCTGCTGGAGCGTCATGGTCTGACCGTTGACGATATCGACCTTTGGGAACTGAACGAAGCTTTTGCATCTCAGTGCCTATATTGCCGTGATCATCTCGGCATCGATCCTGAGAAGTATAACGTCAATGGCGGCTCGATTTCGATCGGTCACCCATTCGGCATGACCGGCGCACGTTGCACCGGTTCGATCCTGATGGAAGGCCAGCGCCGCAAAGCTAAGTATGGCGTTGTTACGATGTGTATCGGTGGCGGCATGGGCGCAGCCGGCCTGTTCGAATTCCTGCACTAAGGTTCGAGCGCTTAGAATTGAAAAACGCCCGCAGAGCAATCTGCGGGCT
>ERZ1740070.1111-NODE-1111-length-17178-cov-4.545348_pt1 | contig 17178 bp, 14 predicted proteins | sample MGYA00581734_ERZ1740070 | MGnify/ENA primary metagenome ERZ1740070 (study PRJEB43018, sample SAMN04849744) | marine metagenome | isolation source: floating plastic debris | place: Pacific Ocean | collected 2008-09-01 | study: EMG produced TPA metagenomics...
GGCCTACAAACGCGATCCGATCCTGCCGAAATTTGCCGATGATGAGGTCGCCGAATTGCGCCGTCAGGCCGAGCAAGGTCTGAAAGATCGACTGGCCGTCATCCCTCATGCGGCACCTGTCGAAGAATACGAGAAGCGGCTGGAATTTGAGCTTGGTATCATTGAAGGCATGGGCTTTCCCGGCTACTTCCTGATCGTTGCCGACTTTATCAAATGGGCCAAGGATCAGGACATTCCGGTCGGGCCGGGTCGTGGATCGGGCGCGGGATCATTGGTCGCCTGGGTGCTCACCATTACCGATCTGGATCCGCTCCGGTTCGATCTGCTATTTGAACGTTTCCTCAACCCGGAACGGGTTTCGATGCCGGACTTCGATATCGATTTCTGTCAGGAACGTCGGGGCGAAGTGATCCGCTATGTCCGCGATAAATATGGCGCGGAATCGGTGGCCATGATCATCACGTTCGGAACGCTGCAGGCGAAAGCTGTGGTGCGCGATGTCGGGCGAGTGATGCAGATGCCTTATGGCCAGGTCGACAGGCTGGCCAAGCTGATCCCGTTTAATCCGGCCAAGCCGCCGAAACTGTCGGAAGCGATCGACGACGAGCCGAAGTTTGATGAAGAGGTTAGCCGAGACCCCCGGGTTGGTGAATTGCTAGACACGGCGCTGGCGCTGGAAGGCATGTATCGTAATGCCGGAACGCACGCCGCGGGCGTGGTGATTGGCGACCGGCCGCTGACCGAACTGGTGCCGCTTTACAATGATCCGCGCGCTGACCTGCCGGCGACCCAGTTCAATATGAAATGGGCGGAATCAGCCGGCCTGGTAAAGTTTGACTTCCTGGGTCTGAAAACCCTGACCGTGATTGACCGGGCGCTGAAATTCATTCGCCGGGATGGACAGGATGTCGGACCGGACTGGTTCAGCCTGGATGATCCGGAAACCTATAAGCTGATGGCGTCGGGAGAGACGCTCGGCGTGTTCCAGCTGGAAGGCCAGGGCATGCGCGACACGCTGCGCAAGGTGCGGCCGGGCAGCCTGGAAGATGTGATCGCGATCATCTCGCTCTATCGTCCCGGCCCGATGGACAATATCCCCGTCTATGTTGCAGGGAAGGAAGATCCGAACACGATCAAATACCAGCATCCGGATCTCGAGCCGATCCTGCAGGCCACTTATGGCGTGCCGGTCTACCAAGAACAGGTGATGCGGATGGCGCAGGAAATTGCCGGCTATTCGCTCGGTGAGGCGGACTTGCTGCGCCGTGCCATGGGTAAGAAGAAGATTGAGGAAATGGTCGCCCAGCGGCAGCGTTTCCTGAAAGGTGCGCATGAGCTGAAAGGCATTGAGGCGCCGCTTGCCAACGACATTTTCGATACGATGGAAAAGTTTGCCGGCTATGGCTTCAACAAGTCACACGCGGCAGCCTATGCCTTGATCGGCTATCACACCGCCTATCTAAAACGACATTTCCCGGTCGCCTTCCTCGCCGCCTCGATGAGTCTGGATCTACATAATACGGACAAGCTCGCCGCCTTCTTCCAGGAAGCAAAACGCCTCAAAATTCCGGTGGTTGCACCGAATGTGAATATTTCCACAGCGGATTTCGATGTGGCCGGTGACTCGATTGTCTACGCCCTCGGCGCGCTGAAGGGGGTTGGTCCCGAAGCCATGGCGAATCTGGTCCGAGAGAGAGAAACGAATGGGCCGTTCGAATGCCTGCATGATCTCGCGGAACGCGTCGATCCGAAAGACATAAACAAGAAGTGTTTCGAGCAATTGTCGAAGGCGGGCGGGTTTGATGCGATGGAGCCGAACCGCGCCCGAGTTTTGAAATCGGCGCCGATCCTGGCCGCGACCTGCGCCTCATCGGCGGAAGATCGCGCTGGCGGGCAGGGCGGCCTGTTCGGGGATGCGGAACCGGCTATGCGCGCGGACCTGCCCAAGGCGGCGGCCTGGAACATGCAGGAAAAGCTCGATCAGGAATTTGCTGCGATCGGCTTCTATTTCTCCGGTCACCCGCTGGATGATATTCTCGACAGTCTCGAAGATGGCCGCATCACCTATGCCATGAATATAGAGGAGACCGCGGTGGATGGGCGCCCGATCGAACTGATCGGTGTGGTCCGTCGACGGGTTGAAAAACCGGCCCGCAATGGCGGCAAATTTGCTTTCCTGACCCTGTCAGATCCAACCGGCGAGGTTGAATTGATGGTAATGCCGGAATTGCTGTCGGATATGCGTGAGCAATTGGAGCCGGGATCGGCCGTGGTCATCCTCACCGAAGTCCGCCGCCGGGATGATGAGATCCGCCTGTCCGCCCGCCGGGTTCAGCCGATTGAACAGGCCCGAATTGCCAAAAAGGCGCCGGCCCTGTCCGTGAAACTCGAAAAGGGCGCCGATTTGACCGGTCTGGCGGCGATCGCCGCCCGTTTGAAAGGCGCGTCGGGTCAGGATCGCGGAGAGATTTTCGTTCGTATGCCGATCGAGGATGGCCGGGTTGTGACCCTGCGCCTGCCAGACACATATCCGACCGGGATTGAGGCCTTACGCGCCTTGAAAACCGCACCAGGGGTGGCCCGCGTCGACCATGAAGCCGCCTGAGCCGGCATATCCTGTCCACGCGGTGTTGCACGCGCGCCATTTTCATGTATAGACGCGCGCAATAACCCCGATGCGTGGTCCTTCCGGTGTCGGTCCTCATGTGAGGCTCGATAGGGACCATGCCGGTCAACCGGATAAGGAAAATTAAGATGGCATTGCCTGATTTCACCATGCGTGAACTGCTTGAAGCTGGCGTTCACTTCGGTCACCAAACACATCGCTGGAACCCCAAGATGAAGCCCTTCATCTATGGCGCGCGTTCTGGCATTCACATTATGGATCTGTCCAAATCTGTGCCGCTTTTGCACCAGGCGCTGGTCAAGGTTCGCGACACGGTTTCCAAAGGTGGCCGCGTGTTGTTCGTCGGCACCAAGCGTCAGGCGTCTCAGCCGATTGCTGAAGCAGCCCAGCGTTGCGCCCAGTATTATATGAACCATCGCTGGCTCGGCGGTACGCTCACCAACTGGTCGACCGTTTCCAACTCGATCAAGCGTCTGCGTGAACTGGAAGAGACCCTGGGCGGCAAAGAACAGTCCGGTTTCACCAAGAAAGAGCTGCTCAACCTCGAGCGTGACCGCGAGAAGCTGGACAAGGCGCTGGGCGGTATTGCCAATATGGGCGGCCTGCCAGATCTGATTTTCGTGATCGACACCAATAAGGAAGCGATCGCCATCAAGGAAGCTCGCAAGCTGGGCATTCCAGTTGTGGCTGTCGTCGACACCAATTGCGACCCAGACGATGCCGATTTTGCCTTCCCAGGCAATGATGACGCGGCGCGCGCGATTTCGCTCTACTGCAACCTGATTGCGGACGCCGTGATGGACGGCCTCGCCGAATCATCAGCAGGGCTCGGCATCGATTTGGGTGAAGCTGAAGACATTGAAGCTCTGGTTGAAGCCGACGTGGCTGCAGCAGATGCGGCTGAAGCTGAAACTGAAGAAACCGCCGAAGTCTCGGAAGACAAGACTGAAGCTTAAATACCCTAAGGGTTTGAACAGAAGGAAGACCGGGATGGCTCAGATTACCGCTGCCCTCGTCAAGGATCTGCGTGACAAGACGGGCGCAGGTATGATGGACGCAAAGAAAGCGCTGGTTGAGAATGGTGGCGACGTTGAAGCCGCCGTTGACTGGCTGCGTGCGAAAGGCCTGTCCAAGGCCGCGAAGAAATCCGGGCGCACCGCGGCGGACGGCCTGGTGGCCGCTGTTGTCTCCGATGATGGCAAGACCGGATCGGTGGTCGAGCTGAACGCCGAGACCGATTTTGTCGCTCGCAACGAGACCTTCCAGGGCGCCTTGTCAGATATCGCCAAACTGGCGCTGGCCACAGATGGCTCGACGGAATCCGTGGCATCCGCTGCCGCACCGGACGGTGACGGGACGGTCGAAGACTATATCAAACGCCTCGTCGGAACGATTGGCGAGAACATGACCTTGCGTCGTGCCGCACAAATCAAGGCGGACTCAGTGGCCGCTTACATTCACAGCGCTGAAGCCCCAGGCATGGGCAAAATCGGTGTTCTGGTTGGCCTGAACGGGTCTGGCGACCTGGCGGATGCCGGCAAGAAAGTGGCGATGCATGTTGCGGCAACGTCACCTGCGTCGGCGACGGTGGCGGATCTCGACCAGGATCTGGTAGCGCGTGAGAAACAAGTGCTTACCGAACAGGCCGAGCAAAGCGGCAAACCTGCCAACGTTATCGAGAAGATGATCGAAGGCCGGATCAAGAAATTCTACAAGGAAGTTGTTCTGGTTGAGCAGCAATTTGTTATGAACCCGGATCAGACCGTAGCGCAATTCCTCACAGATAGTGGCGCTGAATTGTCTGGCTTCGTAATGTTCAAGCTCGGCGAAGGCATTGAGAAAGCAGAAGACAATTTTGCCGACGAAGTTGCCTCAATGACCAAGTCTTAGGACATCGAAAATAAATGCTTTTGGCTCCCGGCGACCCATGACAGGTCGCCGGGAATCTTTTATGGGCTGATGCAGAATGGGAGACGCGCAAATGTCTGGTGAGACCGAGACCGGAAACGATTTGAAATACAAACGTGTTCTCCTGAAGATTTCAGGCGAGGCCCTGATGGGCAGCACGGAGTACGGCATAGACATGCCGACCTGTCTCGGATTTGCAGAAGAAATCGCTGCCGCAAGGGAGCTCGGGGTCGAAATATGCCTGGTCATTGGCGGCGGAAACATCTTTCGCGGCATGAAAGGCGCGGCCCAGGGTATGGAACGATCGCAGGCCGACTCCATGGGCATGTTGGCGACGATCATGTTCGCTCTGGCCATGTTAAGCGCGCTGGAATCCATAGTCTTCCAGACCCGTGTCAAGTCCGGCATTCGCATGGACGAGATTTGTGAGCCATTTATCCGCCGGCGCGCGATCCGGCATATGGATAAGGGCCGCGTGGTGATCTTTGCCGCGGGCACAGGCAATCCATACTTTACCACCGACACGGGCGCTGCCTTGCGTGCGGCCGAAATGCATTGCGATGCAATGATGAAGGGCACTCAGGTAGACGGCGTCTATTCCGCGGATCCAAAAACGGATCCGAACGCCATCCGATATGACACGCTGACCTATCAGGACGTGCTGGCGCGCAATTTGAAAGTGATGGACGCGTCGGCTGTCAGTCTTATGCGTGACACGAACATACCCATTGTGGTTTTCTCCTTGCATAATAAAGGAGCATTACAGGACGTGCTGGCCGGGAAAGGCCCGAGCACAGTCATCGCCGGATCGTGAGGAAGAAAAAATGAGTTACGACAAAAAAGACCTCGAACGCCGTATGGACGGCGCCATAGCATCGCTGCAGACCGAATTGCAGGGCCTGCGCACAGGGCGCGCTTCGGTCAATTTGCTCGATACTGTGCAAGTTGCAGCCTATGGATCCAACATGCCGCTGAATCAGGTTGGGTCAGTGTCGATTATGGATGCCCGTATGATTGCGGTAAATGTCTGGGATAAGGGCCTGGTCGGCGCTACCGACAAGGCGATCCGCGAGTCCGGCCTTGGACTCAATCCGGTCGTTGACGGACAGACATTGCGTATCCCAATCCCGCCCCTGAACGAAGAGCGCCGTGTCGAACTGACCAAAGTGGCCGGCAAGTATGCAGAAGCCGCGCGCGTCGCGGTCCGCAATGTCCGGCGCGATGGCATGGATTCGCTCAAGAAGATGGAAAAAGACGGCGATATCAGCGAGGACGAACATCGTTCCTTGTCGGATGACGTGCAGAAGCTGACCGACAGCTTCGTTGGCAAGGTCGATGATGCATTGAAGACCAAGGAAGCGGAGATCATGCAGGTTTGACCTCCGCGCCATCAGCCTCCCGGACCGGGGATGGCGGGCCAGACGCCGGCAAGATTCCCGATCACATCGCCATCATCATGGATGGAAACGGGCGATGGGCGAAAGCGCGCGGCATGCCGCGTGCCGTTGGGCACGAACGCGGGGTAGAGGCCTTACGTCGAACAGTAGAGGCGGCGCAGGAAATCGGGCTGAAAAATCTCACCGTGTATTCCTTCTCGACCGAGAATTGGCGGCGTCCGGTGGCCGAGGTGAATGCTCTGTTTGGCTTATTGAAGGCTTATGTGAAGCGCGACCTCAATCGCCTGGCTTCAGAAGGGGTGCGTGTTCGTATCCTTGGCACGCGTGCAGGGTTGCCAGACGATATACGCGAATTGGTTGACCGGGCAGAAGCGCGAACGGCGAAAAATGATGCCTTTAATCTATGCATCGCCTTCAATTATGGCGGACGCGAAGAAGTGGTGCGCGCGGCGCGCAAACTGGCCGAGGATATGGCCAGCGGCGCGCGCGACGAAGAAGATGTCAACGAAGAAACGTTTGCGACCTATCTCGACACATCGGATATTCCTGATCCTGACATATTGATACGGACCAGCGGGGAATATCGCCTGAGCAATTTCCTGATTTGGCAGGCGGCGTATGCGGAATTGGTCTTCATGGACGTGCTGTGGCCGGATTTCGGTAAGGATCAGCTGCTGGAAGCGATCGACATCTATCACACGCGAGAACGGCGTTTCGGGGGCCTGGCCTCGGGAGCCGCATAAGATGGCCATACAGCGCCAACATGACGGCCAGAAAGGCGACCTCGGCCTTCGCCTGGTCTCCGCGGCGGTTCTTATTCCGCTCGGTCTTTTCGTCGTCTGGCAGGGCGGTCCCTGGCTCGCCTTATCCTGCGGCCTGTTTGCCGCCCTGATGGGCTATGAATGGGTGCGCATGACGGCGTCGCCGTCGATGAAATCCTTCGTGCCTTTAACGATTCTGCCCTTCATTGCAGCCTGTATGGGTGCCGTTTTGCTGGCCGTCTGGTTGCTGTTTGTCTCAGTGCTGGTGGCGAGTTTTCTGCACCCTGTATCCCGCAAGCGCGGGGCCGAGGCGTTTGGCATGTTATATGTCGCAGGCATGCCTCTCGCCCTGTTTTTGATGCGAGACGGACCCTGGGATGGGGCCGCAGTCGCTCTGATCTTTATGGGCATTGTCTGGGGCTCGGACTCGGCAGCCTATTTTTCTGGCCGCACGTTTGGTGGCGCCTTATTACATCCGGATTCGCCGTCCAAGACCTGGAGCGGTGCGATTGGGGCGGTGATTTTCAGCGCCCTTTGCGGGATACTGGCCGCCTATCTTACTGGCGGTGATTCCGTCGTCTGGGTGGTCATGGGCGCCGCCATCTCCGTGATTGCGCAGCTTGGTGATCTGTTTGAAAGCTCGCTCAAACGGTCCTACGGCATCAAGGATTCCAGTGGTTTGGTGCCGGGGCATGGTGGATTGCTGGATCGTGTCGACGGTCTGGGCATGGTTTGCACGGTGACGGTTCTGGTATTTGTATTTGCACCGGGCCTTGTTGGCGTATTAGGGCTAGCCGGATGAGTGGCTTGCGAACGATTTCGATCATGGGGTCGACCGGTTCTATCGGGACATCGGCCCTGTCAGTGATCGCACACGCCAATGCACTCGCGGATGATCCCGTTTTCGCCATTGATACTCTTGCGGCGGGAGGCAATGCCGACTTGCTGATCGAGCAAGCAAGAGCATTCGCACCGAAACGGGTCGTCATTGCCGATGAAGCAAAGCTGCAAACAGTACGCGATGGACTGTCTGCGCTCGATATCGAAGTCGCCGCTGGGAAATCTGAGATTACGGCCGCGGCCACACGGCCCGTCGATCGCGTTCTTGCCGCCATTGTCGGCATAGACGGCTTGTCTTCAACGCTGGCGGCGATCGAGGCTGGCAATTCCGTCGCCCTGGCGAACAAGGAGAGCATGGTCTGTGCGGGGCCCCTGTTAAATCGAATGGCGGAGGCGGCTGGCATTGCGATTGTGCCCACGGATTCGGAGCATAATGCGATGTTTCAGGTCATGGACCGTCGCGAGGATCTGTCCCGCATCATTTTGACGGCCTCCGGCGGGCCGTTCCGGACAACCAGCCGAGCCGATTTGGAGACCGTAACGCCGCAGCGCGCGCTGGCGCATCCGCGCTGGAATATGGGGCAGAAGATCTCGATCGACAGCGCGACCCTGTTCAATAAGGGCCTGGAACTGATTGAAGCCTGCTATCTGTTCGACGTTCCGGAATCACAGATTGAGGTGGTGATTCACCCGCAATCCATTCTCCATTCGGCGATCGCCTATCGCGATGGCTCGGTATTGGCGCAAATGGGCACGACGGACATGCGGACACCCATCGCTCACGCCTTGACCTGGCCGGATCGGCGCCAACCCACACCCGTCGAACCGCTCGACTTGATCGCGCTTGGGAAACTCGATTTTGAGTCGTTGGATTCGGAGAGGTTTCCGGCGGTTCAACTGGCCAGACAGGCTGTGATGGCCGGCAACGGCGCCCCGACAGTATTAAATTGCGCTAATGAAGGCGCGGTAGCTGCATTTCTTGCGGGCCAATGTCGATTCCTCGACATAAGCTGGGTTGTCGAAACCGCTCTTGAACGGTTTCTTAATGGGCCAATGGCTTGTCAGGATTGCGATAATTTTGAATCCATCCTGGCGATCGAAGCTGAGGCGAAAAGATTAACCGGCGCGTTGCTTGAAGAAGTCGAGTGCCAGAAGCAGGAGCGTAGAGCGTGACGGAGATTCTGGCACAAGGCCCGATCTTTCTGCTGTGTGTGGCATTCTTGCTTGGCGTTGTCGTGATTATCCACGAACTCGGTCATTATTGGGCTGGTCGCTGGTTCGGTGCCGCGGTCGAGTCGTTCTCAGTCGGGTTCGGACAGTCAATTTTCGAGCGCAAGGACAATAAGGGGACGCGCTGGCGCGTGAACTGGATTCCCCTAGGCGGGTTCGTGAAATTTGTCGGCGAAAGCCAGCTACCTAATGATGTCGGGAAAGTCGAAGATGGCCCGCAGGGCAAACCTTATCCAGAATTAGGGGTTGGCGCGCGGTCGATCGTTGCGTTGGCCGGGCCAGCGGCGAATTTCGTTTTGGCGATCCTGTTGTTTGCGCTCGTTTTTGGTTTCAAGGGCGCAGAGCAATACGATCTCTATGCTTATAAGGTGAATGAAGATGGTCCGGCTGCTGTGGCCGGCATGCTTCCTGGAGACGTGATCAAAGCGGTGGAAGGAAATGAAGTCAGAGAGCTGGCAGACATGCTCACCGTTACCAGCATGTCATCGAACCGACCTCTGGAATTTGACATTCTGCGCGATGGTCAGGCGCTAACGTTAACGATCACTCCCGAACGGGTTATAAGGCGGAACTCGATTGGACAAATGGTGCCCCAGGGCACAATCGGAATTTATCCCCTCGCGGTGCAGGGATCCGTGGTTTATAAGCGTTACGGGCCCGTGGGCGCGATCGTCAAAGGCGTCTCGGAAACCGGGGAGACCGTGGAAAAGACCGTCTATTTGCTGGGGCGTATAGCCACTGGTAAAGAGCCTCTGGGGCTCATGAGTGGTCCCGTGGCGATCGGGGATGCTGGGCGGCGTATTGTCAATCTGACTCTAGGCGAAGAGAGCGTGCCCATGTCAGAGCGAGTCAGCCGCCTGGTCTGGACAGCAATTCAACTAACTGCGTTAATTTCAATCGGTATTGGCTTCTTCAATCTGTTGCCACTGCCAGTCCTTGATGGAGGACACCTGGTCTTCAATGCCTATGAAGCCGTGACGGGTAAAGTCATGCCCGAAAAGGTGCAGGAAATGGCATTGATGGCTGGACTTGGTCTGTTATTGACCATGTTCGTATTCATCACCTGGGGTGACGTACTGGAAACCGGCCTTTTCAACGGCCCCGCAGGCGAGTAAAGCGCCTGCCAAGGAGGACTAGGGATTGATGCGTAAAGTAATCGCCGCTGCTCTTATGGCGACAAGCGCCTTGGCCGTGACAGAGATTCCGGCATTTGAGTCTGATGCTCAAGTCGCCGAAACGATTCGGCAAATCCGGATTGAAGGCAATCAGCGGATCGAAGATCGCACGGTTCAGTCCTATTTGCTGGTATCGCCGGGCGATACGTTTGATCCGTCGCGGATTGATCTGTCTTTGAAGACTCTTTTTGCCACCGGTCTGTTCGCCGACGCATCCTTCGAAAAAGCAGGTCCCGACCTGGTTGTTCGCGTGGTTGAGAATCCGATCATCAACCGCGTCCTGTTCGAGGGCAATAGCGCCCTCGATGATGACAAGCTGCGCGAAGAGATTCAGGCCGCGCCGCGCGGGATCTTCACCGCAGCACGTGTACAGGCCGACGTTCAGCGTATCCTCGAGCTTTACCGTCAATCCGGTCGCTTTTCGGCCACTGTGGAGCCGCAATACAAGCCGTTGGACCAGAACCGGGTCGACCTGGTTTTTGTCATGACGGAAGGCCCGGTCACGGGCGTCCGCGCGATCAACTTTATCGGCAATGATGCCTATTCTGACCGCCGCCTGCGCAGCGAGATTGTCACCAAACAGTCGCGCTGGTGGCGCTTCTTCAGCTCGAATGACAATTACGACCCGGGCCGCCTGGAATTCGACCGCGAATTGCTCCGCGAATTCTATCAGAACAAGGGTTATTACGATTTCCGTGTGAGCTCAGCGGTTGCCGATCAGACGCCGGATCGCGAAGACTTCTACATCACCTATACGATCGACGAAGGGGAACAATATACGTTCGGTGAAGTCGACGTAGAGACCGCGCTCGACAAGTTGAGCGAAGAGGGCCTGAAGCGCGCTGTGCCCTTCCAGGATGGTGAGCTGTTCCGCGGCGACCAGATCGAAGACACGATTGATACGCTGACCTATGCTGCCGGGATTGCCGGCTATGCCTTTGTCGACATCACACCGCGTCTGGAAGCCGATCCCGAGACCCGCAAGGTCAATGTCACCTTTGCGATCGATGAGGGCCCGCGTGTCTATATCGAGCGCATCAATATTAACGGCAATACGCAAACCCTGGACCGCGTGATCCGGCGTGAGTTGCGGGTTGCGGAAGGAGATGCGTTTAACCGCGTGCTGCTCGACCGGTCGCGCAATCGCGTGCGGGCGCTGGGCTATTTCGAAGATGTGGAAATCACCGAAAGGGCCGGATCACGTCCGGACCGGACCGTGGTTGACCTAGACGTTACTGAAACGGCCACAGGTGAGCTGTCATTCGCGGCGGGATTCTCGTCCGTCGACTCATTCCTGCTGGATGTGAGTGTGACGCAGAGAAACCTGCGCGGGCGCGGCCAGACCTTTGTTGGACGCGTTTCGGCGTCGGATCGACAGCAATTCATCGATGTCAGGTTCCAGGAACCGCGCTTTCTGGATCGCAACCTATCGGCCGGTATCGAACTGTTCTCGACCCGTTCAGACTTCCTGGATGTTTCCAATTTTGAATCGGAGACGATCGGCGCCGGTTTCAATTTCGGATTCCCGGTTTCGGAAAATACAGGGTTGCAATTGCGCTACCGCTTGCAATCGGATGAAATCAATGTTGCCGACTTTAACATCGTGATTGAGGATGATACCGGCCTCACAGCGTTCGAAGAACAGACATTCGACAATGACACGCCGGATGACCCGACTGATGACGTCACGATCAATGTACCCATTGATGCGAGTTCGCCGCCCTTCCCAGTCGGGACATCGGTTGTGGATCAGTGCTCGCCACTGTTTCTCGCCCGTTCGAGCATCTGCCAGAGTGAGCGAGCCGATATTACGTCCCTGATCGGTTATTCCTTCAACTGGGATCGCCGCAATGACCCAATTGCCCCCACCGGAGGATTCGACTTTTCGTTGAGCCAGGACCTGGCGGGCATTGGCGGTGACGTGCAGTATCTGCGCACGGAAGTGACCGGCGCAACCTATCGCGGAATCTTTCCAGGTGTTCGGGCCAGTGTGCGATTGTCCGGGGGTGTCATTGAACCGCTCGGTGATGATGAGAGCATTCGAATCAACAATCGCTTCTTCCGCGGTGGGTCATCTTTCCGCGGCTTTGACGTGGCCGGTCTCGGACCACGTGTGATAGACACGCTGGCCGACGAGAATGGCAATGTCACGGATGTGAAAGCGCTTAATTCGCTGGGCGGCAAAGTCTATTATCAAGGCACGGGTGAGCTAACCGTACCGAATTATCTGCCGGAAGAGTATGGCATTCGGACCAAGCTGTTCATCGAAGCTGGTTCTGTCGGCATTCTCGACGATGTCGATATCAGTGATCCGGTCTTCTTCACGACCGCAAACGGTCAGTATAATAACGTGCCGGCAGGAACGCCGGCCGTAAGACAGGTTAAAGATGGGCTCGGTCTTCGGGCTGCCGCTGGTCTTTCTGTGGGTTGGGATTCGCCGTTCGGACCAATTCAGTTCGATTTTTCACACATCCTTCGCAAGGAAGAGTACGATCGGACCGAAACATTCCGCTTCAGTACGTCAACCCGATTCTAATAGAGTTCTCAACAGGAGAGAGACTTATGTTCCCCCTCAAATCCATCATGGCAGCGGTCGCGTTGCTATTTACCGCCCCGATCGCGCTGAGTCCCGCGGCCACGGCGCAAGGCACGAAAGTCGTCGTCATTGACCGCGTCAAAATTTATGCTGAAAGCCAGGCCGGCCAGGATCTGCGCAACAAGGTGGCGTCCATCGAGACGACCATGCAAGGCGAATTGAAGCCGACGGCGGACAAGCTGCAAGCCGACGGAACATCGCTTGACTCTAGAACGCAAGGCATGACCCGAGACGCTATTCTCGCGAACGCCACTCTGAAAGCGGAAGTTGAGCAATTGGCACGCGAGGCCCAGGTCTTCAATCAACGACGCCAGATCGCGGCCAACGAACTTGCCTTGACGGAGCGGGCAGCATTGTCGGAATTCAACAATGCCCTGATCCCAGTTCTGCAACAGGTGATTGCCGAGACCGGTGCCAGCGTTATTCTCGACAAATCGCAGGTGGTTTTTGTCGATGATGCCACTGATGTCTCGGCGTCCGTGGTCACAAAGTTGAATGCTGCGACGCCTACGATTAATGTGGTACGCCAGAGAATGCCGGCGCAACAACCGCAGCAATAATCACTTGGGGGGCTGATGACGATCGATCAGCGCTTTTACAAATCACTGGGTCCGCACAAGCTGCGGACCCTTTTGAACACTTGCGATATCACCGCTGAGATCGCGAATGACCCTGAAATTACAGGTCTTTCTTCTGCTTCAGATGCCAGGCAGGGTGACTTGTGCTTTGTCGAGGGTAGCCCCAAACAGGCCAGCGAGACCAGTCCGGATGCTACAGCCTGTTTCGTCAAGGAGAACGCCGCAGCGAACCTGCCTGAGTCGGTTGTTGCGATCATTGTTGATCAGCCGCGATTTGCCCACAAGCTGGCCAGTGAAGCACTGTTCGAACTGAAGGATTGGCTGTTCCCTGGCGACGCGCCTGCTATTCATGCCTCCGCTCAGATCGCACCAACGGCGACGATTGGGGCGGGTGCGGCGATTGGGGAAGATGCGCGCATCGGTCCGGGTGCCGTGATCGGCCCGGGCGTCCAGATCGGCGCACGGACGGCGATCGGCCCAACTGCCGTCCTGCGCTGTGCACTCATTGGCAATGATGTCTCCGTCTATGCCGGCGCGCAGATTGGCGAAGCGGGCTTCGGGGTGACCCCTGGTCCGGAGGGGGGCGAAGATGCGCCGCAATGGGGACGTGTCATCATCCAGGACCATGTCACAATTGGCGCGAACACTTGTATAGATCGCGGGGCCTTCGACGATACGATTATCGGCGAGCGGACCAAGATCGATAATCTTGTACAAATCGCCCACAATGTGATTGTCGGACGTAATGTCGTGATTGCCAGCTTTACGGGCATTTCCGGCACCAGCACGATTGGTGACGGCGTCGCCATGGGCGGACGCGTCGGGATCAAGGATCATGTCCATATCGGCGCCGGCGCTAGGATTGCTGCTTCGGCGGGCATCATGCGCGATGTGCCAGCAGGCGAAACCTGGGGCGGCGTTCCGGCCAAGCCCTTGCGCCAGTATTTCCGGGAAGTTGCCTGGATCGAAAAACAGGTTGCGGCGAAGAAGAAACCGACATGAGCGTCACCATACATCCAACCGCTTTGGTCGAGCCCGGTGCGCAGCTTGGCGAGAACGTCACAATTGGAGCAATGGCCTATGTCGGGCCACACGCCGTCCTGAAGGACAGCGTCACGCTGCATCCGAAGGCGACCGTTATTGGGCACACCGAATTGAACGAGGCGGTGGAAGTCTATCCCGGCTCGATCCTGGGCGGACCTCCGCAGGTGCTCGGCTATCGGGAAAGCGACGAATCACGGCTTGAAGTCGGCGCTCGGACGATCATGCGCGAGCATACAACGCTGCACACAGGCTCTCCGGAACATGGCGGTCTGACCCGCGTGGGTGAGGAATGCCTGTTTATGGCGCACACACACGCAGCACATGATTGCGTGCTGGGGAATAAGTGCGTGATCGCCAACAATACGCATATTGGTGGGCATGTGACGGTCGGCGAACAGGTCTGGTTTGGCGGCGCGGTCGCTGTACATCAATTCTGCCGGATTGGCGATCATGCCTTTGTTGGCGGTGGGGCAATCCTGGTGGCGGACGTGATTCCGTTCGGATCGGTTGTGGGCAATCACGCGCATCTGGCTGGGTTGAACGTGGTCGGCCTCAAACGCCGCGGTTTCTCCAGAGAGACAATTCGCAGCCTACGATCCGCTTATCGTATGCTGTATGCCAAGGAGGGGACGTTCTCGGAACGGCTGGAGGATACGTCCGCGGCCTTTCTTGACGTGCCTGAGGTGATGCAGATTGTGAATTTCATCCGCGACAATAAAAGTCGCTCTCTTTGCTTGCCGCGATAGGAGTTGCTCGTGGCGCCGCTCGGTATCATCGCAGGATTGGGAGAGCTGCCCATCCAGGTCGCGGAAGCGGCCATTCAACGGGGGCAGGGCGTCTATATTGTCCGCCTGAAAGGCTTTGAAGAACCGGCGCTGGAAACCTATCCCGGAGACGTCGCCGGCATTGCTCAGCTCGGCAAGATGTTCAAGGCCTTCAAATCGGCAGGCTGCGAACAGATTTGTTTCGCGGGCATTGTAAAACGTCCCGACTTCCAAGCCTTGAAGCCGGATATAAGGGGCGTGTCCCTGCTGCCAAAGGCCATTGCCGCGGCGCGGCAAGGCGATGATGCCTTGCTGCGCTTTCTGATCGATGTGTTCGAACGGGAAGGGTTCCAGGTCATCGGCGCCGACGAAGCCGCCCAATCCCTCACGGTAGACGCCGGACTGATGGCGGGCCCTGCGCCAGATGACGCGCAGATGGCCGACCTTAAAAAGGCGGCTGATATTGCGCGGCAAATGGGGCAGCTGGATATCGGACAAGGCGCGATCGTCGCCAATGGCCTGGTCCTGTGTGTTGAAGCGCAGGAGGGGACCGATCAGATGCTGCAGCGCTGCGCGACCCTACCGCGCCAGATCCGTGGCACGCCGCAGGCGCGTCTGGGCGTGCTGGTCAAACGACCCAAGCCGCAACAGGAACGCCGGATCGATTTACCTACGATCGGTCTCAATACGATCGAGCTGGCGGCAGAGGCAGGACTGGCTGGGATCGGTTATGAGGCGGACGGCGCATTGATGCTGAACGCTGAACAAATTCGCAAACGCGCATCCGAACTGGGCTTGTTCCTGTATGGCTTTCCGAAAGACTGGACCCCGTGAGCGAACCGCGCGTGTATCTCGTGGCGGCTGAGCCATCGGGCGATTTGCTCGCGCGCGAAACGGCAGAAGCATTGAAGGCGCAAGCGCCGGACATCCATATTGACGGGATTGGCGGGCATGAACTCGCCAAGATCGGCATCACATCCCCGATCGATATTGCGCCACTTTCCATTCTTGGCCTGTTCGAGGGTCTGAAAGCCTATGGCACGGTGGTGAAACTGGCGGATGCGGCCGCTGATGCGATTATGGCGGCCGCGCCGGATGCCGTGATTCTGATCGATTCCTGGGGGTTCATGTTGCGGGTCGCGCAGCGGGTGCGGGCGCGGGATCCAAGCATCAAGCTGATCAAACTGGTCGGCCCGCAAGTCTGGGCGACCCGGCCGGGCCGGGCCAAAACGCTGGCGGCGGCGGTCGATCATCTGATCTGCATCCATCACATGGAGGCGCCCTATTATGAGCCTTACGATTTGCCCGTGACCGTTATGGGCAATCCGGCCTTGAGCCGGACGCAGCTTGGCGATGGCGCCGCGCTACGGACGGCAATTGGATTGGGCGCGGATGAGAATCTGCTTCTGGTTCTGCCCGGCAGTCGTCCGAGTGAGATCAAGCGGGTCGCGCCGGTCTTGGTCGAGGCCGCCTGGATCATGAAGTCCGAAGATCCGGATTTGACCGTGCTCATGGCGCCTGCGCCGTCCGTGCGGGCGCAGTTTGAAACCGCTTTTCCCGGACTTCAGAAATGGGCGCGACTGGTTGAAGAGGCTGATCGGACGGTCGATGTCATGGCGGCCGCAGATTATGCGCTGGCCTGTTCCGGTACCGTGACCTCAGAACTGGCGGTGCAGGGAACGCCCTTTCTGGTCGGTTACAGGACAGGCTGGATCACCTGGGCATTGGCCCGCTATTTCCTGTTCAAGCCGAACCATATCACGCTGCTCAACATAGCTGCGGATGATAGCACGATTGCGCCTGAGTTCATTCAATTCGACCTCGAAGCCATCGCAGTGGCGCGCGAGGCACAGTCCGTCCTGTCGGACCAACCCAGGCGGCAGGCGCAAATCGCAGCCCAAAACAAAGCGCTCTCCCGAATGGGAGAGCGCGATGAGTCGGCATCAAAAATCGCTGCGAAAGCGATCCTCGATGTAATTAGCGGGCGTTGATCGGCACGAAGTCGCGCATTGCGGCGCCGGTATAGATTTGGCGGGGACGGCCAATCCGCTGGCTTGGATCCTCAATAAATTCGTTCAGCTGCGAGACCCAGCCAACGGTGCGGGCAAGGGCGAACAGAACCGTGAACATCTCGGTCGGGAAGCCCATCGCATCCAGGATGACGCCGGAATAGAAATCAACATTTGGATAGAGTTTCTTCTCGCGGAAGTACTCATCTTCGAGTGCCAGGCGCTCCAATTCCTTCGCGACGCGCAGGAT